>Ga0209515_10004919_pt1 | contig 17712 bp, 23 predicted proteins | sample Subgroupgradi54m_FD_187454 | JGI IMG/M metagenome (GOLD analysis project Ga0209515, IMG submission 187454) | Subsurface groundwater microbial communities from S. Glens Falls, New York, USA - GMW60B uncontaminated upgradient, 5.4 m (SPAdes)... ...
GGCATTTTTAGCCTCTGTCAGGTTAGTAATACTATCAGGCTCAATGGGCAGCTTAAAGGACATGGACTATTAACACTATAGTATTTACTGCTCTTTGTCAAAACTACCTATGGTATTGAGTGGATACGGGTAATAGACCTATAGAAGAATTTTTAGATGAGTTGGAGAAGAAAAATAGTCTTCTTTATGATCAGACATTAAAGGGATTTGAAAAATTAAAAAACAGAGTTTATCATAAAGAACCATTATCAAAGCATTTAGAGTCAGGTTTATGGGAATTAAGGATTAGATCAGTTAATGACATACTAAGAGTGATTTATACTTTTACTAAAGGAAGGATAATTATTTTGTTGCATATCTTTATTAAGAAGCAGGAGAAAACATCAAAAAGTGACTTAGAACAGGCAAGGATTAGGTTAAAAGAGCTCAAGGTCAGAGAGATAATATGAAAAAATTTAAAGACGATTTTGATAAATATATTGAAAAAGCGCTCAAGAGAAATCCTTCTTTAAAGGAAAGACTGGAGAAGGTAGATAAAGCTTGGGATATTGCATTTCAAATTATTAATTTGAGGGAAAAAGCAGGTTTAACTCAAAAGGAGTTAGCTGAACTCATAGGGACAAGTCAATCTAACATTGCAAGGTTAGAGTCTGCAGATTATACAAGTTATACTCGGCAGACTTTGGAAAAAATTGCCAAGGTTTTTAAGGCAAGACTTGAGGTAAGAGTTATTCCTGAAGATAATTACAAAACTTCTCAGCCTTGATTAAAGAAAGATTTAAAAAAGAGATTTTGGAATTAGTTGACAAAAATATATTAAAAGAATACAGTATAAACTATGGCAGGTGAAGGAGAACAACCAACAGGTCCCTCAGGTGATAATCCTCTTAGAAAACTTTATGACTCACTAGGTGGGCATAGACTAGAGTCTCCATTTGTAGAAACTCCAGAATTTCGTCAGGGATTTGAAGATTATCATTTGCTTCTGAGATATAGGGAAAACATAGGTCCTGTGGGAGGTCGTAACCCAAAAGGAAAGTATCCAAATAATGATCTACATCCAGGTGAACATTACACTAAGGGTATAAAGCTAAGAAATTATAGAGAAGCAACTATGCACGTACCAGCAGATACTCCACTAGACTACGCAACTTCTGTGAGTGGATTTATACCCTATGTTAGTGATTTGCTGAATCAAGGTAAATCTATTCGCCTCGGAATAAATACGTTGTATCATCGAAAACAACAACTTGGTGAGTCACCAAGGACTGTTTCAAAATCATCACCAGAATTAAATGTTCTTCTTGCAACAAAAGAAGATTTGGAAGGAATCAGGAAACATATGATTGGTTTTGGTAAAGCTGCTTTAGATGAAGGAGATATTAAGGTTGCATTACTTTCCTTTCAAGCAGCTGGTGCTCTAGATGATAAACAGGTTGCAAAAGTAGTAGAAGAAGTTGTTCGAGATGGAGGTAAGGATATGAAAGAAGAATTCAGAAAAACAACGCAGGTTATACAAGACGGAAGAACATATAGTAATCAATCTTCTAAATAAGCAACAGCCACGAAGTAATATTTATGAGATTATATCTATTCCGTATTCCTGAACAGTGTTTAAGTATTGTATAATTTAAGAATAGATGGCTAGAATGCAGAGAGTTGAGGTATTGATGTCAAAAAAACTTCGTAAAGATATTGATAAGCGCCGTATGATTAGTGGAGAAAGTATATCAGGATATATCCGTAAGGCTCTTTATGAACGTGTTTTTAATATAAAACAGCAAAAATTGTTTTGAAGTGATAGAATATATTTATGGAACAAGCTAGTGGAGAAAATAGTATTGGAGATATTGGTTTATCACTGCGTACAAGAAACGTACTTAAACGAGCGAATTTGGAAGATAGGGATAGACTATACCAAGAATACGCAGCTGGACAGTTACTTTCAGTTCGTGGTCTTGGATCAAAAGGTTTCCTTGAGGTTGTAGAAGCTCTTAGTAGATTGCAATCTTCCTCAATTACTCCCGCGGTTTCCGAACGATTATTGAATGAACCTATTGATCAATTTACGGGTTTGGGTTTATCGGGTAGAACTGGTCGTGCTCTCATAAGAGCTAATATAACATCACCTAAGGATCTTTTGCTGGCATACCAATCAGGAATAATCTCTAGAGTACCGCAGGTGGGGGAAAAGGGAATTCAGCAGATTCAAACTGTCTTGATCTCTCATGAGAGAGAATTACCTACTACAACTCCAGAGGACGTTGAGGCATTCAGAGTAAAATATAGTCAGACCCTAATACCTCAGAGTAAAAGTCGATACTTAATACCACAACCTATTAATAGGTAATTAAATAGTGTACAGAGGGTTTTTATAATTTCTATGAAACAGGTTAAACACTATATAACTCGTACTACAGAATTAACAGCACTTTCTGTTTCCAGGCTTATTAAAGAAAAAGGATTTTCTTCAACAGACCTTTTGGAGGAAGAAGAATCCAGAGCAAGAGAAAAACTGATCGATCAAGCTGGTGTTGATGCTATGGCAGCTGCTTTGACTGATATTCCATTCACACTTGAGGTGGTAGGATCAGAAGGACGTAAACATATTCATCAATATGGTGAAGCCCTCCCTACATTGGAAGGAGTATTTGGTTCAGGGGATTTAAAGTTGGATATGGTTAATGATGTGGTGGAAGGATCAAAGGCTGCAAAGTTAAATACCCCCGGTGCTGTTTCTGTAATTGCAGTTGGAACCCGTAAAGGTTTAATGCCAACGCCATCTGATATTGATTATATGGATAAACTTTTTGGTCCGCCACAACTTAAAGGCAAGATTTCTATAAATAATCCAACAGAGCAAAATTTAGCAGAAGTTGTGGATACTTTTAAGGTTAAACCCTCAGAGATTAATGTTATTGTTATGGATCGGGACAGAAATGCCCATTATATAAATGCCTGCCAAAAATTTGGGGTTAATTTAATCTTAATTAAAGCTGGGGACTTTTTGCCCTCAATTTTAGCTTGTATGGATCTAGGTGACCACAAAAAAGGGATCCATTTAATAATTGGCATTGGAGGGTTTGAAGAGGGAGTTATGGCAGTGGTGGCAGCAAAAGCTTTGGGTGCAGCTTGCGAAACCCGTGGCTGGTCAGCTGATAAGGAAATCCAGTCAAAATATAGTAAAGTTTGGAGTGTTGATGATGTAGTATCTGGAAAAATTGAGGATTGTTTGGTATCCATATCTTCTATAACTGGTGATAATAAATGGTTTGATCTTGAAGCGGTAAGCGTAAAGCGTGAAGGAGGAAGTGAGGTTACAACCTTGACAGTTGATAAAAGTGGTGTAAATATAGAAAGACGGGTTCATCACTAATGGATATAGCTATATTAAAACAAACAGCACAAGCAATGGTTACCTCCCCAAAAGGGCTTTTGGCAGCAGATGAATCCTCCAAAACAATTCAAAAAAGATTTGATGCTTTAAATATTGAGTGTACAGAAGAAAATAGACTTGCTTACAGAAAGATGCTTTTTACTACTCCAGGCGTTGAGGAATTTTTATCCGGAATAATTTTATATGATGAAACTTTACGCCAATCCACTTCAGACGGGACACCCATTCCAAAACTTCTGAAAGATAAGGGGATAATATCAGGGATAAAGGTTGATAAAGGAGCATGGGAATTACCGAATTTTCCCGGAGAAAAATTTACAGAAGGGTTAGATGGTTTAAGGGACAGATTGAAAGAATACAGTGATATGGGTGCAAGGTTTGCAAAATGGAGAGCTGTTATTACAATAGGTGAAGGGATGCCTTCAGATGTCTGTATTGAGACAAACGCAGAAAGTTTGGCTCTGTATGCTTCACTCTGTCAGGAAGCAAATATTGTTCCTATAGTTGAACCAGAAGTATTGCTTGATGGTGCTCATACAATTGAGCAATGTTTTGATGCTCAAATCAAAACCTTAAAGAAAGTTTTTGAAAGATTAAAGGGACATAAAGTAGTTTTGGAAGGAATGATACTTAAGCCGAGTATGGTTTTATCCGGTAAAGATTGCTCCATCCAGGCAGATTCAAAAACCGTTGCAAAAATGACAGTTGATGCGCTAAAACAATCAGTTCCCGGGGAGGTTGCGGGGATTGCTTTTCTTTCAGGAGGTCAATCCTCACAGTCTTCTATAGAAAATTTAGCAGAGATTAATAAAATTGGTGGACCCTGGCCATTGACTTTTTCCTATTCAAGAGGTTTACAAAATGATCCAATGAAGATATGGAATGGTAAAGCAGAAAATGCAAAGTCTGCACAGGATGATTTTTACAAAAGATGCAAATCAGCCTCTTTAGCCCGCCAAGGCAAACTCTCCTGAAACAATTAGTTTGCATAATTGTTTCCTAATTGGAATTAACTCTTATTTAATCTAAAATCTCTTTATGACAGCTATTATTTTTGCTTTAATTTCTTATTTTGCCTGGGGGATAGGAATCTTTTTTGAAGCAATTGTTGCAAGGAAGTTAAATTCATATTCACTTGCTTTTTGGGCCTTTCTTTTTAGCGTCCTAATAATGAGTTTTTTTACCCCCTTTGCATTAAATGATCTTAAAAATTTAACTCTTAGCATCTTTATACTAATTGTCACCCTTGCATTGTTAGCCCTTTTCCTTGGGACAATTTGTTATTACGAAGCACTCAAAATAGCCAATCGAATTCTTGTTGGTACAATTGCGTCATCATTTCCTATTGTTACGGTAATTCTTTCTCTTATTTTCCTAGGAGAAAAAATATCTTTTCAGCAAATACTAGCGATAGTAATAATCTTTGTGGGACTATTGTTATCAGTCTTCAATACAAAAATACTTAATAGTAAATCTTTTGGTAGCAAGGGTGTTTTACTGGCAGTTATAACAATGTTAAGTTGGGGAGCTTATTTTACTTTTATAAAAGTACCAGTTGAGAAAGTTGGCTGGTTTTGGCCAAACTATATTAGTTTTCTGATTTTCCCAATAATTTATATCTTTATGAAGATAAGAAAAATAAAACTTGAGAAACCAACTTTAAACGGCGCTTTAATTACTTTAGCTATATCAACTATATTAGTACGTATTGCAGAATTAAGCTTCAATTTTGGGGTAAGCAGGGGATTAGTTGCAATTGTCGCCCCAATATCGGGTGCAAATCCGACTCTATTTGTAATTTTAGCTTTTTTCTTTTTAAAAGATCCAATTAAAAAACAACAAATAGTTGGAATCATCACAACATTAATTGGAATTGTTCTTCTTTCTGTCTTTAGCGTTTGATGTTAAAATTTCTCCATGCCGGAGCTTCCTGAAGTTGAGACAATTAGACTAGGATTGCAAAAGAAAATTGTTGGACTAACTATTAAGAAAGTAGAAGTAAAATCTCCCAAATCCTTCATAGGGGAAAGTAAAATAGCAACGGGTAGGAAAGTACTCAAAGTTTGGAGAAGAGCCAAGATTTTAGGCATAGATTTAGACAAAATAACTTTGCTATTTCATCTTAAGATGACAGGTCAGCTAATCTATGATGATGGTCAAAGATTTATAGGTGGTCATCCAACCACTGATATGAAAGATGAAATGCCAAATTCACATACCAGGTTGATATTTGAGTTTGATGATGGATCTAAATTGTACTTTAATGATCAGAGAAGATTTGGATGGGTAAAAATAATTGACAATGGACAATTGAGAATTGACAATTTTCTGAATAAGCTTGGACCAGAGCCGTTGGAAAAGTCATTTACCTGGCAGATTCTTAAGCAAAATCTTTTAAAACATAAAAAGACTCCAGTTAAAGTTGCTTTGATGGATCAATCTGTTGTTGCAGGAGTTGGGAATATTTATGCAAATGAAACATGTTTCATTGCAAAAGTAGATCCAAGAAAAAAGGTAGGGGAGTTGAGTGATGAAGAATTTAAAAGTTTACATCGAGGATTAGTTAAATCACTTCAAGATGGTATTAAATATGGAGGAGCCAGCAGAGCCCAATTTGTAGATTCTGATGGTCATAAGGGATATTTTTTAGATTATGCATACGTTTACGGAAAAGACAAATATCCTTGTCAAAAATGTAAAGCTGAGATTAAAAAGATTCAGCTAGGGGGGAGGGGAACATTTTATTGTCCACACTGTCAGAACTAGGGTATAATAGTGAATACAATATTATGGTCGAGCAACATGAGATTACTTCAGTTTTTAAAAACCGGGGGTTTTTAAACCTTTGGATCAATCAAATTTTAGTTCAGCTTTCTTATAATTCTTTAAACTTTGCTTTAATTATCTGGGTGTTTAAATTGACAGATTCCACAACTGCCGTATCTGCGCTGCTTTTTGCAATTTACCTGCCGGCAGTTATATTTGGTTTATTTACCGGAATACTGGTTGATTTGATCGACCGGCGCAAAATCATCATGATGATTGATTTTTTTCTAAGTTTACTTTTTGTTAGTTTAATGTTTCTTAAAGGTAATTTCCCGGCAGTTTTGATAATTACTTTTATTATTAATGCTTTAGGGCAATTTTACGCACCAGCTGAGGCTTCAGCCATACCAATAATTACTAAAAAAAACCAATTGATTACGGCAAATTCTATTTTTTCAGCAACATTATATAGCTGTTTTCTATTAGGTTTTGGTTTTGGAGGACCGTTGATTAGCCATTTAGGTATTAATCTTATATTTGAATTAGGTGGGATACTTCTTTTTATAGCCTTTTTACTATCTTTGGTTTTTCCTTCAATTACATCACCTATTGATGAGCGGGGGAAAAGATTAATCTTAGCTTTTAGCAAAAGGAACTATTCTCATATTAAAGAAATTGGGATTTTTGAGATAGTAGCAACTATAAAATTGATAAAAGGTAAATTATCTGTTCTATCTTCGATCTTTATTTTGGCAGGAGTACAAATGGTAATAGGTATTTTAGCAGTACTCGTACCGGGTTTTTTGGAAAAATCCTTGCAAATTAAAGCAACAGATGCATCTTATGTTTTAATTATCCCCCTTGGATTGGGGATTGTGATAGGAGGAATAATTTTAAGCAGATTTGGTAATCATTTAATAAAGAGAAGGTTGGTCTCAAGGGCAATTCTTTTTGTAGGATTACTATTTTTTCTGGTAGGTATTGCTCCGGTTATCTCACCTGCTATCCGTTATTTCAGACACCCAAGACCCCTCCCGTTTTTCTACCAGCCTCCATTATCTAAAGTACTTGCGGTAGGGTCATTTCTTCTGGGAATAGCGATGGTATCTATACTTGTTCCTTCACAAACTGTGCTGCAGGAAAATACTCCTGAAAAAGACAGAGGTAAAGTGTTTTCAATACTGGGAGTTGCTATGTCTGCTCTTTCTTTAATACCAATACTACTTTCAGGGCTTTTGGCAGATATTTTTGGTACCACGCCGATTTTTATCGGACTTGGGGGTATAATTGTACTGGTTGGGATATTTGGATTAAAGCCAAATCTATTTTTTGGGAAACATGATTTATCTGAGAATATGAAAGAATTTTTAGGCATGGGACACTGGGAGAGATAGGTAGATGTTTCTTAAGCAACTTAATTTAACAAATTTTCGTAACTACTCACATCTAAATTTAGATTTTGACCAAAAACCCACAATTCTTATTGGTAATAATGCTGTAGGCAAATCCAATATTTTAGAAGCAATTTATTTACTTTCCACAACTAAATCTTTGCGGGTGGAAACAGAAGATGAATTAATTAAAGACCAAAATGAATTTGCTAAGATTGAAGGATTTATTGTAGATAGTCCGTCAGCTGGGGTAGAAACAGAACTTTTGATAATTATTAACAGGCCGACTGAACAAGTAAATTTTAAGAAAAAAGTTTTGATAAACGGAATTGCCAGAAAGAGTGTGGATTTTATAGGTAATTTACCCGCAGTCATTTTTCATCCTTCAGATATTAATATGGTTACAGGCTCTCCGTCTTTGCGTCGCTGGCATCTTGACTTAGGGTTGGCACAGATTGATCCGGGATATAAACGCACTCTTACGCAATATGAACAATTTTTAACTTCCAGAAACAGAGTTTTAAAAAGGATAAGAGAAAGATTGTCCAGAGTGGATGAGCTTATATTTTGGACTGAAGGTTTAGTGAAATATGGCAAAATAATAACTGATAAGAGAATTGATTTTTTTAACTTCATAAACAGTCTGGAAAAACCATTAGGAGAATTTATCTTTGAATACATTCCATCTGAAATATCAGCAGAGAAACTGGCTAAGACTAATGGTAGAGAGGTGGTAGCTGCCACCACTTTAATTGGTCCTCACAGGGATGATTTTGAGATCTTGTTGGAAGGAAGAAACCTGGCTCACTATGGCTCTCGTGGTGAACAAAGAACAGCCACTTTGGCCTTTAAGTTAGCCCAGCTTGAATACATGGCCAAACTTTTAGGTAAAAGACCAATTTTACTTTTAGATGATGTTTTTTCAGAGCTTGATGCTGATCATAGAGCTCATGTGGTAGAGATTGTTTCGAAACAACAGACCATTATAGCCACAGTGGAACTAGAAAACATCCCTCAAAGCTTTTTAGATCAGGCGAGGATTTTAAAGGTAGAAAATGGGAAGATTAAACTTGTAGCGAATTAAGAAAATCGTGCGTAAACTTTAATAAAGTTTGTGCGTAAAAATGTTATTTCGCTACAACTCTAATATTGGAGCCAATCCTTTTTGGTACATTTACTCCATTATAACATTGTAGTAAAATTAATACCATTATGACTGTTACAATTCCTTCTAAATTAACCAGTGGTAAAGAATTAGTTGTTATTCCTCTTGAGGAGTATCAGGCCCTTATGGTGCTAAAAACAGCTTATGAATTCCAACCCACTTCTGCACAAAGAAGAACCTTAAAGAGAGCCCGTAAAAATAGGGAAAAGGGGAATATACTAACTTTAGGTGAACTCAAACAAAAATTGGGTCTTACAAATTGATCCGGAGGTTTTAAAAAGTCTTCAAAAGTTTCCTCAAAAGGATTCCAAACGCATTGTGGCTGTAATTGAAAGTTTATCCACAAATCCATACGGTGGTGATATTCAAAAGATGAAAGGGGAAGATAATGTTTGGCGCCGCAGAATTGGTTCTTACAGACTATTTTATGAAATCTTGTCAGAAGAAGAAGTTATACATGTTTACCATGTTGAGCGGAGAACTACCCAAACATACTAATTATAGCTACAGTTGAGTTAGAAAATATTCCAAAAGAGTTTTTAGATTCAGCCAGGATTTTAAGGGTAGAGGATGGAAAAATTTCCCCTACGTCATCCTGAGCGACTAGCGAAGGATCTAATTTGTAAATTTAAAGGTAGAAACTATCTTCCCTTTTTCGCTAACATATTTCCCATGGATTGTTTCCATAAGTTTAATAAGCCAGATCTTACCTTTATAAGAAACAGAATAAATACTACAATTGTACGGCTCACAGTTACCATTTTTCTCATAAAATCCATCAATCCCGGCCACCTTTACCGGAGAGGAGTTATCAGAATAGAAAATTAGGGGCACCGCCATATTTTTCTTATTCAATTCCTCTTGGAATTGCTTTACTGAAAGGTTTTTGGGGTTATCAATGTAGTCAACAGCGACTGCGAAACGGGCTGAATCCTTTTCTTGAGGAATCTCTAAATATACGTACTTGGTATTTGGGCCGGCAACTATTGTTGTTTTTACTTCCCAAGTATCGGGATACTTAAAGCTAATCCCTAATTCTGTATCAGTGTAGGTTTTCCAGCTTGTAGTTTCCCCAGTACCATTTGGTACAGGGCTGGTATTAGTTGGGTTGGGGGAGGGTTGAGTAGTTGTTTGAGTGGGAGATGGAGTAGGTAAAGTAGTTTTAGCTTGTTGTTGATATAAAAAATATCCACCAATTGCTAGGGCTATTAAAAGAACTATTAATATTGGAGCTACTCCTTTTTGAGACATTAAAGTAAGTATAACATCATGGTATAATTTAACAATATGACAAAGAAATTGGATTACATCATTAGATTGACTTATGATAAATCCTACAAAGGCTATGTGGCTGATGTGGTGAATTTATATGGTTGTATGTCTCAAGGTAAAACTAAAAAAGAAGCTTTAGAGAATATTGATAAAGCCATTAAAGCTTTTATGGAAGCGATGAATTTTAAAAAGGATAAAAATACTGAGTTTACTAAAAGGTCTGTTGATACTTCAATTCCTGTATTAAATGCCTAAGTTAACTAATATTTCAGGAAAAGAAGCTGTAAAAGCTTTTTTAAAATTTGGATATATTCATGTTCATACTTCTGGAGATCATGCCATTTTACAAAAGCCAAATGCTCCAAGTTTATCCGTACCTCTTCATAAAGAAGTTGCACAATTTCTATTAAAAGCCCAAATTAAAAAGGTGAGTATTTCTGAAACAAGTTCAGAGATTCTTCGCTTCGCTCAGAATGACAATTAGGGAAGGAACCTAAAGGTGGAAAGGATTTGGTTAAAAGTTTTATAAAATCTTTCCTGCTCTGGAAATGGAGTTTTTTTACTATCTTTACTATAAGGACCAAAGGACAAAAAGATATAATTATTTTCTCCTTTTTTAAAGAAAAATTCTAAGGTGTTATTCATACCAAGACTTTCTAAAACATCTATGTTGTTTATTTTATCTTCTTTATATCCTCCCGGAGGATTGTAATATGCCATCAGACCAGTTGTATCTCTTGGATCTCTATCTGTTTTAATTATACTGATTGAATAATTTATATTTATATCTTGTCCGCCTACATTAAATTTCTTCTTCTCCAACGAATTAATATAAACTTGAGATTGAGAACAACCCATAGGTGGATTTTTAGCCATACATTGATCATCTACGATCCAACCGGTAGGGTATTTTATGGAATAGCCATACTTTGTATTTATATATGTTTTCCAGTTTGCAGTTTCTGCAGAACCAGTTGCTGCAGTACTAGCAACTGAAGTGGGGATGGTTGAGTGGTTTGTTGAGGTAGTGGAGTAGGTTTTGGGTTGATTTTGATAAATTAGATACCCCCCAACTAAGGCAGCTAAAATTAGGACTATAAAAACTGGAGCAAGGCCACGTTCAGTTTTCATGAACGTGGTAAACCTTTTTTGTCTCATTAAATTTAGTATATCACAGATGTTGACAAGTAAAATAATGTATAATATAGTATATACAGTTGATGAAAACTGTAAAACAAGCATTTGAATTTGAATGGGATAAAGGTAACAAAGATAAGAATAAAAAACACGAGGTAGAGGATCAAGAAAGCGAGGAAGCTTTTTTGGATGATGGTAGAGTTATTTATCGAGATACTGTTCATTCTGAAAGTGAAGAAAGATTTGTTTTGCTTGGTAAGACTGAAAAAGGTAGGTTACTTTACATAGCTTTTACATATAGAAGAAAAAAAATTAGGGTCATATCAGCTAGAGATATTAATAAAAAGGAGGTGCAATTATATGAAGAAACCACTTAAACTGCCTAAATTTAAAAACGAAGATGAAGAGAGGGAATTCTGGTGGAAGTTAGATTTATCAGAATATTTTGAGCCTTCTGATTTTGAGAGGGTTAGTTTTCCAAACTTAAAACCAACTAGCAGGTCTATTTCTATAAGGATTCCAGAGTATCTACTTAATAGAGTTAAGGAGAAGGCTAATCAGATTAATGTACCATACCAGTCTCTTATTAAAGGTTATATTAAAAAAGGAGTTTTTTCTACGGAATGAAAGTCATTTTTTAATTCCCCATCTGGAGGCTAGACGGGAGAGTTCAAAGGTGACAATTACTCCCAGTACTGTCACAATAGCTGCATAAATAAATCGGGAAAGTAGTCCTGAATTAGGGATTCTTGGTTCAATAAACTCCTTTACAGATTGTTGGATTGTATCATTCCAGGCCAAAGCTGCAGCCAGTCCAAAAGCTGAGGTGGATAAGGTAACAAGTTGTTGGATAAGCTCTTTGTGAAATGAAAATCTACTTTTCTTTTTGGCCATATTGACATCATAACGTATTCTGGTTAAACTATGCAAAAGTGTATGCATAATAAATGTATTTTTAAATTAATTTGTAAAGTCAGTTGATCCGCCAGTGGGCGGATTTTTTTTGAAAAAAATATGTTTAAATTTAAGGGAAGAGACATTATAGATATAAATGATTTTAGCAAAGATGAGTTGCTATTTGTTTTAAAAACTGCTAAAAAGTTTGACCCCACATTTGTTAAAAGTGATAGATCTAACTACACGATTGCTCAAGGAAAAATTGCAGGATTATTGTTTTTTGAACAATCTACCCGCACCGAACAATCTTTTAGATCAGCAGCGCAAAAAATCGGTATGGGAATAATAGGTTTCAATGATCCCGAATCTACATCGATCCATAAAGGCGAGAGTTTCTCTGATACCATTCGGATAATGGATTCATATGCAGATGTTTTGATCATAAGACATCCAAAAGCTGGGGCTGCAAAAAATGCAGCAGAAGTTGCAGAAATTCCAGTTATTAACGCAGGAGATGGACCCAATCAACATCCAACTCAAACCATGTTGGATCTTTATACCATACTTAAAGAGGCTGGGAGCTTAGATGGAATAACTGTTGCCTTATTAGGAGATCTAAAGTACGGAAGGACAGTTCATGCACTTTCCATTGCTTTATCCCACTTTAAAGTTAAGCAGATTTTTATCTCTCATCCAACTTTGGCTATGCCGGAAGAATATCTGGAACTGCTTAAAAAAAGGAAGGTCGAGTTCGAGACTTGGGAGAAGTTGCCTGAGAATTTAGAAGGAGTAGACTTTCTTTATCAAACAAGGGTTCAAAAAGAAAGATTTGCTGATTTAAGATTGTACGAAAAGATAAAAGATGAATTTATCTTAAATAAAGATTTTTCTAAACAACTTGATAGAGGAGTTAAACTGATGCATCCTCTTCCCAGAGTCAATGAAATTGCATCTGAATTAGATGAACATCCAAATGCAATTTATTTTGCTCAAGCCAGGAATGGCTTATATATCAGAGAAGCACTTTTAGCTTTGCTTTTAGGAAGGCTTTGAGGTTAGAAAGGAATTATGCAAGGGAGATTGATCCTGTCCGATGGGACAGTTTTTTTAGGAGAATCTTTTGGGGCTGAAAGTCCTGGCTCTGGTGAAGTAGTTTTTAATACAGGGATGGTTGGGTATCCGGAATCTTTAACTGATCCATCTTACTTTGGTCAGATTTTGGTCTTAACATATCCCTTAGCTGGAAATTATGGAGTTCCTAAAAAAGAGTTTTGGGAATCAAAAAAAATTCAGGTTAAAGGATTGATTGTACAAAATTATATTGATAATCCATCTCATTTTGAGAGCCAGAAAACATTATCCCAGTGGTTGAAAGAAGAGGGAATTCCGGCTTTGCAGGGAATAGATACAAGAGTACTTACAACTAAGCTAAGAGAACATGGAGTAATGTTGGGAAGGGTGGAGATAAATGGACAATGGAAAATGGACAATGGAAAATTAAACAATAACAATTCTCAATTCGATATTTATGATCCTAATGCTGAGAATGTCTTACCCTACGTAAGTGTAGATAAAGTGGAAATTTATGGTAGTGGTAAAAAGAATATAGTCCTTATTGATTGTGGAGCAAAAGAAAATATTATAAGAAGTTTGATTAAAAGAGGAGTAAGGGTTACAAGAGTGCCTTGGAATTTTAATCCAATAAAAGAAGGACTAGATTTTGATGGAGTTTTTATATCAAATGGACCAGGGGATCCAAAAAGGGCAAAAGAAACTATTGCAAATGTACGGGAAGTTCTAAAGCTTGGAATACCCACCTTTGGTATTTGTCTTGGTTCACAAATCTTATCTCTGGCAGCAGGAGGAAATACTTACAAGCTAAAATTTGGTCATAGAGGACAAAATCAACCTGTTCAAGATGTGACAAATAAGAAGGCAATAATAACTTCTCAAAATCACGGATTTGCTGTGGATATGAAATCAATGAGTAGTGATTGGGAAGAATGGTTTGTTAATTTAAATGATGGGACAAATGAAGGAATAAGAAACAAGAAAAAGCCATTTTTAGCAGTTCAATTTCATCCGGAGGCAAATCCAGGACCCTTTGATGCAGGATATTTGTTTGATGAATATGTAAAGCTATTATGAAAAAAGTACTGGTTTTAGGTTCAGGAGCATTAAAAATTGGGGAAGCTGGAGAGTTTGATTACTCCGGATCCCAGGCTTTAAAAGCTCTAAAAGAAGAAGGGATTGAAACTGTTTTAATAAATCCAAATATTGCAACCATTCAAACCTCAAAAGAGCTTGCTGATGAAATTTATTTTTTACCAGTTACTCCGGATTTTGTCACCAGGATTATAGAAAAAGAAAAACCGGATGGAATTTTTTTATCATTTGGAGGACAAACTGCCCTAAATTGTGGTTTGGCACTTGAGAAAAACGGAGTATTTAAAAAAAATAGAATTAAAGTGTTAGGAACTCCGGTTAAAGGTATAGAGGTTACAGAGGACAGAGAAATTTTTGCAAAAACCTTGGACCTGATAAATGTAAAAGTTCCAAATGGCGGATTTGCCAAGACTTTAAAAGAAGCTGAAGTTATTGCTAAAAGATTGGGTTTTCCGCTGCTTATTAGATCCGGATTTTCGCTAGGAGGACTTGGATCAGGAGTTGTAAGCAGTAAAGAAGAATTAGTAAAAATGGTCACAAATGCGCTAAAACATGCCCCGCAATTGGCTGTTGAAGAATATCTGAAGCACTGGAAAGAAATAGAATACGAAGTAGTCAGAGATAATAATGGTAATAAAATTACAGTTTGTAACATGGAAAATTTTGATCCTTTGGGAATTCATACCGGTGAAAGTATTGTGGTTGCTCCAAGTCAAACTCTGAATAATTATCAATATCACATGTTGCGAAAAATATCCCTTAAGGTAATTGAACATTTAGGAATTGTGGGGGAGTGTAATATTCAATTTGCCCTAAACCCGGATAATAATGATTACCGGGTGATTGAAGTAAATGCCAGACTTTCCAGGTCCTCAGCCTTGGCTTCAAAAGCAACTGGCTATCCACTGGCCTATATTGCTGCAAAAATTGGTTTAGGTCATAATTTACCAGATCTGAGAAATTCAGTTACTCAAAAAACTTCAGCTTTTTTTGAACCGGCATTGGATTATTTAGTAGTAAAAGTTCCCAGATGGGATTTACAAAAGTTTGTAGGAGCCCATGAGGTGATTGGATCTGAGATGAAATCAGTAGGTGAGGTAATGTCTATAGGTAGAAGTTTCCCGGAAGCCTTACAAAAAGCTGTTAGAATGCTGGAAACTGGTCAAGATGGGCTTTTATCAAATCATGTGGATGACACGAAACTTTTACCAACCAGTCAGCGACTTTTTGCAATTGCCCAAAGATTTTCAAAAGGTGAATCAGTTGAAAATGTTTATCAGGAAACAGGAATTGATCCCTGGTTTTTACATCAGGTAAAAGAGATAGCTGAGTTTGAGCAAAATTTGGGGAATTGTCATTCTGGGGACGAACAAAGTGAGGACTCCATAATCAAAAAACAGGATTCTGGACACCCGCCTGCTATCGCAAGCGAAGCATTGCGGGCAGGAGCCAGAATGACAATGGAGGTAATTCAAAAAGCAAAAAAGTTAGGATTTTCGGATAAATTAATTGCCAAGAAGTTAAAAACAACAGAAGAAAAAATAAGAGAGTTTAGAAAGAAAAATAAAATACTGCCAAAAGTAAAACATATTGATACCTTAGCAGCAGAATATCCGACAAAGACTAACTATTTGTATCTGACATACCAGGGGGAAGAGTCAGAGGTAGAGTCTAGAGTCGAGAGTCTAGAGTCTAGAAAAGAAAAAGCGATAGTTCTGGGTTCTGGACCTTATAGAATTGGTTCATCTGTTGAGTTTGACTGGTGTTGTGTAACTGCTGCTCAGATTTTAAGAGAGGAGGGAATGGAAACTATAGTTATTAACTGTAATCCTGAAACAGTTTCTACAGATTATGATTTGGCAGATAAGCTTTATTTTGAAGAATTAACATTTGAAAGGGTCTCGGATATTTATGATTTAGAGGGTGGGAGTCTAGTGTTAGGTTTTGGAGGACAAGTTCCGAATAATATTGCTTTAAGTTGTTACAAAGCAGGATATAAAATCTTAGGAACATCACCAGTTTCTATTGATCGGGCAGAAGACAGGCAAAAATTCTCCGCAATTTTAGATAAATTAAAAATAGAGCAACCTGCCTGGACTAATGTTAAAAGCATTGAGGAGGCAGTTAAGTTTTCTAAACAAATAAATTTCCCGGTTTTAATCAGACCATCGTATGTTTTGTCCGGATCTGCAATGAATGTAGCTTTTTCTTCATCTGATTTGAAAAAATATCTTAAAGAAGCCTCAGATGTATCAAGTGAGCACCCGGTTGTAATTTCTAAATTTATTGACGGAGCAAAAGAAATAGAAATTGATGGAGTGGCACAAAAAGGGGAACTGTTAATATATGCAATTTCAGAACATATTGAAAACGCCGGTGTTCATTCAGGAGATGCTACAATGGCTCTTCCTCCTCAAAGACTTTATTTAGCAACAGTTAGACAAATCAAAGAGGCTACCAGAAAGATTTTAAGAGAATTAAAAATTTCCGGTCCTTTTAATATTCAATTTTTGGCAAAAGATAATAAAGTATTGGTAATTGAGCTTAACTTACGTGCTTCCCGTTCATTTCCATTTGTTTCCAAAGTAACTGGTAATAATTTTGTGGAGATGGCAATAAAGGTAATGTTAGGTAGAAATCCAACACTGGAAAACAAAACTTTGGATTTGGATTATGTAGCTGTTAAGGCCCCACAATTTTCATATCACAGGATTAAAGGAGCAGACCCAAGACTTAGGGTTGAGATGTCCTCAACTGGTGAGGTTGCATGTTTCGGAGATGATTTGCAAGAGGCTTATCTTAAATCCCTTTTGTCTGTTGGGTTTAAGATACCAAAAAAGTCAGTTTTTCTTTCAATTGGAGGAGATAAAAATAAAATAGATTTACTTATTGCAGCAAAGCAGCTTGCAGATTTAGGATTGAAAATTTATGCAACTGAACATACATCTAAATTTTTAGTTAAAAACGGAGTTATAAATACCAGGGTATACAAAATTTCTGAAAAGAAACACCCATCACTTTTGGATTTAATGCAAAAAGGCGAAATTGATTTGGCAATAAATATTTCTATTCCTCAATCTGACAGGGGAGAAACTGACGGGTTTATTATAAGAAGAACTTGTATAGATTTAGGAATTCCACTTATAACAAATTTACAAGCTGCAGAATTATTAATCTCGGCAATTTCTTCTAAAAAAATGTCTGATCTTTTAATAAAATCCTGGGATGAGTATATAGATTAGATTTTTTGTGGGTTTTTTGATTAACGATGCTGGCGGCGAGAGGTAAGTACTGTTATAAGACCAGCTAAGAGAATAGCATTATAGAATAAAAGTAAACCAATATCAATATTAGAAAAATTCATTGTTAATTAAACTTTAAAACCGAACTCATCTAAATTTGAAAACAGAACTCCTAAAGGTTGTGAATTTAGTACAATTCTTCTCCTGCTCTGACTAATGAAACATCTGCATAAACGCTTCGTAACTGGGCAGGTAAAAATACTCTTTGCAGCCTACCTT
>Ga0209515_10004921_pt1 | contig 17708 bp, 12 predicted proteins | sample Subgroupgradi54m_FD_187454 | JGI IMG/M metagenome (GOLD analysis project Ga0209515, IMG submission 187454) | Subsurface groundwater microbial communities from S. Glens Falls, New York, USA - GMW60B uncontaminated upgradient, 5.4 m (SPAdes)... ...
TGTTCCATCGGAGATCAAAACCGCAGCCCAGGCAGAGTTGATTACGGATAGTGATCGGAACTCTGTCTTGTGAATTTTTATTAATTTAAAATGCCTTGCCATCCCTCGGTACCTATGGCCTTATATGTATGGAAGTGATGCAGAGGGTGATGTTCACTTTGAATTATTCGCTATTAAACACACCGTTTAATCTCAGAAAAATGGCGTCAATGGCGGTAAAGAAGGGAGGCAAGGTGTTATGATGCAGGAAATCAGTGGTTTCTTAGATTATGCCGAGGCAGAACGAGGTTTTTCGCCGAAGACCGTCGGAGCTTATCGGTACGATTTGAATAAGTTCAGTAAGTTTGCCGTCACCGAGCTTGGCGAAGGTTACAAGTTAGAGGATATTGCCCCGGCGGTCATCAAGGCGTATTTACGATCTCTGACGGAGAATGGCAACGCCGCAATCACCCGGGGCAGGAAACTGGCAACCTTAAAGTCTTTCTTTAAGTATCTCACCTCCCAAGGACAGGTGAAATCAGACCCCGTGATTCAATTCGTGATGCCCAAGGTTAAAGAGAAGGAACCGTCTTATTTGACCGAGCAGGAATACAAACGGTTGTTGAATGCCATTTACCATAACGCTTCAAAGTATTTTAAAGAAAGGGACCTGGCGATTGTGACGGTCCTTCTTGGCATGGGTTTGCGGTTGAGCGAATTGGTGGAATTAAATGTCGGCGATGTGAATTTCGAGGACGGAGCAATCAAGGTGACTAGAAAAGGAAATCACGAACGAATCCTTCCGGCAAGTCGTGAAGTGATCAAAAGTATTCAACGTTACCTCATAATTAGAATCGATACGACGAGTCACGATCCGTTATTTTTAAGCAAACTCAATCAGAGGATCGACAGCGCCTCGGTCTGGCGCGTGGTCAAGAAATATCTCAAACAGGCGCGGATTGAAAAGGAAAAACTCTCACCGCATACGCTCAGGCATACTTTTGCGACGACACTTTTGAAGCAGGGTGAAAATCTTCTGACCATCAAAAAACTTTTGTCTCATCGCAATCTGCGTACCACGGAACGCTATCTGCACATCCATGACCAAGACCTTCGCAGTGCAGTCGGTAAGATTGATTTAGCGACGGGATAAATTCTTGAGAGGTAAACTTTCTGACGACGTTGTCCATGTTTTCGCAGGAATATTTCCAAGGGTCGGGGATGGACACGAGGGGGGATAGGTATATTCATCTGGAGTCTCATGATTAAACAAAGCTAGGGTATGATCAATTTGAATCGGTGCTCGTTGAGAATTGAAGTAAATTTTTAAAAGATTATTTTTACAAAGGTTTGTCATTGACTTGACTTTTCAAGAATGATATGGCCTCCTCCCCTCGAAAGGAGCGCAGGCCTTATGAAAATAAAACTTGAGTTAGAGATCGATGTTGTGATGGGTGGTATTTCTCCTGTGGGAACAAATTTTTACGGATATTTACCCGAAGGGACAACCTACGACGATATTATTAAAGTTTTTGGTCAACCGCAATTCGGAAAATCTCCCGATGGAAAGATGCAGGTGCAGTGGGTCGGAAAAATCAATGGACTTGTGTTTACCATTTATGATTTCAAGTCGAAGGTTTTTCCTAATGACAATAAGGAATGGCATGTGGGGGGAGAATTGAAATTCACCGCCGAGTTGATTAAGGCGTATTTTCAAGCACGGATATGAGAATGATCGAGGAGTAGTATGGCCAGAGGAAGTATATACAAGCGATGTGAAATCTGCCGGAAAGAAGGCATTAAAGGGTTCACGAACTGTTCCCACAAAGAGGCCCAGTATATTATTTGTTATTGGGTGGGACATAAACAAAAGTGGGAAACGGTCGGTCCCATCAAAAAAGAGGCTGAACGTATTTTAGGTCTGCGTGTCGCTGCCATAACGCAAGGAACCTATTTTAAACCGCCGGATATCACGTTTAAGGATTTTTCTCGGAAATGGATCGAGAATGGCCCGCAGGTCAGAGTGAAACCATCGACGCTGCGAAATTATCAGAGTGATTTGAATACGCATTTGATCCCGGCGTTTGGTGATTGTCTGCTTTCGCATGTAAATCAGGAGATGATCGAACGGTTTTTTACGAGGCTTATAAAAATTCGTAGTCCTAAAACAGTGAATAATATTCGTCTCACTTTGCATATGCTGATGAGTTATGCGTTGAAGATAAAATATATTTCTTACAACCCGCTTTTTGGTATCCCTCCTTTTAAAGTCGAGCATGAAGAAATGGATTTTTTGCAGCCGCACGAAATACAATTATTACTTCAACATGCAAAAGAACCATATAAGACCATATTCCTTACTGCTGTACTAACGGGTATGCGACGAGGAGAGATCTTAGCCTTGCAATGGGGAGACATCGATTGGAATTCGAATGTGATCTTTGTTCGTCGGAGTATTTATTGGTCGACTTTAAAGGAGGGGGAGGGCAAAACAAGATGGCAGTTTGTATCACCGAAATCTAAGCGCTCCATCCGTTCGCTGGTTATGTCCCCGAGATTGAAAGAGGCGCTGGAGATCCATCGGATCACCGCACCAGTGAGCGCTCACGATCTGGTGTTTTGTAACAGTGAAGGAAATCCCATTGATCCGGACAATATGGTTAAAAGAGAATTCTTGCCAACCTTGTCATTCGCCGGACTCCGTCGGATACGTTTCCATGATCTGCGTCATAGTTACACCAGTCTGCTCATCGCACAGGGCGAGAATGTGAAGTTCATTCAAAGTCAGCTAGGTCATGCCTCGATTCAGACGACGATGGATCGCTATGGGCATCTGTTGCCCGTTAATCAGTATGGCGTCGGGTCAAAGTTGGATTCTCAGGTTTTTTCTTCTCATCCGCAAGAACTGACCGTCAGTTTGACGACCTGAAGGTCAGGAAAATATTTCTACAGATCAATCAACCGCAAGCTATTAAGAAATTAAATACTTCCGTTATTCGTCCTCACATATCTATTGTCCCCCAAGATTTCTATGCTAATACTGTGCTAACAAATAAATTTTATATTTTAAAGAAAGTTCTAGAGAAATGATAAGAGGATAGTTATAATACAAAAATTAATATGTCCGCTTGAACAATAAACGGATAATATAAATTAGTAGTAGTCCTGAATTTGAATTTCAAGAGGTAATTTGTGCAGGATTCCGCAATTACAGGTTTTGCAGCGAAAGTTAGTCGGTATTTCCTAGACTTTCTCGAAACTGACTTCAAAAAGCAGCAGATTCCTCGGCGGAAGATTCAACTTAAAAATGATGCTGGCTTTCGTACTGGATTTCCCCTTCGGAAGTATCAAACTCTTTATGAAGCTGTTTGGAAGATCCTTACAATCCCTTTTGGTGAAATTCAACCATTGCGAATTACACGTAATCGTTATGTTGCCCCGATTAGTCCAATATTACGTGATTTAATTCGACAACACATTGATACTTTCGATTCGGCTGCATTTGAAAAGGTTCGTAATGAGACTCTGGATTTCATTCGACGCAAACGTGGCGTCGCCGTTGATAACCCGGAAAATTATGTAAAAGAAGTACAGACTGCGTTTGTGGAATTTGTCAGCAAAGAGATTGTAACTCCGATTTTATCTTTGCTCGACGGTCCATTTAGAGACCAGTCATATTCAGCTATTGAGTCAGTTTATGAGGTTGAAACTGATCTCGTTGACGCCCTTACCTTACCGGTCATCGAACAACTACCGACCGCTCTGAACACATTTATCGTATCCTCAAACCTTAGAACCACCGAAGATGTTCTATCGGAATTTTTTTCAGAAAAGGAAGCTAAGGAACGGGTGAAGGAATTTTTTGAAGATTTTGCTACGGCTGATGCATTCCAAGAACTCCGCGATCTGACTAATTACACACGATTAGGAGGAGAAAATCTTCAACTTTATCTTTATATTTGTGAGTTGCGTTATGGCTCTTCAGTCTTTCCTATTTTTTACATCCCCGCAACAGTTAGTTTAGATGAAAAGAATGGAGATCTTATTGTTGGGTTCGATCCGCATCTTTATGTTAACAAGCGAGCAATTGATTATATTGTCCAAGAAATTGAATCCTCGGCGATCAAACTGGCACTTTCTCCGATTGATAATCGGCTTATTTACCTTGAACCACAGAAACCATTTATAGATGAAATTGAACGCATCCTTAATAAGATGTCTCCGACGTTTGATTTGTCTGGTGATTTTGACGTACGTCAACCTAGGATTGAAACCCAGGCTGCTGCTAATCTCCGTTTGTCCAAAACTGCTTACTTTGCTGTCTTCGACAGGTCGGATGAATCTCTATTAAATGATTATGAAGCGTTGATTACGGCTGTTAATGAAGATCAAAAAGGTGTTGTGGATCTTTTTCGTGATATCATTCGTAATTTTTTAATTGATGAGCCAGCGAATGTTGGCACAAGAGTTTCCGACGAGTGGGATAAGTCATCGATCCCAGAACGGTTGATCGCTATTTCACCGATACCTCTCAATGAAGAGCAGCGGAAAATTCTCGTTGCGTTAGATGACCCGAATTCTCGATTCATTACAGTGCAAGGGCCGCCAGGTACAGGTAAGTCTCATACAATCACCGCTATTGCTTTCAACTGTATTTTGAAGAATAAAAACGCTTTGATCCTTTCAGATAAACAAGAGGCCCTTGATGTCGTCGAAGATAAATTGAAATCCGCTTTGGCATCTGTCCGTCAAGACGATGATTTTCCAGATCCAATCCTGCGATTAGGTAAAACAGGTAATACCTACACTCGTTTGATCTCTCAGTCGTCCCAAGAAAAAATTCGCAATCATTACCGAGCGACCAAAACCTATGCCGAAAAGCTGAAGACCGAAACCGATATCAAAAATCAAGACATTCGCAATCTAATTACTCAAACGATTGATTCTTATGCTCGAGTTGGATTACAGGATGTGGAAAATCTTCACGTCCTCGAGGAAAAAATCAATAGTCGCATACATGGTTTAGCAGATGTTCTTCAACAACCGAAAGGAGTGGCTCATCTTGAGTCCTTAGAGACAGCTCTAATGGTTTCACCACAAACAGATAAAGCGTACGAATTTTTTTCAAAACGTTTCGGCAATGGGTCTTATTCTGAGCTTCTATCTATATTACGAGCTCACGCGGCCGTAAACCGTCTGGATATTCTTCGTTTGAATAGATCCGCCCTCAGCCTTTTTGAGCCTATTGGACTAAAACATCAACCTATCCTCCAACGTTTTATTGTTGAATATGATGAATTGCGAAGACCTATTTTAGGTTATATATTCCAAGGGTCTAAACTTCGAGCACTAAATAAAAAGATCGGACAAGAACTTCCCTGTAATAATAGTCTTGATCTCCATAAGAGATTGTCGGACCTTCGAGCTGTCCACGAATCACTTGTAGCCATCAAACAAATTATAATGAAAGATGGACTACCAGAAGAGATAGCGCAGACCATTTACCGTATTCTCCTCACCGATCAGGAATCCTGCATTGAAGCAAGATCAATTTGGAAACTTTTGGAGGCCTTTGAGAATGTTATAGGTTCTGGGAACGAGTTCTTTTTACGTCTAACGGTCGATGGAAAAATATTTCAGTCGGTAGGAGATTTGCTGGAATTCGTAACTCAAGCATCTCGTTATGCGCTTTTATGGCGAAAAGTTGGCAAAACATTAGCTTCTGCACCAGCCTTCGATTATGTCGGTTCCAAATCCGATCTTGAACGACTTTATGCAATTCGAATGACTCATGAGATAGATCGTAGATTTGTGGAATTCGTCGAGAAGAACCGTACGACAGCAAAAACATTAAGCAGTGTTATTCAGTCTAAACAGCAGTTTCCACAAGAGACATTTGTAGGACTGAAAGAAGCTTTCCCTTGCATCATTGCAGGGATAAGGGAATTTGCTGAATACGTGCCATTGAAGCAGGAAATTTTTGATGTGGTCGTCATTGATGAGGCCAGTCAAGTTTCTGTTGCGCAGGCTTTCCCTGCACTCCTCCGAGCCAAGAAAGTTGTTGTATTTGGAGACCAAAAACAATTTTCTAACGTTAAATCGCTCAATGCCAGTAAAGCTCTCAATCAAGGTTACCTTACTGATTTAGACCAATATTTTCGAAAAAATATTTCAACCGCTGCGGATAAGATTGAGCGTCTGAAACAATTTGACGTGAAGAATTCTGTGCTGGAATTTTTTGACCTTATTGCGAACTACACGGACATGCTGCGTAAACATTTCCGCGGGTATCAGGAACTGATCAGTTTTTCTTCAAAGTATTTTTACGGTGGGCAGCTTCAAGCAATCAAGGTTTTGGGGAAACCTATTGAAGATGTGATTGAATTTAAAATTGTTGATCCTTCCGACAAATTGGAACGTTATAAGAATGTTAACACGCCAGAAGCAATGTTTATCCTCGAAAGATTGCGGCAAATGATTGATGAAGAGGAGGGAATATCTGTGGGTATCATTACTCCTTTTCGGGAACAACAACAATATTTAACCAAGTTAATTTTTGCTGATGCCTATGCCAGTCGTTTTGAAGAGGAGTTGCAAATTAAGATTATGACCTTTGATACGTGTCAAGGAGAGGAGCGGGATGTAATCATCTACTCGATGGTAGCAACTTCCGCGCACGATGCCTTGAATTATATTTTCCCTGTTGATTTGGAGAATATTGAAATTCGTGTTGAAGAGGTATTGAAGGTTCAGCGTCTTAACGTAGGTTTTAGCCGTGCTAAAGAAAAGATTCTTTTTGTACTTTCTAAACCAATTGAGGCTTATAAAGGATCCATTGGGCGTGTTATCACTCATTTCAAAAATCTTCTCGATGATCGGAAGATCCCGGAAGTCGACGAAACTGATCCCAATTCACCAATGGAACGAAAAATATTGGATTGGATTATCAAGACTCCATTTTATCAATGTAACGAAGCGCGGTTGGAACTACTCGCTCAATTCCCCATCGGTGATTATTTAAAGCAACTTGATCCAACCTATCAACATCCGGCTTATAGATGTGACTTTCTTTTGCGTTATCGGGGTAATGAAAAGATTGTAAACGTTATTATCGAGTATGATGGTTTTAAGGAACACTTTGTTGATCACAAAAATATTCACGCTGGGAACTATGATACTTATTATCGACCAGAAGATATTGAGAGGCAAATGATACTTGAATCATACGGCTATAAATTTTTACGTATTAATCGTTTTAACCTAGGACGGGATCAAGTCACTACTCTTTCAGAACGGTTTTACGCTCTAATTGATACTGCTACTAAAGACGAGAAATCGACGGTGGTCACTAAAATTTTGGATGGGGCTAATGGACTAAAAGATGGTACTGCGAAACACTGCCGAAAATGTGATCAAGTAAAGAATAAGGAGGAGTTTCTTGATCAGAAGTTAAGCGGTGGCAAAGGAGGGTATGGTCAAATTTGTATGGAATGTAAGACTAATCGAGGTGGAATGGCAGTTTCAAAAGTTCGTCATTTCCGGAGAAAAAATATATAAGAGACATGTAGCAATAAAAAACACAAGAGTCCAATTATTGTTTTTTTGAAAAAAATGAGGTTTTTACATATCATTCCGGGAAAGAAATCTGATCAGGCTGATGTGCGGCGGCATAACATTTTTATTTTTTTAATGAGAAATAATATATGAACGCCGTTGAACATATTGTGGAATGCTACTTTAGGCACTGTCAGAAATGTTTTACGATGACAGACGTTAAAATTCTCGGTGGGATTAACAGGCAGGCTGATTTGCTTGCATACAATGCAAACAGCGAAAAGCAGTATCACGTCGAGAGTTCAGTTAGTCACTGTAAAATGTGGGCACCTACCACAAAGATGCTACGGGAATTTTTTGACAAGAAATTCATGGGGATACCTGAAAGACGTAAAGGCAAAATGACAGACCATACAAGGAAAAAGAATTATTTTGTTAATATAGAGCAGACTTATCGTAGCGTAGGATTCACTCCATCTCATGTGGAAAGAATCTTCGTCGTTTGGGATGTGAAAGATAAAGAAAATTTAAACAGTTTTTTGGAAGGGTACCGTTAGAGAAAATAGTATAAAAATTAGTGTATTAAATTTCAGGGATACAATTTTGCAAGAACTTAATGAAAATATTTCTACCAGTCATTATGAGGATGAAGTTCTTAGATTTTTATCACTGTTAAAGCAGCGTGAAGAACAAACAAAGAAAATACTTTCCCGGAAAAGTAAGAAATAATTTATGGCCTACGAATGCATTAACGTCGACGATGGGCACAAGTTCAAGGATCTTCCTAAAGGATCCCGCGAAAAACAATGGCTTTGGGTAACGATAAGAACGTAAAATTAATATTTAACTATATCGTTTACTATGTTTTGGAGATTTTCTAATCTCTTTGCTAGGTGTGTATTCGAGGATTTTTTCTTTGTAGATAATTCTTCTGCAATAACAGAGCCAGCATCCTCTATCAATTCTTCGATTAAAGGAGCTGCGGTATTGCTATAAAATACTTCTCTAACATAGCCATATCTTGTAGCACCACCAATTTCTCCCACGTAAGTTTCTATTAGCCACCCAAGAATTTTCGTTCTTACTTTAGGGGGACAGGCAACAAGCCCACCCACTTTCTGAAATTTACGTAATAGAGGGCCGTGTTCTTCATTTTTTGACCAGTGGCCTCCTATTTTTTCCATTTCTCGCAAGACGGTTAAAAAATAATCGGTCACGATTGTTTGTTTTAAATAAGGAAGTATTCCGGAAGAATATGCTACTCGAATTTTAATGTAGTCAAGCCCAGCTCTTCCTAAACGTTCTTGATAGCTATTAGTTAATGAAAGAAGAACGGAGGTTTGAGTATATTGTTTAGTGGCTTTCAAGAAGGCAATAGCATTTTTACGAAGAATGTCTGGTTGTTTTTCATTTAGACTAATACTTATCAAAAATTGAAGAATCTCTTCTTGTCGAGGTTGTGGCACACCCGCATAATCCCGGAGAATCGTTTCTGACGGGACTATTAAGATAGGTTGTTCAATAGTACTTTTAACTTCAGATAACTTTATAAGATTAATGGGGTCTTTAGAAAGGACCACTTCAATGCAGATTTTAAAAATGTAGATACAATCTTCCAAGCTGGCTTCATATTCGTCATCTTCATGTTCGAGGTCTTTTCTAATATCGTAACATCTGCAAATTCTTCGCCATTCAATACGGGATAAAAATCCAATTCTAAAAGCTAAAGTTATTAGATTCGTGGTTGAGTAGTTCTCTAAATCTTCTGCCTTGGATATAGAGGGTAATTTAAATTCATCTGCTACAGCTTTTGCAATATCAATGCCAATAAGAATAATTTTTTCTCGAAGGTCATGAATGGCTGCATTAAATATTTTTTGGCATGCACTGCTGGGGTCTACTGGCAAGATGGCTTTTACTCTTTTGATTAAACCTTTTGCTTGCCAAGAGGGCCTAATTTCATCGAGTAGATTGTTAACATCTGTAGAGGTGCTTAAATGACGATTGTTTTGAGAAATGAGAGAGCCATTTGCCATTTAATATCTCCTTATTTATTTGGCTCATTATAACAAAGGAACGATTTCTCGGTAAGATTTAATGGATGGTGGGTTCAGTGATCTTCTCCCCGAAAAAAGTAGACGCAACGAAGAGTTGATGTTTGTATATTGAACAGATGCTAATAAAAATAAACCGACGGGCAAAAGGGCACAATTCGTAAATAAACGAAAATCGTTCAACTTCTAATACCCTGAGGGATATTAAAAATCAGCAAAACAGCGTCGAACACATGGGTAACCTGAAGGTCAAAGAAACTGAAATTAATCACCCGATATCAACCGCGGGCGATTGTTGCTAAAATACATGAATAAGAAAATTAAATATAAAGAAGAGAACAGGAGCCCAAGCAATTAGAACTTTTCTAAGGTTTCAAAAAGCCCCCACCCTTTTAGGGTTGGGTTTAAACTTAAAAGGCACGAGGGAGGAAACAACGCAAAAACTTTCACAATTGCAGGTTTGGGATAAATGACGTTTTGTGCATATTTTTGTGACATTTTGTGCATAATTTTATGTTGTTTTGTGCATAAAACTATGGTATTCTCAGCCCATGAGTAGAGGAAGTAATATAGCGTACATTCCAAGATGGCTTGAGGCGAGAATCATTGATGCTTTTCAATCTCATCCGGTTGTCATATTAACTGGCCCGCGGCAAGTTGGGAAAAGTACTCTTTTAGAGAACGCTGAATTCTTAAAGGGTTGGCGTTATTTGACCCTTGATGATCCCGATGTTTTAGAGCAGGCGAGGGAAGATCCTAAAGGGCTTTTATGGGAAGATAAACCAACGATTATTGATGAGGTTCAGCGTCATCCCCAGCTTTTACTCACCATCAAGTATCTGGTCGACAAATCTCAACGTCAGAGACATTTTATTTTATCTGGATCAGGAAATATTTCTTTGCGTCATTCGCCGCGAGAAACTTTAGCTGGTCGTGCTAAATATTTGCACTTAATGGGTTTTAGTTTTAGAGAATGGCATGGATTGTCTTCAGAGGGGATTCTGGACCAATCGTTACAAGGACGAGAGATTAAGGCAAGTGGTATTAAACAGGAAACGGATTTTTTGAAGACGGTATGGCGCGGATGCTTGCCCGGAGTTGTCTTGGCTCAAACAGAAAAGATGGCTTTAGAGCGGATGAGTAGTTATGTCGATACTTATATCCAAAGAGACATTCACGATTTGGTAAGAGTAAGACATCCTCAACATTTTCGCCGGCTTATGGAGGCTTTGGCACAGGCGACGGGATGGGAAAGTGTCCAAGAGGAACTCTCGAGCGCCTGTGGGGAAACGAGAACTAACGTCAGCCGATATATGAGCCTTTTAAAAGATACGAATATTCTTTACGAATTAAAAGGATATACCGGCAAACGCGAGCGAGCGTATAAGCAATCAAAGTATTTTTGGTTTGATTCCGGTATGGCTTGTTTTTTATCGGGAGTTTATGATTTTCAAAGTCTTCGAAAAGGTAACATTAAGGGAAGGTATATTGAAAACTTTATTTTTCAACAGATTTTGTCTTGGGCGTCATTACAGATGATTGCCCCCGAAATTTTCTATTGGAAACCAAAAGCTGAAGAAGTTGAAGTTGATTTTGTTATTCGTTCCAATAATAAGGTTATCGGTATTGAAGTAAAATCGTCCGCAAATCTTACTTTTGGCGACACTCGGGCTATGAGAGCTTTCTTAAAAGCCCATCCGGAGGCCTTCCAGGGAATTATCGTTTATGGAGGTGGTAAGATTTACCCTGTAGCCACCAACATTTATGCGGTACCCTGGACAGTGTTCTAGTTTCTTGTGCTAACACCGTGCTAACAAAACACGCTCCAACAAGGTGAAATAAGGTGAAACAGGAGCAAGTGTGATTTCTCCCAACCGTAAACACCGTTAACGAATAGCAAATAACCTTAATCATCGTCGAGATCCCTGCCTCAGCTCATAACCTGAAGGTCAGGGGTTCAAATCCCCTCCCCGCAACCAGTACAACAGTAAAGGAGCCAAAGACTTATGTCTTTGGCTCATTTTTGGTTTTGTGATAGAATCGTTCCGTGCTAACAGTGTGCTAACAAAACATCCCGAAACATGCTCAAATAACAGGAATTAAGAACAAGGTGGAATTTTTAGCGGATAATTTTTCTAAAAATTATTGGGAAAATAAAAATTACCTGAAAAGTTGTAGGGTATAAAATAATTTTCAGTATGAATTGAGTATAAAAATGAATAAATGGGTTCAGGATAAGTTTTTTCCCAGAGATTTCAGGAAAGAGAAGTTGGTTGACTTACTAAAGAACGTTAACCAGTTATTTGTAAATAATTCTTGTGAAGATTTGATGCTGGGGACTGTTGAAGAGTTGGAGAATATTATTCAATCTGGAGCGTTTGGAACCCCCACTAAATTTGATACACCAGAAAAAATACAAAATAACTTACACGCCCTTCAAATTTATAACTTCAGGATAACGGATAAATCTTCCATCAAAGAGCATAAAAGAAATTTAAGTTTTCCGCATTGTAAGATATTGGAGCGAGGTAACGACTATAATCCCAATTGGAGAAAAGGGGAATACTTTTTATTCGAAGATTGGCCAAGTCAAAAGAGAATCATTCTTAAATTATATCCTCGATGTGAAATTCTTAGAAAAAATCGGAAAAAAATCGTAAGAATTGAATCTAATTATTTTGACACAGATACTTTGTTTAATGATTTCTTGAAATTAGGATTGGATGGTTACCCAAATAACGGCCAATATTATCCAGCTAAAAACGATAGGAAAAAAATAATTCATTTCATTGAGAAATATGGAGACGATTTCATCGAGTATCCTAATATGTTGCGAAATGGTACTGAGTGGGAACGGTGGACTTATTTTGATGAATTTAATCTTCAATATCAAGATTTTAGGCGGTGTTTTGAGAAAATTAAGAAACAAGAAGTGTTAATTGATCCACTTGATGTAAATGAGCGAATAGGGCAAAATGATTTAAACGAACTATATGACCAAAATGAAATTATTTGTATAAACAATTCCCTAAGTCAAATAAAGTATAATGTCGTTTTCCGTCCGTGGAGTTCGGTTGGTAAGACAAAGAAAAGTAAAGATACATTAGGTGTTAATATTTTCCAACCAATTGTGAGGTACAAAATTCTTTATTGTTATGACATTCTAAGAAAAATCTTAGAATCTGTCCAGCCAACTCGAAAGTGTAAATGCTGTGAAAACTTATTCCTTCCATCCAGTTCTAAACAAATCTATTGTAATTACAACTGTAAAGAAAAAGCGAAGAAGCGTTCTTCTCGGGCCCGCCTTCGACCCCAGAATTAAATCTCTGCGGTACATCAAGTTACATAATTTAACCCAAAAATTTCAGTTGACGCTGGTGATGAAGCTTTTAACCTTCGACTGAAATCCTTGAGTTTAATCCTCAGTTCTATTTCCCTAATTTTAGAATTTTCCTGTCCCCTTTCCTGTCCCCTTTCATTAGTTTTTAAAACTCGTTTGATATACTCTGTTAAATAACAACAACCATCAATCAAGAACTCTAAATATTAACAATGAGTAAAGAAAGCTATCTAGAGATCCAAGAATATCAAGCAAACAAAACCAAATTTCCGAGGCCAAAGATCGAGAAAGATATTTTTGATCGGCGTTTAATTGATCAATACGTTGTCAATTTATCTGACGCTCGATTATTGAGTTTCTCGAAAGAAAGAGGCATCCCTCTGGAAATTTTGAGGTGTCACCAAATAGGTTGGGATGGATACGCATATACTTTGCCAATATTTCATGAAAATGGATTTTTAATAGGATTTCGGCGAAAGATTTCCGGAGGAGACACATTTTCTAAGAAAGGTAGTGTTGCGGGATTGTTTAATGTCCAGTGGTTAAAATCAGCAGAACATGGATCAATCGTTTACATTTGTGAGGGGGAGTGGGATTCACTGGCGCTTGAGGCGCAAGGGTACAAATTTGTCGTCGGTGTTCCGGGGGCATTTACCTTTATGAAAGAATGGTTGCCGTTATTTAGAAATAAACATGTGATTTTGTTGTACGACGCAGACGAGACGGGAAAAGAACGATCCAAGAAAGTAGCTTTAATGTTACGAGATATTTCTTTGACTGTTAAGAATATCGATTTATCAAAAATATTAGTAAAGGGAAAAGATGTCCGAGATTACTTCAACACAAAGTGATGAAAGCTTAAAAGATAATTTGAATCAACTGATTGATTCTACTCCTCCAGAAATGGAATGTTTGAAGGGGCGAATAAATAAGAAGGTCACAGACTTAGTTGAGTCATTTGGCGATCCCCCAAAATCCCCATTTAAAAATAAAAAGGAAGAATTAGATGTTTTGACAAATTTAATCCAGGACATTGCTTGTGTTGAGTTTTCCCAAACGGAATTAAGAAATTTCAAAACTATATTCAAAGACGTTTTTAAATATAACAACGGTGATTTTAAAACGGTTTATGAAGAAAAGCGTTGTGTGTATCTTGCAGGGCGGAAACGAAAGAAGATGGAAGTCGAAGAAAATGAGAAAGCCCGTCGATTATCCAGCAAGAAAACTGATCTGTTAGAAATACACGCAAAATTGACGGATGTTTCTTCAGCAAGTCACGACATCATTGAGTTCGTTATTGCCGTAGCTATCAGCCTCAAAGTGTCATTGAAATATGGCTTGTCACTATTATGGTTGCTGCTGGTTGGCCCACCATCAAGTGATAAAACCGGTAGCGTTACAACTATCCGCGACGTGCCATTCGTTTTTCATTTGGACACTCTTACTGAAAATTCGTTCATCAGTGGTTTTGTGTTCGAGGATGGTTCGGTGGTGAAGGATTTATTGGCCGAGCTCGACAAAAAATGTTTTGTGGTAAAGGACTACACAACTTTATTCTCTCTTAAATCAGATACAATCAAAAAAATTTTAGGGGATATGTGCGCAATCTATGACAAGAGCTTTTCCAAGTTTATGGGAACAAGGGGTAGAGTCCACTATGAATCCGTTTTCAGTCACTTGGGATGTATTACACCGGTCGCGTTAGCGAGTCATCAAATTTATATGAATATGATCGGCGCGAGATTCCTTTTCTATAGAATTTTGCCTTTGACCACATCGCAACTTACTGAAGGATACGAGATCGCATGGTCTGGATGTGAAAGAAACGATAATTTAAAACAGCTCAAGGACTGCGTGTCGGCTTATGTGTGGCAGTTGCAGGAAAATATTCCAGACCTTAAACCAGAAACTGCTCAACAAAAAATTACCCTCAACAACTTGGCTGAACTATTACGGCACGGTCGAGCCGTTATAAGAACGGAAAGAAGAACTGGTGAAAATACTGATGGAAAGAAATTTTCTTACTATGAAGTCGCTGAGACTCAGGTTGAAGAACCGTGGAGAGCATTGCAACAAATACAAGTTTTAACAAGATCCCTTGCGATAGCGCACAAACGCAATTGTCTCACTGATCATGAGATCGAGCTGGCCAGACGGGTTGTGATGTCGTCAATGCCTGTAGATCGAGCAGAGGTGCTGTGTCTATTCCAGCATGAGGAAGTGCGGAAGCAGGGATATAAATTGGGACGTAAATTATGTGCCCAATTCATTGGGAAGGATTATAACCAAGCCTTGAGAATACTTACAGAACTGAAAAGTATAGGATTGCTTGATGAGGTAAAGGAAGGGAAAGAGTGGGTTTATCACCCTAAAGCGGAGTTTAAGGAGTTAGTCATAAAACCAATGGATCATTTGGATCATGTGGCAGATTTAATGGATGTTACACAAAACTTCCCCTAGGTATAAAAATAAAATTGATTAAAGGAACTATTATTATTTTGTCATACCTATGAGAAGTTTTGTGTAAGAAGAACCTTGAAAATGAATCAACATGAACAATTGCATAGGATTACGAAGATTATCGAGAGTTTACCTTTAGGGAGGATGCGTGCTGACTATGCTAAGAAAAGAGAAGAAACAATCTTAACTATTAGAAAACGGGAAGAAGAATCAGAAATAACGGAACAATTAGTCGATATCGCCAAACAAATGAATGTGAACTGTTTTATGTGTAAGGCAGTGATTAAAAAGTTTGAGGGTCAACAGGTATTAAGCAATGAGGATAAATTGCACATTAGTAACTGTGTCCCTCCAACGGTTCGTCTAAAAGGATTTAAAGGCAAGGTCATAATTAGTATTGACTTATTTATAGATCGAATTAATTCGGAAAGGGGAGGAAGATCATGAATCGAAGTAACTTGGTTAATGTCCAAGAAATGGCAACCATTCTAAATGTTCCAGTCAGCTGGATCTATCAAAGAACCTGCCAGGGGGCGGATAAGATTCCGCATGTAAAGATCGGAAAGTATGTGAGATTCAATCCGGAAGAGGTCATGGACTTTTTTAAAAACCATAAATCAAGCCCAAGCGAGAGCAAATAATAAGAGAATGGAAAAAATATTTCCGTCCATATTGACAGTTCTGGATGTATGCGCGGCCATTGTCTATGCCTGTTGCGGAGATATCCGGCACGCAGTCTATTGGCTTTCGGCCGCGGTGTTAACGGTTAGCGTCACCTTTTAATGTGGGAGGCCTCATGCTCACGCCAATTAAGGCAATCCGGGCTAAATGCCTTGAATGCTCCAATCATCAACCTAAAGAGGTGAGATACTGCTCCATTACAGATTGCCCGCTGTATCCCTACCGATTTGGGAAGAATCCCAACAGAAAGGGTGTCGGAGGTGGCGTTACAGCCATTAAGGTGGAAAACCCCCACTCTACTTGATGATTTTATTGAAAGAAGGCAGGTTAAAAGCCAATGGCCAACTTCAAAACCTTTTTAAGCAAAAGAAAGGAATACCCCATGCCATTAACATCGGATAAGATTCAAATTGAATACGTGGATATCAACAGCCTTATTCCCGCGGAATACAATCCGCGCAAGGCATCGGATAAAGAGCATCTTGATCTAAAAACTTCCATCGAACGCTTCGGCATTCAAGACCCCGCTATCGTCAATTGCGCGCCGGGGAGGATGAACGTGATCATCGGTGGCCATTTCAGGGTAAGGGTGGCAAAGGATTTGGGTCACACGCAGTTTCCCGTTGTTTATGTGAACATCCCTGATATCGAGAAAGAAAAAGAACTGAACCTCAGATTGAATAAAAACACGGGTTCGTTTGATCTGGAGTTGCTCGCTCATTTTGATGAGGACTTTCTTAAAGATATCGGGTTTAACAGCAATGAGCTGGACAACATATTTGATTTGAATGTGGAGGAAGATGATTTTGATGCTGATAAAGAATACCAGCAGATTAGTGAGCCGGTTACAAAGTACAAAGACGTTTACCAGTTAGGCGATCATCGTCTGTCATGTGGAGATTCGGTCAAAGTAGAAGATATCGCTTTGTTGATGAACGGCCAGTTGGCCAGAATGATTTTCACTGACCCGCCGTATAACGTTGACTACAAATCACCCGGAGGGCTCGATTATGCCTCAATGAAATTCGGCGGAACAGGCCGCAAGATTTTTAATGACGATAAGTCAGATGAAGAATGTCGCAAATTTTATACCGATGTGTTGAAGAATTTATTTCAATTCAGCACGCAAGATGTGACGATTTACTGGTGGTTTGCCAACAAGAATAACTGGATTAACAGGATGGCATTCGAGAAGGCTGGATGGCATATGAGCCAGATCATCATCTGGCTTAAAAATTCTATGGTCTTTAGCCGGGGACAGGATTATCACCGCCAATACGAGCCCTGTATGGTGGGATGGAAGAAAAAGCAGGCGCATTTTAAGAATAAAAAGATATCGGATTTAAAGGATGTCTTTAATCTCGACTTTGAAGACTTCAACGAAATGCTGGATGTCTGGTATCAGAAACGAGATTTGACGACGAAGTATGTCCATCCGACGCAAAAGCCGGTGAGGCTGTGTGAACGAGCGTTAAAGAAAAACAGCGAACGTGGAGATATAATCTTGGATTTGTTTGGCGGTTCGGGATCAACGCTTTTAGGATGTGAACAGCTTGGCCGCAGGGCATATCTTATGGAATTAGACCCAAAGTATTGCGATGTGATTATCAAACGATACGAAAATTTTACGGGGAATAAAG
>Ga0209515_10004922_pt1 | contig 17708 bp, 8 predicted proteins | sample Subgroupgradi54m_FD_187454 | JGI IMG/M metagenome (GOLD analysis project Ga0209515, IMG submission 187454) | Subsurface groundwater microbial communities from S. Glens Falls, New York, USA - GMW60B uncontaminated upgradient, 5.4 m (SPAdes)... ...
TCTGGAACCCCGAACTTTCGATCCCGCATGCACTCGACGCCGAGCGCGCTTCATCTCCCCTCCGAAGTCGGCTTGGGCGGCGCTTGCAGCAGCGACGTCGCCGCGTAGCGCTGCGCCCGCGTGATCGCGTCGCGGATTTCTCGGATCGGCGCCAGCACCAGACGGATGTTTCGAGAGCCGGCGCGCTGCTCCAGCCCGCTGATGGCCCACGCATCCAGCGGATTGGCGATCGCCGCCGTCACGGTCTTCGCGTCGACGCGCAGCGCCACGCATGCATGGCCGCCGACCGACGCCGGCGAGAACTGCCCCGCCACGGCCCAGTCGACGTCCTCAGGCTTGATGTGCATGTACGCCATGCCGAACTGCTCCGCAAGCGCCCCAAGCAGCGCCTCTTCCGCGAGCCACCCTTTCTGCACGAGGATCTCGCCGAGGAACGCTTTGGTCGTGCGCTGGATCTGCAGCGCCAAGTCCAACTGCCAGGGCTTGATGAGTCCCTGCTCGACGAGCCGCTCGCCAATGCGCTTTGCGTCACCCGCCATCGCAGCTTCTGTCGCGCGCGTCGTCGTTCGTCGTTCGTCGTTCGTCGTTCGTAAGAAGTGCGGCCTCACGTCCCGCAGATCGACGGAGCCACAATAAATCACGAACGACGAACGACGAATCACGATCCCTCCGGCTCATCATGGCAAGGCCCCAATCATGTAGAACTCCTCTTCCGGCTTGTGATCCATCCGGCCCGCGAGGATCCGCTCGCAGCCATCGAGCGTCTGCTCGATGGTGACGTACTGGCCTTTGACGCCGGAAAACACTTCCGCCACGATGAACGGCTGCGTCAGGAAGTTCTGCAGTTTGCGCGCGCGTTCATAGAGCGTGCGGTCGGCCTTGGACAACTCGTCGATGCCGATGACCGCCACGATCCGGCGCAGCTCTTCGTACTTCGTGAAAATCTTGATCGCTTCCTGCGCAATCGCGTAGTGGCGCTCGCCGACGATGTCCGAGTCCAGGTTGCCCGACGACGACAGCAGCGGATCGACGCAGGGATACAGACCTAGCTGCACGCGCTCGCGCGAGAGCACCATGATCGAGTCGAGATAGCTGAAGATCGTGACCACGGCCAGGTCGGTCAGGTCGTCGGCGGGCACGTAGACCGCTTCGATCGACGTGACCGAGCCGCCGTCATCGATCGAGCGGATGCGCTCGTGAAAGTCGCTCACCTCGGAGGCCAGCGTCGGCTGGTAGCCCGTCTCCGACGGCACGCGTCCCAGCAGCGTCGAGATCTCCGCCCCCGCCTGCACGAACCGGAAGATGTTGTCGACGAAGAACAGCACGTCCTTGTTCTGGCGCTGAATGTATTCGGCCAGCGTGGCGCCCGTCGCGGCGACGCCGAACCTCGCGCCCGGCGGCTCGTTCATCTGGCCGTACACCAGCATCCCTTTGCCGAGCAGGTTGTGCTGGCTCATCTCGTGGTAGAGCTCGTTGCCTTCACGGATGCGCTCGCCCACACCCGTGAACACAAACGCGCCCTTGTGGCGCTCCACGATGTGCTGGATCAGCTCGAGGATCAGCACGCTCTTGCCCAAGCCGGCGCCGCCGAGAATTCCGGTCTTGCTGCCCTTGACCATCGGAAACAGCAGATCGATGATCTTGATGCCCGTCTCCAACAGCTCGACGCGCCGCAGCGTGCCTTCGCGCGCGGTCAGCGTCTTGCGCAGATCGGTCCGACGGATCGCCCGGCGCTCGGGCGTGATCACCTCGCCCTTGCGATCGATCGGATCGCCCAGCACGTTCATGATTCGCCCGAAGCATGCATCACCCACGGGGATTTCAATCGAGTTGCCCAGCCGCTGCACCGGCGCGCCGCGCTGCAGGTTCAAGGTCGAGGACATCGCGATGCAGCGCGCGATCTGTCCGGGCAAGTGTTCGGCCACCTCCATCACCAGGCGGCGGCCGTCGCGCGTTGAGGTCTCGAGCACTTCGTAGATGCCCGGCACCGCGTCGGTCGACGAGAACTTCGCGTCGATGACGGGGCCTTGCACGCCCGCGATCCACCCTTGCTCGTGCTCGCCGCTCATGTGGAGCCCCCATGGGCCATCAGCAACCAGCAATCAGCACTCATCGTCGATCTGCTCGCCTTAATGAATGAAGGCATCTGAGCGCCTTCGATCCAGCCTTGCTGGTGCTCGCCGCTCATGGTGAGCCCTCGTGGGCAATCAGCAACCAGCACTCAGCACTCCCCGGCCATCTGCTGGTATTAGTGGATAAGAGCATTTGATTCATCGGTCTCGAGCTGATGGCTGATTGCTCGCCGCTCATGGTGAGCCCTCGTGGGCAATCAGCAACCAGCAATCAGCGAGTAGTGGCAATCTGCTGGTATTAGTGGGTAAGAGCATTTGATTCATCGGTCTCGAGCTGATTGCTAATGGCTGACTGCTGATTGCTGCGCTCACGCTCATCGGCACTTTCCGCTTGGTGACGAGACAACAGCTGCGCGGAGAAGATCTCGCGCATGCTGCGGTCGATCACTTCATGCCGCGCGCGAAAATATTCCTGTTTCAGTTTCTTGCCGCGCCGCAGCAGCTCCTGGTAGCTGCCCTCGAGGTGGATCGCCCGCGCGGCCATCTCGGCCAATCGGCTCAGCGCGAACAGCAGATCCAACCGGCACACCATCCACTCGGCGATCACATACTCGATGACGCCCTCGGGCGCCGATTCCCAGATCGTGTTCGGGGCCGGCCGCCCCGCCGAGGACTGCGCCCACGCCGTGCACGGCAGTAGCGTCTCGACCGTGACCTCTTGCGATGAAAACGACAGCGGCTTCGGATAGACGATGAGCACCCGGCCGCAGGCGCCTTCAGCCATCTTGCGCACGACATGGTTGCGGACCGCGTCGGCAAGTTCCAACCGCGCGTGATCCTCGATGCCGGGAAATGTGGTGAACGGCCGGCGCGCGTCTTGCATGTAGGGCACGCCGCGTTCGCCGATCAGCAGATACAGCGCATCAGGTCCGCCCTGCCGCAGGCCGGCGCTAACCACCTGATTGTTCAAGCCGCCCAAGAACCCTTCGGTGGACGTCACCATGATCACGGCCGCCGGGTCGCGCCCGACGACGAACGGATGCGGCACCTGGCTCAAGTCCATCAACGCCAGAAACTGCGACGTCGCGGTAAAGTAGTCTTCGAACACCGTCAACTGCCGCTCCAGCACATAGAACCGAGCCGCCGCGATGCCTTTCATCACGTCGATCACCTTCGTCAGCTCCAAGTTGAACTGAAGGTCTTTCTTCAATTTGACGAGAGGAATCATCTCGATTGGACCAAGGACCAAGGACCAAGGACCAAGGACTGGACCACGGACCACGGACCACGGACCAAGGACTTGCCGATGTGCTCCGACTCAGCCTGAAGGTCTTTGGTCATTGGTCCGTGGTCCTTGGTCCCGTCATGTGGCTTGACCCGTTGTCTCAGCAGGCGCGGCCTCTTCCTGACGCAGATACTCGGCCAGCACCTCATCGAGCTGCTGCTTCAGGCCCGGCGTGAGCGACTGCTGCTCGTGGATCTTGCGGATCACTTCCGGGTGCGCCTGCTTCATCCACGCGAAAATGTTCTGCTTGAACCGCATCCACAGCTGCGGCACCGTGTCCAGCAGCCCGCGCCGAATCGCGTAGAGGAAGATCACCTGCTCGGCCAGCGGTGAGGTGTGCGCCTTGGCTTGCGTGAACAGCTTCGTCACCAGCTCGCCGCGCCGCAGCCGCACTTCGGCGTCGGCCGACAGCTCGGCCTTCATCGTCGTCATGCGCTGCAGCTCCTGAAACTGCAGGTACTCCAAGCGCAGCTTGCCGCTGAGCTCGCGCATCGCCTGGCACTGCGCGCGGTTGCCGATACGCGACACGGACAACCCGAAGTCGATCGCCGGCCGGAAGCCTTTCTGGAACAGCAGCGTGTTGAGGTACAGCTGCCCGTCGGTGATCGAAATCAGATTGGTTTGGATGTAGCCGGTGATGTCGCCCTGGATCGTGGCGACGACGGGAAAGAACGTCATCGTGCCGCCGCCGAGATCGTCCATGAACTTGCCCGCCCGCTCCAGCAACTGCGAGTGGATGTAGAAGATGTCGCCGGGATACGCCTCGCGACCCGGCGAGCGCTCGAGCAGCAGCGACAGCTGGCGGTACGCCCACGCGTGCTTGCTCAAGTCATCGAAGGCGATGAACACGTCCTTGCCCTTCGAGACGAAATATTCGCCGAGCGCCGCGGCGGAATAGGGCGCCAGGTATTGCTCTCCCAGCGGCGAGGAGGCGGTGCCCGCGATGACGACCGTGTACTCCATCGCGCCGTGCTCGCGCAGCAGCCGCAGCACTTTGTCGAAGGCCGACTGGCTTTGGCCGATCGCGCAGTAGATGCAGATGACTTTCGTATCCTTCTGATTGAGGATCGTGTCCGTGGCGATCGTCGTCTTGCCCGACATCTGGTCGCCGATGATCAGCTGGCGCTGCCCCTTGGCGACGGGAAAGCTGGCGTCGACGATGCGGATGCCGGTCTCCAGCGCTTCCTTGACCGGCATGCGCTCCATGACCCCCGGCGGCTCGCGGAAGATCGGGTTGCGGCTGACCGCGCCGATCGGCGCTCGCCCGTCGACCGGCTCACCCAGGCTCGTCACGATGCGGCCGATGAACGCCTCGCCGACGGGCAGCGTGAACGCCTCGCCGCGCGAATACACTTCCTGTCCGGCGCGGATGCGCGCCTTGTTGCCGAGGATCAGCACCAGCACCGCCTCTTCCGTGAAGCCCATCACCATGCCCTGGTCCCCCGTCACGAACTCGACCATCTGGCCGTTCATGCACGAGGGCAAACCCTGCACCTTCACGATGAACTCGCGCACGGACACGACGCGCCCGACCTCGTGGACGTCGAACCGCGCCAAGCCCAGGCGAGGCTCCGGAGCGCCGTTGGTCGCCACGGCCGCGGCGGAGGAATCAGTGGCTGGTTTCTTGGGCGTGACGGGCGGCATCGCGCAGCTTCGTGGCTAAGGATCCATCGAGGACAAGGTGGCCCAGGGTGATCACCAGTCCGGCGATCAGCGCCGGGTCGACCGATTCCTGCAGCGTCATCGTCGAGCCCAGCGCCTCGTGCAACCGCTCGGCCAGCCGCTTGCGTTGCGCCTCGGTCAGCGCGAACGCGGAGACGACCTGCGCCTGGCGCACCGACTCGCGGGTCTGCAGCTGCTGCACGTTGATGAGGCCGTCGGCGAGCAGCGCGTCCAGCCACTGGCCGTGCGCGGCCTCGCGCAGCGGCTCGGGCAGCGACGTCTGCAGCAGCAGGCGCGCTTGCTCGACGGCGCGCTGATCGATCGACTGCACCAGTTCCCGCTGCATCGAATCGCGGGCTTGGTTGGCTTGCTGCATGATGCGCTCGGCTTCCTCGTGCGCCTGGTTGATCGTCTGCTGGCGCGCCGCGTCGGCGTCCTTGAGGGCTTGCGTCTTCAGCTGCGCCGCCTCTTCCTGGGCCTTGGCCAGCTGCTCCTGATACAGCCGCTCGCCTTCTTCCAGCCGCTTCTTGAGTTCGTCGTGCTTGTGCAGATAGTCCTGGCTGAGGCCCTGCAAATGCGCGGTGGCCGAGCTGAGGTGCCGCCCCATGAACCACCGCAGGCCCGCCACCAGCCCGATGAAGATGACGATCAGCAGCACAACGACAGGAATGATCAACATCGGGGACCCTCTGATGGACCAAGGACCAAGGACCAAGGACCAAGGACCTGCAGGTCCTTGGTCCTTGGTCTTCGGTCTTTGGTCCACGATGCTGCTCTCATCGTTACTTTGGGGTAAAGAGCTGCCACACGACGAGGAACGCGATGATCGCCACCGCTTCGGCGAAGATCAGCGTGATGGTCATCGCGGTCAGGATCTTCGGCGCCGCCGACGGGTTGCGCCCCAATGCGGCGATGCTCGAAAATCCCGTGGCCGCCATCACCAGCGCCGGCCCGAAAATGCACAGCGCGAAGATGAAGGTCAACGCGAGGTTCCGATTCATCACGAGAAACTCCTCAGCAACACATTGGCTCGTCAGCTATAAGCTCTTCAGCTCGTCAGAGTCTTGCTGACGAGCCGACGAGCTGACGAGCGTCGACTCAAAGCCGAGCGTCGACCTAACAGGCTGCTGAAAAACCCCAGTCGGCTCAGGGCTCTGGGCTGGGGGCTCTGGGCAATGGCCCAAGCTCTCGTCGAGGAAGACCGCTCTTGCCCCGAGCCCAGCACCCCGAGCCCCGAGCAAAACCGAGTTTTTCCGCAGCCTGCTAAACAAAAAGCCCATCGAGCAATTCGAATCGATGGGCTTGACCAGCAACTCGTGTCGCCGCCATCCGCGGATTCCCGCCGATGGACATCCCGCTTTTGGCGAGATGGCAGCCCAACCACCTTTTCAGCTTGTCAGCAATAAGCTCTTCAGCTCGTCAGAACTTACTGCTGACGAGCTGTCGAGCCGCCGAGCTGGTGAAGGTTTGTGGCTTTGCGTCCGGCCCTTTCGGACCGTTTGCCTCCCTGCGTCGATATCATGAGGGGTGAGTAAGTGAGTAAACAAGTGGGCGAGTAAGTGCTTTCACTCACTTACTCGCTGCTCGCTTACTCACCCCTCATCTCGGCAGCAGAGACCCGTCCACCTATGCAGACGGGTTTTCAGCACTCTCAATGAACGATGAATCTTCCTTAAATCCAATTAAACTATACCCGCTGGCTCGCCAGAGCGTCTACGTGTGAAATCCTGAGGGTTCGTCGCTAGCAGGATGCTGAAAAACCCTCATTGGCTAGAGGCTGAAGGCTGTAGGCTCAAGGGGGCACACCGCGTGTCGTCGAGCACTTCGTGTCCCTTCAGCCTTCAGCCTTGAGCCTTCAGCCAAGGACGAGTTGTTCCGCAGCCTGCTAGCAGAATCAACTGGACGGATGGGGATCAGGATTGACTAAGGCGGTCACGACATTGTGGCCCACGCTGACGACGCCGCCGCGGATCGCCAGCGGCCGGTCATCGACCACGACGAGCCCTGGCACCAGCCGGCTGACCAACGGCCGATGGAAGCTCCAGACCTCAAAGACGCCCAGCTCTCCGGGAAAGGCCACGTGCTCGGCCTGCCCCTTAAACAGCAGCTGCTCAGTGCTCAAAATCGTCACATCCAGCATTGGCTCGTCAGCTCTTCGTCGGGTCGACGCTCGTCATGAGTCGACGCTCGTCAGCAATAAGCAGTAAGCAATAAGTAACGACTGCTTACTGCCCATCTGTGGGATCTCTGTTGTACAGGCACCCTTTGGGACATCCGTTGTATGGCTTGCAAACGAGCTCGACAGCTCGTCAGCAATAAGCAATAAGCGAAACGACTGCCCATGACATGCAGTCATATCGCTTACTGCTTACTGCCAACCTTCGGGATATCCGTTGTATAGCCTGGTCTTGCGGGCCAGCCCACCTGCGTGATGTCTGTTGTATAGCTTCGTTCACGCTCAGTTCATCCTCGGCGAGCGCGGCTTGATCTGCTCCGGTCCGGCGCCCGGGCGACTGCCGACGCCGTTGACGACCGGCGCCTGTCCGGCCTTCGCGCCGGCCAGGGCCCCCTGGCGCACGGCGGCCAGCTCACTAGCGGAGCGGGTCCGGCCGTGCCAGGTGAAGAAGAACTGTCCGCCCAACAGGCCGAGGAAGATCACGATCAGGAAGATTACCAGCCACGTCGTCGTCCTCGAGGGCGCGTCCGCCTTGAGCGGCGATTCCTCCAGCATTTCGGGCACCGGCGGGCCGCCGACGAACGTCAGCAGTTTTTCCATCCGCGCCAAGTCTTCCTTGACCTGCTCGATCGTTTGCAGGTGATAGCGGTAGGCGCCGATGCGCGCTTTGCGGCCCAGCGACTCATCGTTCTGCGTCGTCTGTATCTGTTGCAGCCGTTCGTGGATGCTGTCGCCCAGCTGCTTCGCCGTCGCCGCGTAGTCGCTCTTTGCGAGGCGCCCCATCAGCAGGTTCGTATACTCCTTCAGGGAATCCAGCTGCGCCTGCGGAATGAACCAGACATCGCGGACTGAGACCTGAAACACGCGGGTCTCTTTCGGCGCCAGCTCAACCGCATCCTTGTGCACATAGTACATGGACCGGGCTTCATCAAAGTCCAGGTCCAGCTCGCCCTTGTCCAGAACGTCCTTGGGCGTGACCTCTTGCGGCAGCTCGATCTTGACCGGCACCATCTGCGTCTTGTCGGCGGAAGGGTTCACCGCGACGACCTTGAGGATGACCGGCTCGCGCTCCGGCTCGGCCGCAAACGCCGGCCGGCCGCCCAAGATCGCGATCGCCAGCACCAGGCCCCACCCCGCCGAGTGCTTCAGCACGCCCGCGATGCGCTGGCGCAGCTTGCCCGCCCGGCGGCCGCTTCCCAACCCCCAGCCCGACACAGAAGGCTCGGAGGATGCGGGGTGCGGGGTGCGGGGTGCGGAATATGACTCCGCATTCCGCACTCCGCATTCCGCATCGCAAGGATTTGTCTTATTCGAAAATTGCCTGGACCACCGGCGCATCGACGCCTCCTAGCTTCCGTTCCAACAGGATTTGCATGATCTCCGTCGTGCCCTGCACCTCGTCCGCCTTCTTGCGGATATCCCGCACGCCCGCGGACTCATCCAGCGCCTTGCCGACGATCTGCGACATGTCATAGCCCATGTTGTCGCCCGCGAGCGTCTTGATCTGCTTGGCGATCTCGTTGATCGTGTTCTTCATCTGCGTGGCGTTGGAGTCCTTGCCCAGCGACTTCGGGATGCCGTCGACCTTGCGGTTCAGGTTCTGCAGCGCCTGGCTTACATGGCCGCCGGTGCCCAACTCGGTCTGCAGGGCCTTGACCGCGTTAAAGGTGTCCTGCGCCACCGACTTGACACCCGACTGTCCAGCGATCAACCCTTCCAAGGTGCTCAAGGTCGTGGACTCGACGAGGAACGAGCCGAATTCGAGGTTCTCCACCGGCTTATCGAGCTTCGTGTCCTCAAACACCCTGCTCGCCACCACCTTCACCTCCACCGCCTTCCCTGGCTGGTACGGCGGGCTGGTCAGCTTCTTGATCTGGTACTCGTACAGCTCAGGCCGCTTATCGTTGGGCGTCATCGGCACGTCCTGGGCGATGATGATCGCTTTGCCGTTTTCGTCTCTGGTCGCCAAGGTGATCAGCGGCACGAGCCCTGTCCGTGGCCCGATGTAGCTCAGCACGATGTTGATCGAATTGAGGAGCACTTCCTTCGGCAGGATCAGCTTGCCGGCGAACTGCAGGTTGGTCGCCTTGGCCTTGATCGCCTGTGTATCGAGCTTATCCCCGGCCGCCTGGATGTTCAGCGCGCCGGTGTTCAATTTGTTGATCTGTTCGTTACTCTTTGTTTCGAAACTCGTCAGCGACGCATTGATGGAGGCGGTCTGCGTATCCATCTTGGTCTGGATCGTGGTGGTCTGGGAGTCCAGCTTCGTGTTGAGGGTGGTGGTCTGGGAGTCCAGCTTCGTGTTCAGGTTGGTCGTCTGGGTGTCCAGCTTCGTGTTGAGGGTGGTGGTCTGGGAGTCCAGCTTCGTGTTCAGGTTGGTCGTCTGGGTGTCCAGCTTGCCATCGATCGACGTCTTCTGGGTATCCAGCCTCGTCTGCATCTGCCCAAGGATCGAGCCCTCGACCGCCGAGAGCGGCTTATCCAGCTGCGCGGCAATGGTGTTCTGTACGTCCTGCAGCTTCTTGATATCCGTGATGCTGAACGTCCGCGGCGTCACGAATTTGCCGCCCGTCGAGATGCGGGCTTCGGTGGTCACGTTATACACCTTGCCGCCGATCAAGCCCGTCGGCGGATTCCACGTGAAGCTGTAGAACCCTTGGGCATTGGGCGCCGCGCTGTTGGTAAAGGTGTTGACCAAGGTGCTGCCGTCGTAGAACTTCACCTCACAGAACGTCGCGCCTGAGACGATGGAGCCGTCTCGCTTCAAGGTGGAGGTGATGCTCACCTTGTCGGCGACGGTGTCGTAGGCCAGCTCGGTGGCGGCCTCCCAGAGGTGCACCACCTGGGTCTCCATGAACACCTGGATCGTCTGGTCGCTATCAGCCACGAAGTTGGCGGTCTGATCCCCATAGGAGACGCGCGTAAAGGTGGCCGACCAGGAGCCGCCTTGCAGCGATTTCACGATCGGCGACGCCAATCCTGAGGCCGCCCACGTGTAGGCGGCCGGGTTGGTGCTGGCGTTGACCGTCACCTGGTCGAGGTTGTTGTTGGTCAACAGATCCTTGACTTGGAACGTGATCTGATAGTAGTCGATCGAAAAGTTCGCGGCTGACGCGCCGAACACCGTCGGATCCGCCGTGTTGGAGACCCGGACCCGTGCGCTCGCCGAGATATTGTTGGGGATGACCCAGTTGTAGCTGCCGGTGTTGGTCACCGAAGCGGCGATCAGATTGCCGGCCGGATAGGTCAGCCCGGCATCGGTGGAGTACTCGAGCTTGACGGTCGGGATGGTTCCGGTCGTGGTCCAGAGGATGGTCTTCGTCTGGTTGACGACCCAGCGCTCGGCGCCGTTGGGGGCGACGACGGTCAGCTTGCCCTGGATCTTGAAGTTGGCGTCGGACGCATCGAAGACGGTGGCATCGTTGACGTCCTGGACCTTCACCCGCACGCTCGTCGAGATGCTGTCCGGCACGGTCCAGGCATAGCTGAACGTGCCGCTGGAGCCGACCCCGTTCAGCGCTGAGGCGCTGATTACGGCCGGATAGGTCGCGCCGCTGTCGGTCGAGTAGCTGAGCTTGACGTTCGGGATCGTGCCGCCCCACGTCCAGGTGATGTTCCGGACGTCACCGACCGACCACACCTCGCCGCCGTTGGGCGCGGTGACCGTGAAGTTGCCCTGGAGACTGAAGTTGGCATTGGAGTCGTCGTAGACCGTGTTGTCCGCCGTGGACTCGACGCGCACCCGCGCCGTCGTGGTCGGGACGTCGGGCACCAGCCAGGCGTACGTGTTGGTGTTCGTCACGGACGCGATGATCACGCTCGGATAGGTCGTCCCGCCGTTGGTGGAGTAGGAGAGCTTCACCGTGGGGACCGTTCCGGTGGTGGTCCACGTGATGTTCTGCGTCTGCGCGATCTTGAAGCCCTCGCCGCCGTTGGGAACGGTGACCGTGAAGGCGCCACGGATCTTCAGATCAGCATCTGACGTATCGAACGCGTCCACCGTATCGGTGGCCGAGCTCACCCGCACCCGAACGCCTGTGGATACCGCATCGGGGATGGTCCAGGCGTAGGTGCCGGTATTCGCCGCGGAAGCGACGATCACGCTCGGGTACGTCGTGCCGCTGTTGGTCGAGTATTCCAGCTTCACGTTCGGCACCGTGCCGGTGTTCGTCCAGGTCACGTTCTGCGTCGTGCCCACCGTCCAGATTTCGCTGCCGTTGGGGGTCAGCAGGGTGAAGGCGGCCTTGATCTTGAAGTCGCTGTCGGAGAGATCGTTGGCCGTCGCGTCGTTGGGATCGCTGAGCCGCACGCGACCCTGCGCCGTGATCGCATCCGGCACGGTCCAGGCAAACAGCCCGTTGTTCGTGGCCAGGCCCGCGATCGTCGTCCAGGTGCCACCCGAGTTGGTGGAGTATTCGATCTTGGCGTTGCCGACGGACCCGGTCTTGGTCCAGGTGATGTTGCGGCTGCTGCCGACGGTCCACTGCTCGGCGCCGTTGGGCGCGGTCACGGTGAAGTCGCCGGTGATCCGGAAGTCCGCGTTGGAATCGTCGAACGCGCCGATGTCGTTCGGATCGCTGATCCGCACCCGCACCGTGTTGGAGATGGCGTCCGGCATGGTCCACGCGTAGGTGCCGATGCTGGGCGACGAGGCGCTGATGGTCTGTAGGTCGACGTTAAACAGGTCCCGCGAGTACTGCAGCTTCACGTTGGGGATCGTGCCAACCACCGACCAGGTGATGTTGCGCACCTGGCCCACGCGCCACTGTTCCGCGCCGTTCGGGGAGGCCACGGTGAAGGCGACACGAATCCGGAAGTTGCCGGCCGAGGTGCCGAACGCTTGCGCGTCGGTCGTCTGGGACACGCGAACCCGGGCGGTGCCCGTGACATTGTCCGGCACGGTCCAGGCGTACGTGCCGAGGTTGCTCGTCGAGCTGGTGATCAGGTTCGGGTAGGTTGTGCCGCCGTCCGTCGAGTAGTCGATCTTCACGAAGCTCACGGTGCCCTGCGTGGTCCAGGCAATCGTCCTGGCGCTGCCGACGCCCCAGACCTCGCCCCCGCTGGGCGCCGTCACGCTGAAGCCCGCTTGGATCTTGAAGACGGCATCCGAGACATCGTTCACCGTGGCGTCGTTCGTATCGCTGACCTTCACCAGACAGGTGGTCGAGATGTTGTCGGGGATGGTCCAGGCATAGCTGCCGGTATTCGAGGTCGACGCGGTAATGGGCGCGTAGAGCGCGCCGCTATTGGTCGAGAAGTCCAGCTTCACGAAGGAAATGGAGCCGGCCCGGTTCCAGGTGACGGTGCGAATCGATCCCACGGTCCATTGCTCGGCGCCGTTGGGGGCGGTCACCGTCAGCGAGCCCTGGATCTTGAAGTTCGTCCCCGAGGCCGCGTTGGACGTCACATCGTTCACATCCGAGACCCGCACCCGCGCCGCCGCCGTGATCGCATCCGGGATGGTCCACGTATAGGTGCCCGTGTTCGTGATCGAGGCCGCGATCACGTTCGGATACGTCGCGCCGCCGTCGGTGGAGTACTCGAGCTTGACGTTCGGCACAGTCCCGCTCGTGGTCCACGTGATGTTCTGGACGGTGCTCACGGCCCACGCCTGCCCGCCGCTGGGAGAGGTCAGCGTGAACCCAGCCCGGATCTTGAAGTTCGCGGCGGAAGCCGTAAAGGCGTCGACGGTGTCGGTCGCGTCAGAGACCCGGACACGCACCGTCGCGGAGATGGCGTTGGGCACGGTCCAGGCGAAGGTGCCGCTGTTGGGGGTCGAGGCGGAAATCAGGTTGCCAGCGGGGTAGGTCGCGCCGCTGTCGGTGGAGTACTCGAGCTTGACGTTGGACACCGTCCCCGTGGTGGTCCACATAATGCTTTGGCTGGCCCCCACCACCCACACCTCGCCCCCGGCGGGTGCGGTCAGGCTGAAGCCCGCCATGATCTTGAAGTTCGCGGCGGAAGTCGCCAACGTGCCGGGATCGGCCGCGTTGGACACGCGGACCCGCGCCGTGGCGGTGATCGCGTTCGGAATGGACCAGTTATACGTGCCGGTATTCGCCACCGAGACGACGATCACATTCGGATACGTCACGCCGCCGTCGGTGGAGTACTCCAGCTTCACGTTGGGGATCGTGCCAAACGTCGTCCAGGTGATCGCTTGGGTGGTGCCCACGGTCCACTTCTGCCCGCCGGTGGGGGCGGTCATGGTGAAGGCGCCGCGGATGGTGAAGTTGGCCGGAGAGGCGCCGGTGACGGTCGCATCGGTCACGTCGGTGATGCGCACCTTCACGGTCGTCGAGATCGCGTCCGGCACGGTCCAGGCATAGGTGCCAAGCCCGGCGGCCACCGAGGCGGCGATAAGGTTTCCCGCGGGATACGTGACGCCACCGTCCGTCGAGTATTCGATCTTGAGATTGGCGATCGAGCCGGTCTTGGTCCAAGTGATGTTCTGGGCCGAGGCGACGGACCAGATCTCGCCCCCAACCGGAGCGCTCAGCGTCAACGAACCTTTGATCTTAAAGTTGGCCGCAGAGACCCCGAAGGCGTCCACATCCAGCACATCCTGCACCTTGATCCGCAGGGTGGTGCCGATCGCATCGGGAATCGTCCAGGCATAGGAGCCGGTGTTCGCCGTGGAGGCCGTGATCACGTTCGGATACGTCGTGCCGCCATCGATCGAGTAGAAGAGCTTCGCATTCGCCACGCTGCCGCTGGTCGTCCACACGATGCTCTGGGTTGTTCCGACCACCCACACCTCCCCGCCGCTGGGGGCGGTCATCGTGAACCCGCCCATCACTTTGAAGTTCGCGTCGGAGGCATCGAACACCGTTGAGTCGGACACATCGGTGATCCGCACGCGGAACTGCGTACTCGTCGTCGCCCCGAGTGTCCATGCGTAGCTGAGATTTGACGCCGGCGTGGTGGCCACGATCAGGTTCGGATACGTCAGCCCCCCGTCGGTGGAGTACTCGATCTTCGCGTTGAGGATGGAGCCGGTCTTGGTCCAGGTGATGGACTGCGTCGAGCCGGCCGGCCACTTCTCCCCGCCGTTCGGGGCCATGATGGTGAAGGAGCCCACGATCTTGAAGTTGGTGCCGGAGGCACTCGTAACCGTCGCATCAGACGCGTCGGTGATCTTCACCTTGACCGTTGAGGACATGTTGTCGGGCACGGTCCACGCAAAGCTCAGAGCACTTGCGGAGGTAGAGGCCGTGATGAGATTCGGGTAGCTCACCCCGCCGTTGGTCGAGTATTCGAGCTTCGCGTTGGCGAGCGATCCGGTCTTGGTCCAGGTGATGTTCCGGTTCTGGCCGACGAGCCAGACTTCGCCGCCGATGGGGCTGGTCAAGGTGAGCGAGCCCGCGATCTTGAAGTTGGCGGCCGAGGCCGCGTTGACCGTCGTGTCCGCCAGGTTCGTGATCTTCACCCGCACCGTGGCGCTGATGCTGTCCGGGATCGTCCAGGCGTAGCTGAGGGCGCTAGCCGCCGTGGAGGCGCTGATCACGTTCGGATACGTCACGCCGCTGTCCGTTGAGTATTCCAGCTTCACGCTGGCAAGCGTCCCGGTCTTCGCCCACGTGATATTCTGCGACGCGCCGACTACCCACGTCTCCCCACCGACCGGCGCATTCAGCGCCAGCGACCCTTTGATCGTAAAGTTGGCGGCGGAGGTCGCCGTGACGGTCGCATCGGCGGCATCGCTGATGCGGACCTTCACGCTCGTGCCGATGGCATCCGGCACGGTCCACGCGTAGCTCAAGGGGGCGGCGGGCGCCGAGGCGCTGATGAGCACCGTCTGCAGCTCGTCGAAGAACCCGTTGGTGGAGTACTCAAGCTTCACGTTCGCGAAGGAACCGGCTTTAGTCCACGTGATGTTTTGCGCCGCGCCCACGATCCAAACTTCCGCGCCGTTGGGCGCCGTGAGGCTGACCGACCCCTTGATCTTGAAGTTCGCGGCAGAGGCCGAGGTGACGGCGGAGTCGTCGGTCTGCGTGATCTTCACCCGCACCGTCGTCGAGATGGCATCGGGCACGGTCCAGGCGTAGCTCAGCGCGCTGGCCAGGGTCGAGACGGTGATCAGATTCGGATAGGTCGCGCCGCCGTCGGTGGAGTAGTCCAACTTGACGTTCGTAAACGATCCGGTCCGGGTCCAGGCGATGTTACGGCTCTGGCCAACCACCCACACCTCGCTGCCAGTGGGCGCGGTCAACGTTACCGAACCCCGGATGTTGAAGTTGGCGGTGGACGCTTTGAAGACGGTCGCATCGGCGGTGTTGGTCACCTTCACCCGCGCGGCGGTCGTCGGGCTGTCCGGGATGACCCAGGCATACGGCGTCCCCAACGAGGCCGAGACCGAGGCCACGATCAAGGTTGGGTAGGTGACCCCTCCATCCGTCGAGTACTCGAGCTTGACGTTGGCGATCGAGCCGGTCTTGGTCCAGGTGATGTTTTGCGTGCTACCAATCAACCACGCTTCAGCGCCGTTGGGAGCGGTCACGGTGAGCGAGCCGGCGATCTTGAAGTTCGCGGCCGAGACGGCGCTGACGCTGGCATCCGACGTGTTCGTGACCTTCACGCGGGCCGTTGTCGTGATCGCGTCGGGGATGGTCCAGCTGTAGCTGCCCGCGGACGCGGCCGTCGAAGCAACGATCGAGTTCGGGTAGCTCACGCCGCCGTCCGTGGAGTAGTCGAGCGCCACGTTCGCAATCGAGCCCACCTTCGACCACGTGATCGGCTGGCTGGAGCCGACGGTCCAGACCTCGCCGCCGACCGGGGCGTTCAGGGTCACGGAGCCTTTGATCGCGAAGTTCCCGCCGGAAAGACCAAGCACGGTCGCATCCGTCACATTGCTGACGCGTACCTTGACCGTGCTGCTGATCGCGTCCGGAATCGTCCACGCATACGTCGACGGCGTCGACGGCACGGAGGCGATGATGAGGAAGGTCTGGAGCTCGTCGACGAAGCCGTTCTTGGAATACTCGAGCTTGACGTTGGGGATCGTGCCCGTCTTGGTCCAGGTGATGTTCTGGGTGCTGGCCACGATCCACGTCTCGCCGCCGATGGGCGCGGTCACGGTGAGCGAGCCCTTGATGCTGAAGGTCGCGTCGGAATCGTCAAAGACGCTCGCATCGCCGGTGTCCGTGATGCGTACTTTGACGGTCGTGGAGATGTCATCCGGGATCGTCCAGGTATAGCTCAGCAACGACGCCGCGGTCGAGGCGATGATCACCTTGCCGGGGTCGGGCCAGGTGGTGCCACCGTCGGTCGAGTATTGGAGCTTGACGTTCGCAATGGCGCCGAACTTCGTCCACGTGATGTTGTACGACGAGCCCACGATCCACGTCTGGCCGCCGTTGGGCGCGGTGACGGTCAGCAAGCCCTTGATGCTGAAGTTCGCGTTGGAGTCGTCGGTGACGGTCGAGTCCGACACGTCCGTGATGCGAACTTTCGCGGTGGCGCTCGGCGCATCCGGGATCGTCCAAGCGTACGTGCCGGTGCTGGCTGCCGTGGAGGCGATGATCAGATTGCCGGCCGGATACGTGAGGCCGCCGTCCGTCGAGTACTCAAGCTTCACGTTGGCGATGGAGCCAGTCCTCGTCCAGGTGATGTTTCGCACCGTGCTGATCGGCCAGCCCTCGCCGCCGTTGGGCGCCGTTAGCAGCAGCGAGCCGCGGATCTTGAAGTTGGCGGCTGAGGTCTTCAGAGCGGTCACATCCAAGACATCACTGATGCGCACCCGCACCGTCGTCGAGATCGCGTCCGGCACGGTCCAGGCGTAGGTGCCCGTGTTCGCCGTCGTCGCCGCGATCACGTTCGGATACGTCGAGCCGCCATCAGTGGAGTACTCCAGCTTGACGTTGGCCACAGTGCCGGTAGTCGTCCAGGTGATGTTCTGGCTGGCACCCACCGTCCACACTTCCCCACCATTCGGAGACGACAGGGTGAAGCCGCCCAGGATCTTGAAGTTGGCGGGCGATGAGGAGAACACGGTCGAATCGCTGGCGTCGGAGACGCGCACCCGGCGATTCGCGCCGATCGCGTCCGGAATGGTCCAGGAGTACACCCCGGCCCCGGCTGAGGTCGACGCGACAATGACGTTGGCATAGGTTGTGCCGCCGTCGGTGGAGTAGTCCAGCTTCACATTGGTGATCGAGCCGGTCTTGGTCCACGAGATCACCTGCGAGGATCCGACCGTCCACGACTCGCCGCCCACCGGCGCCGTCAGCGCCAGCGAGCCGGCCACCTTGAAGTTCGCATCCGACACATCCAAGACCGCCGTATCGGTGTTGTTCGTCACCCGCACGCGCAGCGTCGTGCCGATGACATCCGGCACGGTCCAGGCGTACGGGGTGCCCAGGACGGCGTCGACCGAGGCAGCGATCATCGTCGTCTGCAGTTCATTGGCGAACGCGTTGGTGGAGTATTCCAGCTTGACGGTTGCAAACGTGCCCTGCTTGGTCCAGGTGATGTTGCGGCTGCTGCCGACCGTCCACACCTCGCCGCCGTTGGG
>Ga0209515_10004923_pt1 | contig 17706 bp, 13 predicted proteins | sample Subgroupgradi54m_FD_187454 | JGI IMG/M metagenome (GOLD analysis project Ga0209515, IMG submission 187454) | Subsurface groundwater microbial communities from S. Glens Falls, New York, USA - GMW60B uncontaminated upgradient, 5.4 m (SPAdes)... ...
CAAAACGCGGCGAGATTCATCCACAAAGCGTTTTGGGACGGATTGCGCCAACGTTCGCCAAAGGCTGGCGCAATCCGACGAATCACGCCAAGGTCTGTGGCGGACTTTGTGGCGAACAAGGGGGGAGGAAATCAATGGAATGAAGAAACGCAAGCTGGGTGGGACAGGTCTTGAGGTTTCCGAGCTTGGATTTGGATGTTGGGCCATTGGCGGAACCAGCTACGGTGCAACCAAGGATCAAGAATCCTTAAGGGCTCTTTCTTATGCTTTTGATCATGGAATTAATTTTTTTGACACCGCTGATACCTACGGCCATGGCCATAGCGAATCATTAGTCGGGCAAGCATTTAAAGAAAGTTCAAAGCGAACGCAGATTATCCTTGCTTCCAAAGTAGGCTGGGATTTTTATCACGGCGGAAGCAAAAAGAATTTTGATCCTGACTACATTCGCTTTGCTTGCGGCGAGTCGCTTAAGCGATTGAAGACCGATTACCTTGATCTTTATCAGTTGCACAATCCAAAGCTTGAAATGATTGAAGAAGGCAGCGTTTTTAAAATCCTTCACGAACTGAAACAAGAAGGCAAAATTCGTTTTTGGGGTGTTTCCATTCATTTATCTCAGGAAGGAAACTCCGCGATTCGTCAAGGTGCTTCAACCATCCAGGCTATTTATAATCTTTTGGATCAAAGAATTAAAAACGATTTAATCCCGATTTGCGAAGAACACGAAGTGGGGCTCATCGCCAGAGAGCCGCTTTACTGCGGTCTTTTAAGCGGAAAATATAATCCGGAAACGAAGTTTTCCAAAGACGACCATCGGAATCGGTGGATGAAAGATAAATTTCTAATGGATCTAAAAAAAATCGAGCGGATTCAATCGGCATTTGACAGCCAAAAAATTCCATTGAAGCAAGCTGCAATCGAATTTGTGCTTCGCCCAAAAGCCGTTTCAGTCGTCATTCCTGGGATTAAAACGGTCAGTCATCTGGAAGACCATTTAAAAGCGGTAGAGTCGCCGAAATTAAGCCCTGCCGAGTTGAACCATATCGAAAAGCTGTATCATGAAGACGAGCTTTTTCAATCCGGTTTATATCGAAATTAAATGATAACGACATACCTTTCCCTTCCCCCCTTTGTGGGGGAAGGTCAGGATGGGGGGGGGTAAAATGAACTTTATTCACCCCCACCTTTATCCTCCCCCATCAAAGGAGAGGAATTTCTTGTTAAAAGTTAAATGACAAAACAAACTTCTTGGGATAATGTATCACTCCGTTAGAGATGTAATATACGGAATCGCAAAACCGCCTTCTAAAAGTAAAAAATGTCTATTGGAACGAACCATTTTGACTTATGATCTCTAAGATCTCTAACGGGGTATCACCGTCTGAAAGTTTTACGGAAACGATCAGACGCCTGAATCAGGATACGCAGAAAGAAGGCGAGCAATGGTTTCAGGAAAACCGGCGAGTTGCTTTTTGGAAGGTTCTTTTAAAGGCCAAATGGGCATTTTTTAAAACCTATTTTTTCAAGGGTGGTATAGATAAAGGTTATTTTGGTTTTATGCAAGCAGTTAATCGTTTTCTTTATGAGTTGTTGAGTTACGCAAAATACTGGGAATTAACCGAACGAAAGAGGGGGAAGATGTGATGATGTTTTTAACTAAAAGTATCATTCGATCGCTGATTGTTGTAATGGTTATGGGAATGGCTAGTTCTTCTGCGTTTGCTGTTAGCGAAACTTCGGAAACGTCCAGCAAAATTGATTCAACCGATATTCAAAAGGCTTTAACGGAAGCAGGATTTTATAAAGGTTCGGTTGATGGGGTTGTCGGTTCCAAAACCAAAGAAGCAATTCGTAAATTTCAAGAAGCCAATGCTCTGAAGGCTGATGGTGTTTGCGGTCCCAAAACCTGGGAAAAATTGAAGGCTTATTTGGAAGAAGCGGCCGAAATCAATACGACGGCAACACGGCAAGAAGAAGTTGCAGCCACTCCGGCTTTGGATGAAGAAGTCAATTCTGATTCCGGTTATTCCGAGTTCGATACTGCAAATTCAGCGGGCGCCAACGACGAGCTTAAGCAAAAATTGGTTTCTTAATTGATGCACGATGAGAGGTATTCATCAAGTATCCGCCGGCGGAATTGTTTTTAAGCATTTAAATTCAACGCTTAGAATTTGTTTAATTGCCCGGCGCAGTCAAGACCGAATCGTATGGTGTTTGCCAAAAGGCCATATTGAACCGGATGAAACGCTGGAAGAAACCGCGCTCAGAGAAGTCAAAGAAGAAACAGGCCTTTTAGGTTCTATTCTTTCTCCTCTTGGTTATATCACTTATCAGTTTTTTGACCTTTCCCAAAAAAAACGTATATTTAAAAAAGTTCATTTTTTTCTCATACGCTATCAAAGCGGAAAAACCACAGATCATGATGATGAAGTGGAGTTTGTGCGCTGGTTTCCGATTGAGGAAGCTTTGAACATCATTGAATATAAAGGTGAACGCGATGTTCTGAAGAAAGGAGTCAAAAGAATAAAATTGTTAGATGAATAAAATTAATTTTCTCATTGATACTGTAAAATCCGTTGTTTGCTGGTCCTTCATTGCTATGCTCGTGTTGATTTTCTTTGGCCCTGTTTTGCTTATGGTTGTTTGCCTCTATCCTTTTGATCCTGCCCGAAAAGCGATTCATCCGCTGATTTCAACTTGGGCAAAACTAATGCTGGTTGTTTGTCCTTTAATGAATGTTCATGTAGAAGGAGAAGAAAGCTTGAACCGCGAAGGCATTTATGTCTTGGTATCGAATCATCAGAGCATTGCCGATATCATCGTTGCTCTCCATCTTAAGCAATCCTTTAAATTTATTGCCAAAAAGGAATTATTTTTGATCCCGTTTTTCGGCTGGGCTATGACCTTGGCCGGTTATATTCCTCTTGTTCGCGGAAATCGGCAGAGCGGACAGAAAGCCGTAACGATGGCCAGGGACTTTATTGAACAAGGAGCCTCCGTTCTTTTTTTTCCGGAAGGTACCCGAAGTCCGGACGGCGAAATTCATTCGTTCAAAACCGGAGCATTCAAATTGGCCGCTGAAACGGGTATGCCCATAGTTCCCATTGTGATCGATGGGACTTATAATTTGGTTCCGAAAGGAAGCCGGCTTTTTTCCCGCAACACAAAAGTTCGGTTAAAAGTGCTTCCGCCGCGCCAACCTGTCGGAACAGATAATTCATCTATCAAACGGCTGGTTCATGAAGTTCAATCGGACATGATCGAAGCACTGAACCAAATCAGATCCAAAAAAGAAATCGAATTGACTTCGGCATCTCAAGCTTTTAATCTATCATCATGATCCCACCACCTGCTTTTCAAAAACGCACCATAAATATTCACAGATGCGTTTTTGGAGCCGGATCGGTTTTCGATGCTTTGCATCGAAGAAAGCAGGTGGTGGGATGAGATTGCTTTTTTACATCCTCATTATCGCCGCCATTTTGGCGCTGCTCAGAAAAATTTTTTCCAACAGCCAGCCATTATCTGAAAATAAAGACACGACAAAGTTCCGTTTTCGCCCGAAGTTGACCCGTCGCGATGCCTGGGTTCAAGTTTACGATACCGATTCTTCAGACGAAATAAAATTGCTTCAGGCCCGTTTAGAAGAAGAAGAAATCGAATGTTTTATGTATGAGCAAGGACGGAAAGATATTCATGGCAATCAGCTGAAAGGTTATGGAATCGCAGTGCCACGCACCTCCGTATCTCATGCCCAAAAAATCATCGCCCGTATGCCGGTCTAGCCTTGTTAGAGACAACTTCTATGAAACGAATCGTTATTGTTCCCGACGGTGTCGGTGATTGGCCGCTTAAAGAGCTTGGAAATAAAACTCCGCTTGATGTCGCCAAAAAACCAAATCTGGATGAGCTTTCGCGAAGTTCAATTCTCGGGACCCTCAAAACCTGTCCGGACGGCATGTATCCCGGCAGCGACGTGTGCGGCCTTTCATTGATGGGATATGATTCCAAAATTGTTTATACGGGCAGAGCGCCTTTGGAGGCTGCTAATATTGGAATTCTATTAAAACCCGGCGAACTTGCGTTTCGCTGCAATTTGGTCCATGAAGAAAAGGGAATCTTGACCGATTATTCGGCGGATCACATTTCTACTGAAGAAGCCGACATTTTAATCCAAGCGCTTCAAAAGAAATTAGGCAACGACCTTCTTTCGTTTCACACTGGAAAGATGTACCGCCACATCATGTGTTATAAACGTTCGCAGGATTTAAATGTGACCACGGATCAGCCTCATGATTTTCAGGGAAATCCTTATGAACCGCATTGGCCAAAAGGCAAAGGGGCCGATCTGCTCATTGAATTAACCCAAAAATCGAAAAAGATTTTGGAACTTCATCCGGTGAATCAAAAGCGAATCAAACAGGGAAAAAAGCCGGCGAATATGATTTGGCTTTGGGGCGGAGGCCCGGCGCCCAAACTTGAATCTTTTTACGATAAATACGGAATTTCCGGCGGCGTTATTTCGGCAGTCGATCTTCTGAACGGCTTAGGACGTTATCTGGGCTGGGAAATTATTTCAGTTCCCGGCGCAACCGGTTATTTTGACACCGATTACGCGGCTAAAGGCAGATATGCGATACAAGCACTTGAGCGGCTTGATCTTGTTTTTGTCCACGTTGAAGCGACTGATGAAGCCGGCCATACCGGTAATGCCAAAGAAAAAATCCGCGCGATTGAAAACATCGATCATCATATTGTTGGCCCGCTCGTGAGCCATTTAAAAAAGCTAAACGCTTGGCGGCTTTATGTTGCGCCTGATCACTATACGCCGACGGTGAAGAAAACCCACGTTGCCGAACCGGTTCCTTTTATTTTTGCCGGTTCTGATCTCAATGCGCTGCATTCGGATCGGCCCTACACGGAAAGTGATTCTAAAGCGACCGGAATCGCGCTCGACCGAGGATATGAATTGATGCTCCGTCTGGTTAAGGGCTGGAAGCATTATGCGTCGTAGGGATGGATGAGATAGACCTATATGGTTAATTGGAAAAAAATTAGAAATGATTTTCCGATTACCAAACGTTTTACGTACTTAGACCACGCATCAGCTTCTCCGGTTCCGCTTCCTGTCTATCGAAAGATTATCCGTTATTATGATGAGTTGAGCGGTTCCGCCGATTTTTCCTGGAACCGTTGGATCAGTAGGCGGGAGCAAGTCCGGGGAAAAATAGCCCATTTTATCAACGCCGAACCGGAAGAAATTGCCTTCACCAGCAGCACGTCTCATGGAATGAATTTAATCGCGGAGCTGATTTCAGATCAAGGCTCCGTTCTCACAAATTGTCTGGAGTTTCCGGCAACGACGGTTCCATGGATTCACCGAAACGCCAAAATCAAATTCCTAGTTCCTCAGCAGGGAATTATTTCTGCCGAACAAATCAAAAAAAATTTAATGTCGCACGTAAAAATCATCTTGACTAGTTATGTCCAGTTTCAAAATGGATTTCGCCACGATCTCGACGCACTGGGCCGGATGAAGCAAAATCGTTTTTTGGTCGTTAATGCAACCCAGGGATTCGGTTACCTTCCGATTGATGTTAAGAAGTCGAAAATCGATTTTTTGGTCACCAATAGTTATAAATGGCTGATGGCGGGTTATGGCGGCGGCATTCTCTATATCAATAAGAAATGGATTTCTAAATTCCAGCCCCATTCTGCCGGTTGGAGAAGCGTTCTGCATCCGGAATACTTTGATAACCAAAGCGCCGAATTAAAACGGGAAGCGTCCCGCTATGAATATGGATGCCCGCCGTTTCCTCATATTTTTGCGATGGGAGCCGCTGTTGAGTATCTTTCGAAAATCGGGCTTTCCCATGTGGAAAAAAGAATTTTATCACTGGCTCATTTTGCCGCTGGCGAACTTAAGAAAATCGGAATCAAAATATTATCACCGCTCGAAAATCAATACCGGTCCGGAATTGTTGTGTTTTATGTCAAAAATGCCGAAGAATTAACAAGCCGGTTCCTGGCTAGAAAAATTTATGTTTCACCCAGAGGCGGCGGAATCCGGATCGCGCCTCATATTTATAATACGGAAGAAGATATTCTGCATTTTGTAAAGGCACTCAAGGAAGAAATGAAGATGTTGTTCTGAGGCGTAGCCGAAGGATCTCATTCATAGATCCTTCGCGGAGAGTTTACCCTGAGATCCTTCACTTCGTTCAGGATGACAAGCGAAGGGCTCAGAATGACTGAAGCTTGAGAGGTAAGTAATGACGATTTTTTTGATTTTGTTTACTTTGGTTGTTTTGTCTCTGGTGTGGGCCAGTTTTATCGAGCCCCATTGGTATCGCCTCAGGCGAATCAAACTCCGAAACCAAAAAAAAATCCGGAAACCCATCAGCGTTCTTCATTTATCTGATGCTCATTTTATAAAAAATCCGGGGTCCAAACGCCGCTTTTTCCAAAAGCTTTCCATGTTGAATCCAGATTTAATTTTTTTAACCGGAGACGTCATTGATAATAACGATGGCATTAATACTGCCATTCAAATGATTTCGGGATTACGCGCTCGTTACGGAACCTTTTTAGTGCTCGGCAATCACGAATATTACGATTATCGGTGGATCGATAACATTCGCTATCACGTGGGCTTAGGCAAAACAGCCGTAACGCGCAACAATGTTTCCCGGTTTATTTCGGAGCTTAAGAAAATCGGAGTTCATGTCCTGGTGAATGAATCAATGAAGCTTGAAGTGCACGGCACTCCGGTTTTCATCGGCGGGACCGATGATCCGGTAACGCAAAGTATCGATTTTGAGCGCGCGCTTCACGGCCTGGGGCCGCAATCGCTCAATATTCTTTTGGTCCATCATTTGGACGCGCTTCTTAAGTTGTCTCATCACGGAGTTGATTTGGTATTTGCAGGTCATACGCACGGCGGTCAAATTCGGCTTCCTATTTTAGGCCCTTTAGTTTGTGAAACTAAATTACCTCGGCGTTATGTCGAAGGTCTTCATGATTATAAAGGCACGACGGTTTTTGTCTCGCGCGGTTTGGGCGCCGGCCGAAGTCTTTTTCCAAGATTTTTTTGTCGGCCCGAAGCAATTTTATTTGAGCTGATCCCACCATCTGCTTGACAAGAGCGCTTGGCCAATTTGATCAGCGCTCTTGTATTTCTACAAAATTTCACTCTTTGAGAGTGAACAAGCAGGTGGTGGGATGACTCCTTAAGAAATCTTGACTTTGGTCATACGCTAGTGTATCTTTCGATCAGGTCAATCTCATGAAGAAAAAAAATAATGCGAATCAAAAAACCTTTTGCGGCTTTCTTACCGAAAAAGAAGTGGTTTTGCTCAAGAAGCAAATTCAATTTAATTCTGCCTGGGTTGACCGCTATATTAAAGTCATTGATCTGCTGATCAATAAAGAAAAATGCCCCAAGGATGCAAACACGCTGTTGTCTCTGCGCAGACGTTTCCAGATCGCCCTGGATGAAAGCGACACCTTTCGCAAGGTCTTGTGGCGGCATCAGCAATGGCTGTCTACTCACTGCGATGAGAGTTTGGATGCGGTTTCGTTTCTCGTGGGTCGAATTAAATCCCGCAAACAAGCTTTGATCGCGCAATTGGCAATGAAGTGACGCGAAGCGTCAGGAAAATATGACCGAAAAAGAGAAAGCTGAACAAGAAAAACTGGAAGCTCAACCGGCAGAGAAGCCGAAAGAGCAAGTGGCGGCAAAGCCGGTGGAAAAACCAGCGGAAAAGGCAGCCGAAAAACCGGAAGAAAAGAAGGCGGCGAAACCCGAAGTACCAGCAGCAGCAAAACTTGAAGCAGGCAAAGCCGAAGCTCAGGAAAAGAAGGGGAAAAAAATCAGCCGAATGACTTTATCTGAAGTTGAAGCTCAACTCAAATTGGCCAAAGAAAAGATGGGCGCGTTTCAATCTGCCTTTGCCAGACATCTGCTCGCCCGCAAAAGCGAACTTTCCGAGAATTTGTTGAAAAAGAAATAGCTTATTTCTTAATAGGTTTGATTAAGGACCTTCCCAGACAGCCCAAATAGGTTCCTCAGTATCTGCCTTTGCTGCTTCTGCTTTGTTGTTTCTTAAGCTTTTGAAAGCCCAATTTGCCCTGACGCTTGATTCTGGATGGTTGTTGTCACGCACCCAAGGTAACTGGCTGTCATCCGTTGTTTGGTCCCGGGACATAGGTTTAGGAGCGACAACAGCAATATGCCCATTCGGATATCCCGGTTTACTTTTCGCCACCGCAATCACAAATTTTCCTTTGTTAGCACGTTTTTGCGCTTCTTCCGGGGTAATTTCTCTCCAACCACTTGTTTTAGGATCGCCAACAGCATATTGAATGAAATTATAAATTCGATTGGCTTCATCCACTTTCTTTGGGTAGGACATAAAATAAGGAACACCCATATTCTTGCCAATCGAAGCTGCGTAAAAATTACATTTCTTTTTTCCCATTAATTTTTCGTCGGCTAGATTTCGCTCAATTGCAGAATCCAAGGAAATTGGTTTTTGTTCCTGAGGCAGAAAGTATTTTTTCTGCATGGGCTTAAAAAAATCTTCATTCCACCGTTCGAGAAGTTTGGTGGCATAAGTGTTTGATTGTTTCATGAAATTGTCGGCATTCGACTTCCACGTCTGAGCTTGTCCGGCGGAGACATCATAATTTTGGTTCTTATTGGAGAAGGGACGCTTAAAAGAAACTCTGTTGTCGCCCTGTCCGGTGCCGTCGAAATCAAAGGAATTTTGATTTTTTTGGACTAATTGTCTGCCTTGAACCGGCATTTGGTCGAGGACGGCTGGAACTGCCTGATTCCTAAGATCCACAACATTCGGGTCGCTGTCTAGCGGTGAGTGGCTATTTCCTCCCAGACCAAAGAAGGCAGTCCCTCCCCGTTTTTGACCGTCAGGATGCTGATTTCTATTAGAATCGTTGTAGCTTGGCGGACCAGGGTTTTCATAGACCGGATTACGCTGAGAATGGTACGGGCTCACTTGATATGGAACCTTCGAAGCATATCTTGATTTCGGGGCAAAACCCATACCTGTGCCTACACCGGCCCTTCCGAGTGCATATGAATCATAAACTTCACGCTGTTTCTGTTGGTAAATTGCTCTTTGAACTTGCGGGTCGGCATAAGCTTTTTGAATCTCTTGATTGACTGTTTGTCCCATTTTCTGTTCCACGCCTTGGAACATAGACCCAAAGAGATTGTTCAAAACACTCATTCCAGTCGAAAGTGTCGACTCAAAATTTTGCATTTGATTTGACATTTGGTTCGCATTGTTCATGCTCGAATATAATTGTCCAAAGTCCGTGCAGCCAAAACTTTGACCGGCCGTAGATTCTGCCTGACTGCACGCAGCAGTAGCTTGGTTTAAAAGACTGGCTATGTCGTCTGCATATACAATTTTATTTTGGGAAAAGAAGTAACTATAGAAAATTATTACCAGAAAAAAAAATCCAGACACTACAATTTTTTGATTCAACATTTTGTCCTCTTTCTGGGTCCGCTAAATAAAAACCCATTTCCGAAAAAGGTTTCGAAAATGGGTTTATTCGCAATTCGGTAACCCGGCTATCGATAATAGCTAATCGCCATTTCGATCCGTGGCTTTGCGTCCCACCCTTACGCCCGCCAAAGTGTCTGGCGGGTCCGCTCTAAATTGAGGCGGAAATGGTTTGCCTTTTTCGGATTCGTTGTCTTGGTGAAAGTGTACCCGGCGAAACTAAGCAATGCAAATGAGGAGAAAAAGCTTAAAAGTGGGATCGTAAAATTCTGTTTAAAGCCGAAGCACCGACAGCGACAAAGGTTGAAGCAGGAAAAGCCGAAGCTCAGGAAAAGAAGGGGAAAAAAATCAGCTTGCCCGCAAAAGCGAACTTCAAGAACTGACCTCAAAGAAGCAATAAATAATCAAGTCTTAAATTCCACACAGTTTTTGCATTTTTTCAAGAGCAAAAATCGAGATTACTTGAACACGGCGATCCAAATCGTAATTTTTTTTCCCCGGATAAACGACGAACAATTTCTCCAGGTTTAAATCACGAGTTGCGATGCGCATCGAAGGCGTCAAGCTGGGCCGGTCACTGAGTTTAATCTCGAAACCGATTTTTCTCCCGTTCTTAAGAAACAGAAGATCCAGTTCAGCACGATTATGCGTCGCCCAAAAATAGGCATCGTCCGGCTGAATCTGTTTAAATAATTCCTCGATGACATATCCTTCCCACGACGCGCCGCGTTTAGGATGATTTTGGAACTCTTTTTCATTTTGGATGCCCAGCAGCAAATGCAGCAACCCCGAATCACGAACATAAATTTTGGGCGCTTTGACCTGTCTCTTCCGAAGATTTTCATGCCATGGTTGCAGCTGACGTACCATCAAAAGATGATCAAGATAATCAAGGTATTTTCGCACGGTCGGCTGGCTGACGCCGAGTGAAGCGGCGGGATCAGCCGCATTCCAAATCTGGCCATGATTGTGAGCAAGCATGGTCCAAAACCGGCGAAATGTAGGCGCCGGGATGTTAAGGCCCATTTGCGGAACATCCCGTTCAAGGAAAGTCTGCACAAACTGTTTACGCCACACGAAACTTCCTTCATTCGTACGAGCAAGAAAGGAATGTGGAAATCCGCCGCGAAACCAATGTGATTTCAGTTTTTGGTGTGTCACCTCTTCTAGTGAAAACCCACCCATCGAAATCGTTTCAATTCTTCCGGCCAGGGATTCGGAAGACCGCTTCAAAAGCGCGGGGCTCGCGCTGCCCAAGATCAAAAACTTGGCAGGCAATGGTTTGCGATCTGACAACACACGAAGTAATGGATAGAGCTCCGGCTTTCGTTGGATTTCATCAATCACCACAAGTCTGCGAAGACTTGCAAGCTCGGACTTGGCATCTTCAAGCCGCAACAAATCATCCGTGTCTTCCAGATCAAAATAATTCTTTTCTCCCGCGGATAAAAACTCGCGTGCCAGCGTGGTTTTGCCGCACTGACGCGGTCCAAGCAAGGCCACGACCCGGCTGCGTCGGATCGCTTTTTGAACTTGCTGGATTAACTTTGGGCGCTTAATCATGTATCAATGATACCATGAAATTTGAAACTGTCACTTTCAAATTTCATGGTATTAGAACCGATGAGGAACCGGAGACCAGGAAAAGAAGGGGAAAAAAATCAGCTGTAGCACAATCAAAGTTTATCCTATGGGAGGATGTTTTTCTTGCAGGATCTGACCGGACACAACATCAAAAACGTAAACAGAACCATCGATCAGATTAAGCGTATACTCTTTCTCATCCTCGGAAAGACCAGCCGCATAATTAGGATGATCGCTCAGCCACAGAAAATGAGAAGCGGTAGGTTCAAGCTTTGATTCATCGCGAATCAGTTCTTTAATTTGATAACGCTTCATCTCTTTTCCGTCTTGATAAAAAGCAATCGCAAGATTAGTCATGTCGCTTGCTAACGGGCCAAGAGTAATGAGGTGACGGCCGTCATTCGTTAACACGGCTTGGGAAGAATAAAAATTCACCGACCATAATTCTTCGGCGGTTCCTTTGTCGTCCATCCGGTAAGCCGTTCCTGTTCCGGACCCGTAACCAAAACCTTCTGTATCATCGGAAACCATTTCCACATAATATTGTCCATTCGCCGAGTCAAACCTCTGAGGAAGACTAGGTGCTGGAGAATCAGCATAGACACCCTGAGTGAGGCCGCTCAAACCCATTAAAAAAACCAAGATAAGAAAGCATTTTTTCATTTTATTTATCCTCTTCATTTATTAACTTAAGCTGACACCAGAATCGCTGCCACCCGGAGTTACAACACGCGTTCCCATGTAAACTCCGGAACTTGAGTAGTCATAAAACGTATAGGTTGTTCCGCTTCCCAGAGTCCATTCTACAATCGCGATATGGAATCCCGTAGTGGAAGAATAGCCGGGGAAGCTAGCTGTCGGAAATGGTCTTTGTGTCCAACTGTAAGCAGAGATAAAACGTCCAGTGCCATCCGAAAAAGACATCGACAAATTTCCAAGATAACCTTCATAGGGTTCTGTCGCGGGAGGTGCACTGAAAAACAAAGTTTCGAGCACGTAAGAATCCAGCGATCTTCCGCTTTGATCCGCCAGGACTTGAATCGCCGTTGATATTTGAAGCGCGGAACCTGAAATATCCCCAGCTCTTTGGATTAAGGCCAACATGTTATCCGGCGAATATCGCAATTTAAATGATATCGATGAATCCGCGGTCGTATATTCTGCAACGCTCAGATCCAGGAATCGGATCACTGCTTTTAGGACATTTGCGTTATCTCTTTGTTCAATTTGAGTTATGTCGCCGCTCCCGTCGTATTGAACGTTGTAGGTAAATTTTAAGTTGTTGGCATTATCGAAAACGCGGTAATTCAAGATCCGCTGCACATCTCCCGGAAGATATTCGTAATCGATCGTGACAGAATAGATAGGCGTCAACGTGTTATAGATTAACCCTCCTACATTGGTGGTAATGACCGTGTAGTTAATTTTTGCAACTGAAGCTGGGAGAAAACGTGCTTCATCATACCAACTCAGGACCAGATCACCCTGACTGTCATAAGATTCAGTGTGGCTATCGTCATAAGTCCGAACAAACCCAAGAACCTTACCGTCATCAGCATAAGCGTATGTATCTTTAAGCCAACTCTTCCGATGCGCAATACTGACAAGAGAATCAGGCACGCGGTTATTGGCATAACTAACAACGGTATTGTTATAAATAATTTCCTTAAGGCGGCCGCCTACATAAATCCTTTTTTCATTAGGCAGTGAATAATTGGTGAAATAAGCCGGCGCAGAAAGTTTGCCTTTGTCATTGCGGACAAAAAGCGCCACTTTAATCATGCTGGAAAGTTTTTCAGGGTATGGAATGAATTCTTGTCCAGTGAGCGGAACGATCTCTTCTTCATGATAATCCACTTCGATTCGGACAATGGAACCCGATGCATTGAGCGGGATCACGCGAACATGAGCTGGATCTCCTAGCATGAGCACCCATTTATATTCTGCGATGCCCCCCCCCGTGTTTACAGCGAAACTTTTGGAGGCATCGATGACATAAGATTCAGTTGGTTTGTTGGAACGGTATAGGGTTGCGATGGACATCGGCGTTTGGAAGATCACGCGGCTGTCGGGGCCTTCGAAGTAATCCAGATTTTTAATCCCATCGATTTTGGAATCCGAAGTCAGTTCCATTTGAGCCATCGCTGGAACCGTATCAAGTGTTAAAGCATTAGCTAATTGCACAGCACGCAATAAGAAATCAGCTGGAGGAGGCGTATTCCACTCAGAAATAAAAGTAGGAAAGGCGGCGGCGGATGTATACAGATCTTCATTGTAATTTATTCGCGCCAGGCGTTCGATGGCGACTGCAGTTGAGAAAAGGGTTCCGGTTTCTACGAGATGGTCGCGCACGTCTTTGCGAAGAGCCATCAAGACCCAAAGAAGATTCTTTTGCCGGGCAATTTCAGAGCCTGAGTTTCCAACGGTTCTATTGGAATAAATCCAGTCTCCAAAAGCGCCTTCAAAACCAAGGCGTCCATCTGAATAATATCCGGGCCAAGCGTGCATCACGGGGACATTTTTATTTACAAATTCATTATAGAGCCCTTGCGCCGAGGATTGATTTCCCATTCTATAAGAGGCGACGTCTCCTCCTGGAGTGGCCGAGTACGCCACAGATGCTTGTGCGGCTATGATTTCACCGCGCCTCGTGCCACCACCCATTTCGTTATCGATTTGTGGAGCGCCAAATGATCCGCCGCAGGGCGGTCCACTGCCGTGACAATTATCTTCGTTACGGAAAACCAAACCGACGCCGCCTGCCGGATTCACCGCAGCTGTTTTGAGAAAGTTGCAATAAGAAGTGCTGTCTGTGCAAATGGGAGGTGTGCGAATGTGGACGGTAATGTCTAAGTTTGCGATTTGATTGTCTGCATCCTTGGCTTCAAGGGTAAAAATCCAGTCGCCTGAGCCATCGGCAGCTTGTGGTCGCGGATTCCAAGCGAAAGCACCCGTCCCACCGTTAAAAGAAAGATAGCGGATATCGAATGCATTCCACTCTTTGCCGTCGTGCATAATCTTGGCGATTCTATAGGTAACCGTTGTAGCTTCCGGATCTGTGGCTGTGATCGTAAACTGAACTTTAGTTGCTTTTGTTTCAGGAGGCCATGTATCCACGGTATTCGTGCTGGTTGGATCCTGTTCGTAATAAGTAGGTATCGAATCAAACACAGGCGCCTCGCCTATAAGAATAGTGGTCGTGAACGTAAAATCAACTGAGGTTGCCAAATTTCCCGCCGCATCTTTGGATTTCACACGGTAGTGATAAAGGGTACTGGCGGCAAGTCCTGCAAGTGTTTGGCTATGACTGGTCACCATTGCAGAATCAAGCGTGGTTGAGCTGCCGTAACTGGTAGTTGTGCCGTATTCAACTTGAGCGTCTGAGGCTTCATCGGTGGTCCAAGTGATCGTAGCTGCTGTGTCGGTAACGGCCGAGGCGCTAATGTTGGAAGATGTCGGAGCTGTTGTATCCGGTGGCGGAGGCGCATCAGCCGTTGTGAATGTGTAATCAGCGGATATAGCCTTATTGCCTGCTTCATCCTCGGAGATTACACGGTAATGATAAGTTATTGAAGCGTTCAGTCCAGCGAGTGATATCGAATGAGCTGTCTTAAGTGCGGCATCCAGTATTGTCAAATTGCCATAAGCATTTGTCTCACCAAATTCCACCTGAGAACTTGCAGTCTCATCGGTCGTCCAACCAATCGTGGCTCCGGTCGCAGTGATTGCACTCGCAGCCACACCAGAAAACACAGGCGGTGTGGTATCGGCAGGAGTCGTGGTTGTGAACGTAAAATCACTTGAAATCGTTTCATTTCCCGCCGCATCTTTGGACTTCACACGGTAGTGATAAAGCGTGCTTGCCGTAAGACCGCTCAAAGTCTGGCTATGACTGGTCACCGCACTCGTGTTAAGTACAGTTGCACTTCCATAGGAAGTCGTTAAACCATATTCAATTTGAGAATCAGAATTTTCATTTGTCGTCCAATTGATCGTGACTTGATCAGTACCGAGTCCGCTTGTTGTCACGCTTGAAATAACTGGAGCAGTGACATCATTCTCTGCAAGATTATTATGGTACAGGACGCCATTGATCCACATATCACGGATTCTTAATTTTGCCGTGTCGTATATAAACTCTATGATTTTACCCGGCTGAAAGATTTTTGTGATGTAATGATCCGCATCTGTTTCCACACTTCGAGATCCTATCGCATCACCGGTCGTATAAAGAGGAAAATTATCCCGTGTCGGCGTGTTATAGACAAGGATGTCCAAAAGACTGAGATAAATCCGGAGACTTTCAAACTTTCCCGTCTGCGCATAACCAATCAAGGTATTCAACCGAGATTCCGTGTTGCGCATAATGCCGCTGCCCCCATCGAGTCCGCCGCTCCACTCCTCCGCCACATTTTCGCTAGAATTACTTCCGGCATATCCGGAGACAAGGGTTCCTTGTGCCTTTGCATCGGCAAAAAGAGTATACCGTGGCATCCTGTGGTCAGGGAGAAGGTTCGGACGTGTCGATATCTGACCCTTCTGATCAATCTGATGACCCAATTCATGGTCATAAACGTTTTTTGTGACACAGGCGAGGTTCGTTTTCATATAATTCCCGGTGACACTTTGAGCTTGCCCGCAATAAGTAGTCACGACACTTGTTTTAATGACAGCCCCCATCCGGTACATGAGAGATTTCTGATAATTAAACGTCCATGTTTTCAGATTGGCAAGTTCCGCATCGCTGAAAACACCGTCGCTGTCCCGAATTAACAAAATTCGATATTCTTCGAAGACCAGGCGTTGATTGGTATTGAGATTGAGTGCGGTGACAATGCGGGCAACTTGTGACGGATTATCACCGGCAATGACTGCCATGGTCCGATAATTATCCCAAAAATAGAGATTATTGGCCGCTATCTTTAAACGAGCCGCGTTGGAGATGGTTTGGCCCGGCGCAACGGTTTCAAAAGTCCCAAGCCACCCCTCGACCACCTTATCGCGTAATGAATCTGTTTCGGACAAACCCAATGTTTTATCTAACAGTGTGCTAGTGATTTGGCTTACATACGAAAACATTGCTGGACTTGTATAAAATTCATCGCGTTGGAATGGCACAAAGGCTACGATGGCCACTCGTTCATTGATGGCTTGTGAAATTCCTGGCGCCCTAAAAAAAGTCAAATACAAACTATGGGATTGTAGTAGGACGTCAAAATTTTGGTGCGTCAAATAATATTCGAGCGCCGAAACCAGGGCTTCTTTTTCCTCGACTGTGAAGAGATTGCCGACCAAAACCTTGTTTCTGACAAAAGTATTAAGTCGTCCAAGAAAAATCTTTACGTAATCATCTTGGGAGTCATGAGCGAAACTCAGGCCCTCTAAAAGCATATTGAAAATATGGCGCTTTAAGGCATCATCCGAGGGAGAATTGGCAATGTTGCCGAAAAACATCAGTGCGTCTTCTTTAATTTTTCGGTTTACCGTGGGCAGGTTGGAGTGAAAAATCGCATCCAGCGTATTCGCCAAGGAAAGGATAAGCAATTTTGAGCTGTCAAGGCCATCGTATAATAATTGTGCATTGCCTGACAGGTTGCTTAAGATGTTGACCAATTTCTCCAGCTGAGTGGTGGACAGCCCCTGCCACTCGTCCAAAACACGGGCAAGCAACTTAACTACCGAACGGTTTAGTTGGCCGCTAATGAGCGTATCCCCGACAAAGTTTTGCTGGAAATATTCCAAATCAGTTTGCGAGGGGTTGGGCAGATTACTTAAGATTCCAGCAATTGCCATACTGAGAGCCGCCAAATTCGCGGGTATGATTCCGCCTCCGCTCGAGCCTTGGGAGGACTCAATAAAATCTTGGTTCCACGCGAGATCTGCATAAATACTGCGAGATTCCGTATTCGAATAAAGCCCAAAAACCATGGGATCAGTATCCGCGGCACCGGTAAAGTCAACCCTAAAATAACCGTTGGCCATACCAATTTGGTTAGAGAAAGCCACGCGGATAAAGGTTCCAACCTTATTTCCATTTTCAAAAGCATCCCCGGTTTCCAGCGCAACATCTATCTGCAATTCTCGTGAAACTTCTATCTGACCATCACCATGGGGGGAGCTTGTGGGCACAAGCACTCCAACCAGCTTGACCGTGCCTATCTCATTTGCTGTCGTGAATGTGAAATCAACTGAAACTGCTAAATTTCCCGCAGCATCTTTGGATTTCACACGGAAGTGATACAGCGTATTTGGCGCAAGGCCGTTTAAGGTTTGGCTGTGACTCATCACCATACTCGTGTTGAGCGTGGTTGAACTTCCGTAAGCTGCGGTTAAGCCGTATTCAACCTGAGTATCTGATGCTTCATCCGGCGTCATCCAACTGACGGTTGCGCTATTAGTCGTAATATTACTTCTATCCACGCCCGTGATTGTCGGAGGAGTGGTATCTGCTGGACTACTTGTCGTGAATGTGAAATCAACTGAAACTGCTAAATTTCCCGCAGCATCTTTGGATTTCACACGGAAGTGATACAGCGTATTTGGCGCAAGGCCGTTTAAGGTTTGGCTGTGACTCATCACCATACTC
>Ga0209515_10004924_pt1 | contig 17704 bp, 12 predicted proteins | sample Subgroupgradi54m_FD_187454 | JGI IMG/M metagenome (GOLD analysis project Ga0209515, IMG submission 187454) | Subsurface groundwater microbial communities from S. Glens Falls, New York, USA - GMW60B uncontaminated upgradient, 5.4 m (SPAdes)... ...
TTCCCGGACCAATTTTCTCAATCCTTCATTTGCCCGCATTCTTCGGGGACGATCATCAGAACTCATTTTTTATCCTCTTCGAGCAAAGCCTGCACCAGACCTGGTATTGTAGATACTTTTGCCTCGCGGTCTACGGAAAAACCGCATTCCCGAATGGTTTTGGACGTGACCGGCCCGATCGAGATGATTTTAGCATCTAAATGACGGCCGTTTCTTAAAGAATTAAAGAAATTTTGCGCGGTCGATGAACTGGTAAAAGTAATGTAATCAATAGAATGCTCATGGACTAGTTGAGTCACCTGTTTGGATAAATTTTTTGGCTTCTGGGTTTTGTAAATTGGAATTTCAGTTACTAGAGCCCCTAATTTTTTGAGTGAATGATTAAGCGATTCCGGCGCAATATTGGTTCTCAAAAGAAGAAAACGTTTCCTTGAAATTTTTAATTTCCGGAAAGCTTGCACAAGACCTTCAGTGGTAAAGGTTTTGGGAACGAGATCGGGTTCAATCAAATAAGAATTTAATTTAGCTTTTGTCCCCGGGCCGACCGCTGCAATTTTTACCGATTTGAGAATCCGGCTGTCTTTTTTCAGCTGTTTAAGCCGTTCGAAAAATGCTTCAGCTCCGTTCTCGCTGGTAAAGACAATCCAGTCATATCGTGCGATTTGCCGCAAAGCTTGATCCAACCGTGTATTGTTTTTGATCGGTGAAATTTCAATAGTCGGAAGTTCAAGCACGCGGGCGCCCAAAGACTCCAACTGTTCACCCAATTGCGAAGCTTGTTTTCGGGACCGGGTGATTAAAACAGTTTTCCCAAATAATCGTTTTTTCTCAAACCAATTTAATTTTTTTCTAAGTTCGTTTACTGTTCCAATCACGGTCAAAGCCGGCGGGGTTAATTTCGCTTCTTTTACTTTTTTTGAAATGGATTCAAGCGTTCCACTTACCACTTGCTGCTCAGGTGTACTTCCCCAGCGAATGACGGAAACCGGCGTGGCCGCAGATTTGCCGTAACGGATTAACAACCCTGAAACTTCAGGAAGCGTTTTAACGCCCATAAATAGAACGATAGTCCCTTGAAGACCCGCAACCGCTTTCCAATTAATATCCTGTTTACTTTTAAGCGAATCTTCATGGCCGGTAATAAAGGTCACTTCCGCCGCCATACCTCGGTGCGTCACCGGAATTCCCGAGTAAGCGGGCGCCGCGATTCCCGCTGTGATTCCGGGAACGATTTCAAACGGAATTTTGTGTTCAGAAAGAAAAAGCGCTTCTTCGCCACCGCGGCCAAACACAAACGGATCTCCGCCTTTTAACCGGACAATCCGTTTGTCTTGGCAAGCAAGCCGAAGCATTAAAGATTCAATTGAATTCTGCGGCGTGGAATTCGGATCGCCGCCTTTTTTACCCACATAAATCAGTTTTGCTTTCGGCGCATGTTTCAAAACAGACGGATGAACCAGGTAATCGTAAATTACATAGTCCGCAGTTTCGAGCGCTTCTTTTCCGCGCAAGGTAAGAAGTTTGGGATCTCCCGGCCCCGCTCCAACAAGTGAAACAAATCCTTTATTTTTCATTTCTGATCTCACTTAAAATTTCCGCCCCGCCAAATTTTAAAATCAGCTGCGCCAGGTTTTTCCCAAGCGTCTCGGGGTCTTTGGTTGAACCAGAAAGTGATTTTCGAACTTCTTTGTTTTCTGTCGGCGAGAAAATTCCGCCAGTTAAGCTCAAAGTTCCGTTTTCCTGCCTGGAACTAATTCCGGCCGGAATTTGGCAGCCGCCTTCAAGTTCTCTTAAAAAACTTCTTTCGGCCAAAAGCGCCGTCATGGTTTCCGGATCATTCAACGGTTTGATTAATTCGTTGATCTCAACGTCGTCTTTTCTGATTTCAATCGCCAGCGTTCCCTGACCTGCTTGAGGCAGAAAATCATCCTGATGAAATACTTCGGTCACAAAATGATTCAGCATCAAGCGCTTAAGGCCGGCCAAAGCGATGACCGTCCCGTCATATTCCCCGTCTTGGATTTTTCGAATTCGGGTATCTACATTTCCGCGAATATCAGAAATTTGAATGTCTGCTCTCAATCTCCTCAGCTGCGCTTTCCGTCTTAAGGAACTGGTTCCAATGTTTGCACCCATCGGCAACTCGCGAAGTTTTCTTCCGTCCCGCGCCACCAAACAATCACACGGATCTTCGCGCGTTAATACCGCGCCGAGTGCCAAACCCTCCGGAAGTTTAGTAGCCATATCTTTTGCGCTGTGCACGGCCAAGTCAATCTCACGGTCCAAAAGCGCTTTTTCAATTTCCCGGGTAAAGATTCCGGGGCCGAGTACTTCAACTGGTGTGTGATGAATGATATCGCCGGTGGTCTTAATTTTGACGATCTGAACGTAAAGATCCGGATAAAGCTGGACTAATCTGGATTTGACTAATTCGGCTTGAAACAGGGCGAGTTTGCTTGTGCGGGTCCCAATCTTAATCTGAGATTTCGTTAACGGATTCAACTTCATGTTCTTTCTTTCCGGGCGCATTTCGTTCTTCCAACTTAAACAGCGAATGAAGCGTTTCCAAATACCGCTCAATGCTGCCGCTTTTGGCCGATTCTTTTAACTTTTCCTTTGGAATATGAAGAAGTCCTGCCTTGATCCGCTGGATGAGCGTTGCGAGTTCTTTTTCCTTACCTTTAAATTTCGGAGACGCTTTGATAACTTCTTGCTCAACCACTTCGTCAAAATAAGCCGTCAATTTTTGAATGACCGGCCCGGCTTCCAAAAATTCATACCACTGATCAAAAGATTCAAGTTCGCGCTCAATGATGGCTTCACATTTCGTAATTTCTTTTTTTCGGGACCTTAAATTGGCGTCCGATACGCTTTTTAAATCGTCAATATCATATAAATAAACGTCGTCTATTTGGCCGACCAGCGGATCAACATCTCGGGGCACGGCAATATCGATAAAGAAAAGCGGCTTATGACGCCTCTCATTCATAACGCTTTGAACATCATCAAATTTAACAATCGGATGCGGTGCAGCGGTGGATGAAATCACAATATCACTAGTCCTGAGCACGCGAAGCCATTGATCGAATCCAATCGGGCGGGCCCCGTACTTTTGAGAAAGCTCAAGCGCGCGCTCATAAGTCCGGCTGGCAACCGTAATTTCACCGGCACCTGACTTTGCAAGGTGCTTCATCGTTAATTCACTCATTTTGCCGGTTCCCAAAATTAAAACGCGCTCACCGGTTAATCTTCCGAAGATTTTCTCGGCAAGCTCAACGGCAATGGACGAAACGCTGACCGCGCCTTTTGAGATTTTGGTTTCAGTGCGCGCTTTTTTCCCAACCCTGAGCGAGCGCTCCGCTAATTGATAAAGAATGGAATCAAGCGCCTTGTGTTCATTCGCCAATTTAAAGGCTTGTTTAATTTGACCGTAGATTTCATTTTCGCCGACCACTAATGAATCCAAACCGCTGGCCACCCGAAACAGATGATTCGCAACCTCGCGGCCGCGGTAATAATCCAGGTAAGCGCGGTAGGAACAACCTTCGAGTCCATGGAAGTCGGACAGAAAATGAATCAGGCGCTCTTCAATTCCAGAAAAGCCGCGTCCGTAAAGTTCCACCCGGTTGCACGTCGACAAAATAAACCATTCCCGGAGACCCTCGATTTCCTTCATTTGAGCTAGTGCTTCAGAAAGCGAGGTCTGGGAAAAAGCGATTTTTTCCCTAATTTCAACTGGGCATTTCTTATGAGTTAATCCAACGCACACTAAATCCATCCCGTTAGAGATAGTCCCGTTAGAAATTTTTCAAAATCTAGGAAGTTACAATTCTTAGCTTTATCTCTCAGATTTCCTATGCTTTGAATCATAACGCCAAAATTAAAATTTCTAACGGGACGTATCTTCCTTTCAGAAGTTTAATAAATGGAAAATTCATCTTTGTTTCATTATTGCTGAACATGAAAAAATCATCTCTAACGGGACCAAATCCCGACATGGAAACCGGTCTGAACCAGACTGGTTCCCAAAAATGTAATTAACACTAACACGAAGGCCAGCAAGGACATAAGAACGATTCGCCGGCCCTTGACTTTACGAATTCCATGCACATAAATAATGACAAGATAAACCATCCACGTCAAGAGACTTGAAAAGGACTTCGGCTCCCCCAAAAGAAAGGTGCCGAAAGCGCTTTTAGCCCAAAACGCGCCGGATAAAATTCCGATCGCAAGAAGAATAAGCCCCCATAAAATCGTCTTAAAAATAAAATGCTCCAGGTCTTCCAAAGAAAGCAGTTTTTTATAAAAAGGCCCCGCGGTTTTTTTCTTTAAAGCGGTATCCAGCATTAAATAAAGCACCGCCGCGATAAACGACAAAGCAAAACTGGCGTAACTGAAGAAAGCGGAAAGAATGTGCAGTAAAAAATAAGTATCGTTAAAATGAATCAGAGAAGATAAATTCGGGCGAAACGGAAAAAAAGAGGGGATCAAAAATAAGATCAGAACCGGGGTTAAAATAAGCGCGAAGGTCTCGGCTTTCAACCGTCTGAGCAAAATCAGATAAATAAAAGCGAGCGACCAGGCGAAAAAACCGGAAGCCTCGCCTACGGTCGTAACCGGCAGATGAAACATCGGACGGATCGACTGGCTGGTGGTAAACGTTTGTGCGAAAATAACAAGCGTATGAATTAAGAAACCGCTTTCTAAAAGACGGCTGACCCAAATGGTTTGATCACTCTCGGTCCGGAAAAATTTAAAGAGGTATCCGAAAAAAGAAAACCCATATAGAAAGGTAACGATTAAAATTAAAAATAAAGTAAGAGTCATCAATTTCCTCAGTTATTTCCTCCCCCCTTGTGGGGGAGGACTAAGGTGGGGGGATTGGTTGCGATGAACCCCCATCCTAACCTTCCCCCATAAAGGGGAAGGTATTATTTTATCCGCATTAGCTTCCTTTTTACCAACCGCTTGAAATACTCCCGCCTGTCTTTTGAATTTAATATTGTTTTTTTAACTTTGATCCTCTGCTTTTTTAAAAACCGGACAAGATCTGCATATTTTGTATTTAATTCCGCTTCAAATTTTTGCCTAAGCAACTTGGCCAAAAGAGGGCTCGCTCCTCCCGTGGAAATGGCCATCTGCAGATTTCCCCGTCTGATCACCGACGGAACTATAAAACTTGAATTCGCGGGATCATCTACAACATTGACCCATATTCCCTTTCGGCTGCAAGCCTTATAAATGGCGCTGTTAAAAACGGGATCAGACGTGGCCGCAACAACCAATGAAATATTCCAAAACTGTTTCGGAATTTGGTTTCCTTTTTTCAATTTTATTTTTTTCGACTTAGCGAAGCGAATAAAAGTGTTTGAAAAATCGCGGCTGATCACCGAAAGTTTCGCTTCGGATTCAATCAATGATTTTGCTTTTCTGAGAGCCACTTCCCCGGCCCCAAAAAGAAGGACATTTTTGCCTTTTAAATTGAGAAATGCAGGATAATAAATCATCCGATCAGCCGAATATGATTTCGTTCCAGAAAATCTTCAAAATCATTTTCCAAAATAAATTTGGGGATTACTTTTAATCCGCTCATTTCCTCCACCGCACGAATCACCTCGCGATTCACCGGATCAACCATCGCAAGAATAAGCTTTTGTTCTTGGATGGAAATCGGAACGACTTGCTGCGTTCTGATAAATTCTTCGCTTAAAACGCGAACTAAATCTTCCGAAAGAACGTGATTTTGAATATTGACATAATGGACTGAAAATTTTGCTCCAAGCGCCCGGCCGACCTCAGCGCTTGTGACCGCTTTCATGCGAATTAAGATCTGGCCCAGACGTTCTCCGGTTTCAATATGTTGTCTCACTGCCTGAGCCAATTCGGCTTCCGTAATCAAACCAAATTCAAGAAGCATTTGGCCCAGCAGTTTGTGAACAGCTTTCTTTTCCTGAGGAGCGGAAAGCAATTCGATGGATTCCTGCAGGGACTTAAGCGGCTTTGATCTTCGGTCTTGAAGGTAATGGCTGCCCGGCTGGGTTTTCAAGTAGGATTTTACTTCTGCCGCATCCCGGGCAATTTCTCCCAAATTTCGGTAGGCGCGGTATTGATTGGAAATCGCCGCGATACATAAACTCATCAGCGGAAACGCACAGGGAACGCCGTTTCTATTTTTGATCATCACCTGTCTGTTTTTGCGGTCCATTTCATCATAATGGGTCAAAATAATCCGGTCAAATTCCTGCAGACATTCCTGCGCAAACAGGGCTTCATAATCGGTGTCCATCACGGCGATAAAATCATCACCGCCGATGTGGCCCAGAAAACTATTTTTTGAGGCCCCGGTTTTCTCAAGGCATTTTGCAATCAATTGAGCGGCGTGCTGAATCACCCGATCACCCCGTTCAAACCCGTACCGGTCATTAAACGATTTGAAATGATTAATATCGACATAGCAAACCGAAAAAAATTCATTTCGGTTGATCCTTTTTTTAATATTTTCTTCAATCGCAATGTTTCCGGGAAGATTGGTAAGCGGATTTGCCTGGAGCCGTTCACGGGAACGTGTCAAATTCAGTTCAACCCGCAGCTGGAGCGACAAAGCGTCAAACGGTTTGATCAAAAAATCATCAAATCCCCGGTCGCGGCTTAAAATCAATTCCCGGATCTCGTTTTCAGCGGCGATAAAAATAACCGGCATGCTGAGGCCAAGCAAGCTTTGTTTTATTTTGAGAGCAAGATCGGTACCGTCAACTCGTTCCATGGAAGATCCGATCAAAGCAACATCGAATTTAATTTTCTGAACCAGCCGGACCGCCTCGTCACTGTGCGTGGCAAGAAATACTTCATAGTCACGGGCTTTAAGCCGCGTTTCAATCAGATGAAGCATTTCCTGATTGCGTTCGGCAAGCAAAATTTTATACATAAAGTCCTCTCCTTCCCCTTGATGGGGGGAGGATAAAGGTGGGGGTAAAAAAATTTCATTTTATTATCCCCCCCCCCATCCCAACCTTCCCCCACAAGGGGGGAAGGAATTTTCCTTGATTCATTCAAAACTTTCCCGCGCATTCGGAAATTTTCCAGCCAGAATGTCGCTGCGGTAATCACCAACAGCCTTTTTAATGACCGCGCTTAAATCAGCATACTTTCTGACAAAACGCGGCCGAACCGGTGAAGGAAAACCGAGTAGATCGTGAAGAACCAAAACCTGGCCGTCTGTTTCGATTCCCGCTCCAATTCCGATCGTCGGAATTTTTAACGCTCCGGTGATTCTCTTGGATAAAGATACGGGAACACATTCCAAAACGAGGGAAAAGACTCCGGCTTTTTCCAAAGCCAGCGCATCTTGAAAAATAACTTCGGCCTCCTCAGCGTTTTTGCCTTGCACTTTATAGCCGCCCAGTTCTTTAATGCTTTGCGGCGTCATTCCCAAGTGGCCCATTACGGGAATGTCGTACTCAATCAACGCCTTCAATTCGTTCATAATCCGGCTTCCGCCTTCTAGCTTTACCGCATCAGCGCCGCCTTCTTTGATGAGCCGGCTGGCGTTCAAAAGCGCTTTTTCCGGACCTTCATAGGAAGCGTAAGGCATGTCTACAACCAATAAAGCATGTTTCACAGCTCTTCTGACGGCTTTTAAATGATGCAGCATATCTTCCATGGTCACAAAAAGCGTCGTTTCGTAACCTAAGGAAACCATGCCGACGGAATCTCCGACCAAAATAATATCAATGCCGGATTCATCCAGAAGTTTAGCGAATGGAAAATCGTACGCTGTCAGGGCTACGATTTTTTGCTTATTTTTTTTGTCACGAATTGCTTTGGTGGTAAGGCACATAAAGGAATCACGAAAATCCTTTCTGCCACTCATAGGCTCTTATGAGATTCTTCATCAGCATGGTAACGGTCAGGGGCCCGACTCCTCCGGGGACCGGAGTGATAAAAGAAGCCTTTCGTGATGCAGATTCAAATTCCACATCACCGACTAATTTGCCGTTTACTTCCGTGGTTCCGACGTCAATCACGATTGCGCCTTTGCGAACCCAATCGCCCTTGATAAGACCCGGCTTTCCCGCACAGGCAACGACAATGTCACTTTCAGAAACAAATTTCCGGAGATCTTCCTCAGAAGTTCCTGTATGGCAGAGTGTTGTGGTTACTCGATTTTCTGAAAGCAAAAGCAGAATTGGCCGGCCCACAATGGCGCTTTGACCGACAACCACTGCTTTCTTACCGCGTAATTCTATACCCGTATATTGAATCAAAGTAAATGCCGCATAGGCCGTGGGAGGAATCAACACAGTCTGTCTGTGTACGATTAAACCCAGAGTGGCGGGATTAATTCCTTCAACATCTTTAGTCGGATCAAAATTTCTAACGATTTGTTCGACTTTAAAATCCTTGGGAAAAGGCATGGCCAAAAAAACGCCGTGCACTTTCGGATTTTTATCAACCTCGTGCAATTCTTTCAGGAAACTGCGTTGGTCAGAAATGCGATCGGGCGATATTTTTCTAAAATCAATACCAAGTTTTGCAGCTAATTTCTCTTGTTGATTAATGTACCATTCACTTACAGAATCAACTTTGGCTTGCAAAGCTACAAGGCAAGGTTTTTCCAATCCTTTGGCAGAAAATTTTTGAATGGCCGCTTTGATTTGCTCCTGACTCTCGGCGGCTATTTTTTTCCCTTCAAGTAATTGCGCTTCCATAGTTAGGCAAAATGAATTTGTCCGTATTGTTGTTCCAATTTTTTAAGCGCGCCTTCGGAATGTTCCTTTTGCTTGGTGTCTTTCATATAAACCACATTGATTTTCGCGGTCGCAACGGCCCCTTTGAAAGCGCCATCCAAAAGAGCGCTTGAAACGATTAGATCGTTCCGGATGGATCCTTTCGCAAAGGAATCCACGGCACTTAAAAATTGTTTGGCCATGACGACGAGAAGCGCCAGATCAGCTTGCAGCCGGAATGAATTGGAAAGCGCACGCTCCACATTCGCTTCAGCCTGTTTTGGATCTTTTGCCGCCTTCACCGCGCCGTAACTTGCCATAACCTCCTGGTACACTTTTGGGTCCAGATCGATGACTTGTTCGGCATCATTCCGCAATTTTTCCAGTTTTTGGATGGTTTCTTCCAGGGTTTTTTTACGTTCGCCTTCCTGTTTCTTCAGTGAAATCCGGGCAACCATCATTTCAAGTGCAATCCCCAAAGATGCAACCAAAGCAGAGGTGCCGCCACCTCCGGGGGTGGACTGTTCACTTGAGAGTTCGCTGATATATTTCTTAATGGGCAGGTTTGAGTACATAATTCCTCGAAGAAAAAGACAATTTTTACCGGAAAAAGAAAGCGGGACAATTTGCCCCGCTTTGCCATAGGTTATTGCAGATAACGAAGATAGTTTAATTTAGAAGGTAGAAGGTGTCAAGATCGGTAAAAGACACATTCTTTTGGGGTGTGCCTTTAACTTACTGTCATCCCCGAAATCTTTTACGCTCGCGCATGAAGCGCGCAGCGCGTTGTCTACGATTATGTGATGTTCTTCTTTAGAAAATGTGTCGGCACTTGCTCTCATTAAATTTTTAATTGAAAGCAAGTACTGTACTTAACTTCCCATAAATTTTATGGGTTGTTAAGTGTGGGGATCCGCAATTATGGATTCCCGACTAAAACATTCGGGAATGACAAAAGATTACGAACAACCGATGGAATTGCCGCAGTTGAGGCACTTGTAACAGGCGCCGCTTCTGACGGTCAGGTGGCCGCACAGATTGCACATTGGAGCATCGCCCATCAAAGTAGACATATGCGCTGAAAGTACATTCATCTCACCGACTTCAACTTCCACCCGCTCCAGGGCATGACTAGCAGTTGCGCGGACGAAAGACGCTTTCGTTGCGGTAGTAACCGGCTCATGTACATATGCGGGCGGCTGGCTCTTCATCGGAGCAACGATGTCTCCGCTGATTGGAGTAGAGGCGGGAACATTTCGTTCCACGATTTTTACTTTCGCAGGAGCTTGCGGCGCATGAGTCAGCGGTTCACTATCAATCGGTTTTTTGTGAACAAAATCCGTCATTCCCAAATATTCCATTCCAAGAACACGGAAAATGTAATCCACAATGGACGTGGCAAATTTAATATTCGGATGTTCGACCGCACCCTGCGGTTCAAAACGGGTAAACGTAAACACATCGACAAATTCCTTGAGCGGAACACCGTATTGAAGGCCGAGTGAAACTGCAATCGCAAAACAGTTCATCATGCTTCTAAACGCTGCGCCTTCCTTATGCATATCGATGAAAATTTCACCCAAGCCGCCGTCTTCATATTCTCCGGTCCTGACATAAACCTTATGACCGCCCACGGCCGCTTCCTGCGTAAATCCGCTTCGTTTCTTGGGAAGCCGTCTTCGTCTCAAAACGGGGGGTTCTACTTTTTCCTTTTCCTTGGTTTCGGTTTTATCTGATGATGTGGTATTCAGCGGTTGCGAAGCTTTACAACCGTCGCGGTAAAGCGCAACTGCTTTGACACCCATCTTCCAGCTTTGGACATAAATATTCTGGATTTCATCCACTGTCGCTTCTTTCGGAAGGTTGACCGTTTTCGAAATCGCGCCGGAAATAAACGGCTGAACTGCGGCCATCATGCGGACGTGCGCCATCGGTTGAATGTAGCGTTCTCCGATTTTGCCGCATTTATTAGCACAATCGAAAATCGGCAGATGTTCCTGTTTTAAATGCGGAGCCCCTTCGACGGTCATCGTTCCACAAATGATACGATTGGCTTCCTCAATTTCAGCTTGAGAAAAACCAAGCGCTTCGAGCAGATTAAATTTAGGAGATTTAAATTCCTCCGGTTTAAAACCCAAGCGCTTCATGGCTTCATCACCCAATACCCACGGAGCAAACGCGTGAGAAAGTTCGAAGAGAGCCGGAAGCTTCTCCTCAATTCGGGTAATGTCTTCTTCCGTAAATCCTTTTGAATGCAGCGCATTTTCATTGACCCACGGAGCATTGTTAAGTGAAGCAGTTCCTGAAACGTACTCGATCATTTCCTTGATTTCATTTTCGCTGTATTTTAATTTGCGCAGCGCTGCGGGAACCGATTGATTCACAATTTTAAAATAACCACCCCCGGCCAATTTTTTGAATTTCACAAGCGCGAAATCAGGTTCGATTCCGGTGGTATCACAATCCATTAACAGTCCGATAGTTCCTGTGGGCGCAATCACCGTCGCCTGTGCATTCCGGTAACCATATCGTTTTCCAAACGCAAGCGCTTCATCCCAATCCTCCTGTGCTGCTTTTAATAAATAGGTAGGACATGTCTGAGTGCTGATTTTGTAAGCAGCGTCACGATGTTTGTTCATCACGCGAAGCATGGAACTCGCGTTTTTGGAATAACCCGGAAAAGGACCTTTGGATTGAGCAATTTCGGCGGAAACCCGATATCCATGCCCAGTCATGATCGCGGTCAAGGCGGCGCCAATCGAAAATGCTTGTTCGCTGTCATAAGGAATTCCGCTGACCATTAAAAGCGTGCCCAAGTTCGCGTATCCGAGACCCAGAGGACGATAATCATGGCTGTTCTTTCCGATTGGCTGTGTGGGATAAGAAGCGAAATCGACCAGGATTTCTTGGGCCAGAATAAAAATACGGCAAGCATGACGGTAACCTTCCACATCGAATGAGCCGTCTGCACTCAAAAACTTCATCAAATTAATCGAAGCAAGATTGCAAGCCGTGTCATTTAAAAACATGTATTCAGAACAAGGATTGGAAGCGTAGATCCGGTCCGTGTTGGCACAGGTATGCCAATCATTAATGCTGGTATCAAACTGAACGCCCGGATCAGCGCAAGCCCAGGCAGCATTACAAATGCGGTCCATTAGGTCTTTTGCTTGGAAGGTCTCGCAAACTTCCCCGGTGGTTCTGAATTTTGTCTGCCACTGACCGCCGTTTAAATAGGCATTCATAAACTCATCCGTAATGCGGACCGAATTGTTCGAATTTTGACCTGAGACGGTCCGATAAGCTTCGCTATTAAAATCTGCAGGGTAACCCTGAGCAATTAAGGCGCGGGCTTTTTTCTCTTCCCTTAATTTCCAATCGATGTAATCCACAATTTCAGGGTGGTCCATATCCAGAACCACCATTTTGGCCGCTCTGCGTGTGGTCCCGCCGGATTTAGTGGCGCCTGCCCCGCGATCTAACACTTCAAGAAAAGACATGAGGCCGGAGGACGTTCCACCCCCTGAGAGTTTTTCCTGTCGTCCGCGAAGATGGGAGAAATTGGTTCCGGTGCCCGAGCCAAATTTGAACAAACGAGCTTCGGATTTGACCAGTTCAAAAATCGACATCAAATCATCGCCTACAGATTGAATGAAACAAGCGGAGCATTGCGGATGGGAATAACTATCGGCCGTTTGCTCAATCTTGTTTGTTTTTGGATTCCAATACCAATTGCCGCCGCTTCCTTTGATTCCATATTCCTGATGAAGACCGCAGTTAAACCAAACCGGAGAATTAAAAGCCACTTTCTGATTAACCAACAAATGAGTCAGTTCTGCTTCAAACGTTTCGGCATCTTCCTTGGTTGCAAAATAGCCGCTGAATCCCTCGCCCGCGATGCGAATAGAATGAGCCAACCGCTTCACAACTTGCCTGACGCTTGTTTCACTTCCGGTGTTGGGCACGCCCGCTTTCCTAAAATATTTTGAAACCACAATGTCCGTTGCCAATTGAGACCATGAAGCCGGAACTTCGGCATCTTCCATCTTGAAAACCACGGAACCATCCGGATTTGCGATCACAGAAGTTTTGCGCACCCATTCGAGTTCATCATAAGGATGCAAACCCGGACGGGTAAAACGGCGAGCAACGTGCAAACCACGGTCTGAGTTTTGATATTCAGTTGTACTGTGAGAAGAGGAAGAATGAATCGCGGAACTTTCTGGATTTTGGCTTTTTGTTTTTTGGGTTTTAACTTTCATCGCGGGCTCCCCGGTTTAAAGCGTTAGACGGGACCATGGTCTTACTTTTATGCCCTGCTATATCTTGTGTCAAAAATCAGATTCTGCACAATATCTAGTACGACTAAGCATAAAATCGACACGTCTTGGATTTAACTTTAATCCAATATTCCAATTTTTAATTTTTTTATGTTTGAATGATTCTGGGAAATTTAATCTGCTCTGAAGTCCACATGTTAAAAACATGTGTGGAACATTTTAAAACTTTTTAGTTCAACGTCCCTTTTTTTGAAAAAGATAGGACAAAAGTATTGGTAACGCGACTCTTAAACGGGAAATTTAGAGACAAAAAAAAGGTGGCTGCTTCTGCCACCTCATTACGTCCTTAAATTTTATCGTTTATAAAAATCATCTATTTAAAAGACCGGCGCTTATCCCGTTTTGCTTCGGATTGCTTTATCTTTTTGCCCTTCACTGCACTTGCTACTCCAAAGAACCATATACGTTGTCTTACTTGATGCAAATTTTAGTGAAGAACGACTTCTCTGTCAATGGAAAAAAATAAAAAAATTAATTGCACTATTTCCCTATGCAAAATTCTTTAAAAATGACATCCAAGAGATCTTCAGAGTAGATTTCGCCGATTAATTCTTTGAGCGCATCGAGCGATTGTTTTAAATCCAGCGCGACGAATTCAAGCGATTCGCTGCGCAAAAATGCGTCGTAACTTTTGCTCAACGCCTCAAGCGAATGTTCAAATGCATGTTTATGTCTCAAGCGCGTAATCAAAACGGATTCCTGATCCAATTCATACTCCAAAATTAAATCCGCAATCTTTTTTTCCAGATGATCAATCCCTTCACGGGTTTTTGCGGAAACGAAACAAACGTGATTTTCATCCACATATTTTTGGGTTCCATTTATTTTTTCTCGGACGAGATCAATTTTATTGATAACAGCCACCATTTTTTTATGGCGAATGTGTTCAAAAATTTTAAGATCATCTTCACAGACACCGTCTTTCGCATCCAATACCCAAAGAATGAGATTGCCTTCTTCGAAACAACGTTTGGTGCGTTCCATGGCCGCTTGATCCACCGGATTGGGACTGGTCCAAAGGCCTGCCGTATCGACCAAACGCACTAAAATACCCCTTAAATCAATGGATTCTTCAAGCGTATCCCGTGTTGTTCCTGGAGTTTCCGAAACGAGCGCCCGATCACGGTCTAAGAGGGCATTTAACAGAGAAGATTTCCCCACGTTTGGTTTTCCACACAAAACGACTGAGGCGCCTTCCCGCAGAATTTCGCCTTTTTGAAATGAGTTGATTAAAGTGTGAAGACGGCCACGCATGCGTTCAAACCGCGATTTAAAATCCTGATCAGAATATATTTCAAGGTGCTCGTCCGGAAAATCAAGATAGGCTTCCAGATGCGCATAAATTTTCATGAGTTCATCTTTGATGGATTGAATTTCACGCGATAAGTTTCCTTGAAGTTGCCTGAGCGCCGCCTCAACGGATTTATCCGTTTTCGCGCGGATCAAATCTAAAACTGCTTCGGCTTGGGTCAAATCCATGCGGCCGTTTAAAAATGCGCGCCGTGTGAATTCGCCGGGCTCCGCGTGTCGCGCTCCGTTTTTCAAAACAAGGTCTAGAATTTTTTGAATCACACGAGAGCCGCCGTGCCCGCTGATTTCCACTACCTCTTCCGCAGTATAGGAATTCGGTTTGAGGAAGACGCTGACGAGAACCTGGTCGACAACGTGGCCAAGCTCGTCAATGATAGTGCCAAAATGAATTGTGTGAGACCGGGCTTGCTCCAATGTCACTCTGGCTTTGTCATTCTGAGGCATAGCCGAAGAATCTACGAACGTAGATCCTTCGCTTCGCTCGGGATGACACCCTGCTTGTTCTTTACGAAAAATCTTTGAGACAATTTGAATTGCCTCAGGACCGCTCACCCTGACAACGGCGATTCCGCCTTCGCCCGGCGGAGTGGAAACGGCAGTGATGGTGTCTTCTAAATAAATTTCCGGCATTTTAAAATCTCTCTGGCGTCACCGATTAAAAATAAAGAACCTGTAATCACCAAAATAGCATTTTTTGATGAAACACAGTGAGCCATTTTAATGGCTTCTTTTATATTAACCGTCAGGAATGTTGTAGGGGCACGGAAACCGCGCCCTGCAAAGGGCCGGGCAACCCGGCCCCTACGAAAACCCAGCTGAGACACAGCATTCAGAATGACTCTCTGATCTTGGGCTCGGGGATTACTGCTTTTGGTAATTATTAACTGGCTACAGATAGGAAGGAGCGCTTTAAGTTGATCCGGGAGCACCTTCTCTTTGGAAGTACCAAATATAGCGACCATTGGTCTATTTCTATATATCTGTTTAAGCGCTGAACCCAGTTCTTCCATAGAAGCACCGTTATGAGCGCCGTCTAAGACAAAGGTCCGGCTTAGCCGTTGAATGCGCTCAAACCGGCCCGGCCAAAAGGCCTTTTGCAGCCCTGCCCGGACTTTTTTCTCCTTAAACTCAAAATCATAATGATTTTCCAGAATACTGGCTGCTTCCAACGCCAGGGCGGCATTTTTGATCTGAAACCTTCCGGTGAGCGGAATCGTGAAATTCCGCCGTTTTTTGTTTCCGATTTGAAAATCAAATCTTCCGCCCTGCTCGAATATGCACTCATTCAATGTTTTAAACTGGTCCCCCAAGAAATAAGCCTTCGCTTTTTGTTTTCGAATTTCGGCTTTGATCACTTGGCCGGCTTCAGCCGCTTGATCGGCAGAAATAACGTACCCCCCTTTTTTAATAATGGCTGCTTTTTCACCCGCAATCGCTTTAAGCAAATGCCCCAAATGTTCCTCATGATCATAACTGATCGAGGTAATGATCGAAATTAAAGGGTGCAAGATATTCGTTGCGTCCAGCCGTCCGCCCATTCCGACTTCAAAAACTCCGAGATCGATTTTTTGATCTGCAAAATAAAGGACGGCAAGAAGTGTAAAAATTTCAAAAAAGGTAATGGGCTCCAAAGATTTAACCTCATGTTGTTTCCGCCGGACAACCAAATGGATCTTGGATACCAACCGGGCGAAATCCTGTTTCGAAATAGCCTTGCCGTTGATTCGAATCCGCTCTCTGGGATCGGTTAGATGAGGCGACGTGTATAAACCCGTCTTGTAACCATTGGCGGTTACGATGTGGCTTAAAAAATTGGCCGTCGAACCTTTTCCCTTTGTTCCCGCAATCAAAATCGAGGGAAACAAATATTGAGGCGAGTCAAACCAGCGCAAGAGCAGATCGATTCGCCTTAAATTGAATTGGCGCTGGTATTCAAACGGAATGCGCTCGAAATTAAGAAAGGAGAAAAGATAATTGAGGGCAGATGAATACGTCATAGGGCAAAGGGCCCGGCCCTATCAATGTTTAAAATGCCTTTCGCCGGTGAAGGCCATGGCGATACCGGCGTGATCACAGGCAGCAACAACATCGGCATCACGGATGGAACCGCCCGGTTGAATGATCGCCCGAATTCCATATTCATGAGCAACTTCAATATTATCCGGCATCGGAAAAAAACCGTCGCTCGCCAAAAATGTACCTTTAGTGCGGCCTTCGGCTTTCATGCAGGCCAAGCGCACACTGTCCACGCGGGACATCTGGCCACAGCCAATCCCGACCGTTTGTTTTCCGTGAGTCAGCACAATCGCATTGGAACGGACTACTTTCGCACATTTCCAGGCAAAAATAAGATTGTCTGTTTCATGACTCCTTAATTTTTGCCGAGTTGGCCATTTGAGATTTTTCTTCAGTTTCTGCTCATGATTCAGGATCGGCCGGTCCCGGTCCTGAATTAAAAGACCGCTTTTCATAAAACGGAGATCGTAGGGTTCAAAATCATCAAGTCCGTCGATTTTGAGTACGCGAAGGTTCTTTCGCGACCTCAGAACATCCAGCGCATCTTTTGTAAAATCCGGTGCGATCAGCACCTCAAAGAAAGAAAGCTTCTGCAACACGACACTTGCAAGGCCCAAATCACAGATTTGATTCACTCCAACAATCCCGCCAAACGCAGACAAAAGATCTGAATCAATCGCGGCGTTTGCGGCATCGGTTATTTTTTCAGCAGATGCAATTCCACACGGGTTACTATGTTTGACCACGCAGGCGGTTGGTTCTTTAAATTCACGCAAAACATCAACCGCGGATTCAAAATCGAGAATATTATTGTAGGATAGTTCCTTGCCCTGAAATTGTTTGAAATTGAATCCGGTTTTCCCACTTAAGGGTTTATAAAGAGCGGCCCGCTGATGCGGATTTTCACCGTAGCGAAGCGCTTCTGAGCGAACGTAGACTTCATCAAAAAAATCTGGTAGGGGCGGGGTCACCTCGCCCTTTTCCGGACGCGGAAACCGCGCCCCTACATGTTCCATTAAATATTTTCCAATTTCACGGTCATAAGCTGCGGTATGGCGAAATACTTTTACGGCAAGCTGCCGGCGAAGTTCGGTTGAAACACTTCCCTTGCCTGCTTTCAGTTCTTCAATCACTTTCGGATAATCAGCCGGATCGCAGACCACGGTAACGGATTCAAAATTTTTAGCGCTTGAACGAAGCATGGACGGGCCGCCGATGTCAATCTGCTCAACGGCCGATTCCAATTTGACATCCGGCTTTTGAATCGTTTCCCGAAAAGGGTAAAGATTCACAATGACCATATCGATTGGA
>Ga0209515_10004926_pt1 | contig 17702 bp, 11 predicted proteins | sample Subgroupgradi54m_FD_187454 | JGI IMG/M metagenome (GOLD analysis project Ga0209515, IMG submission 187454) | Subsurface groundwater microbial communities from S. Glens Falls, New York, USA - GMW60B uncontaminated upgradient, 5.4 m (SPAdes)... ...
CCGATTATTACCAAAGCAGTAAATATCTTGCTCAAAAAATAATATGGATTTTGCAAAGTTTGAGAAAAAGATCGGGATTTCGTTTCGCGATAAGGACTTATTGCGCACGGCTTTTACGCATCGCTCGTATCTGAATGAGAATCGGAAGGGGAAGATGGAGCACAACGAACGATTAGAATTTTTGGGTGATGCCGTGCTTGAACTCGTCGTGACGGAGTATCTCTTTGCAAAATATCCCGAACAGAACGAGGGCGACCTTACCTCCTATCGTTCGGCGCTGGTGAATGCGAACACGCTCTCTGGCGTCGCCGAAGGTCTCGGAATGAACGACTATCTACTTCTTTCTCGCGGCGAGGCAAAGGACACGGGGCGCGCGCGGCAGGTGATTCTGGCGAACACCATTGAGGCATTTATCGGTGCGCTCTTCCAAGACGGCGGGTATGAAATCGTGCAGAAGTTTGTGGCGGCACACCTCTTTCCTCTCACCGACGAGATTGTGGCGAAACGCAGCTGGCTTGATGCAAAAAGTCATTTTCAGGAGCGCGCGCAGGAGATTGCCTCTGTCACACCTTCCTACGAGACCCTCAAAGAGGTCGGTCCAGACCACGACAAACACTTCACCGTCGCGGTCTTCGTGGGTAAAGAAAAAGTCGCCGAAGGTCTCGGTAAATCAAAACAAGAAGCCGAACAAGACGCCGCCAAACAGGGTCTTGAAGCCAAAGGGTGGGGATAATATCTCTCGTCTGCTATAATTTGGGAATGTATCTGAAGAGTTTGGAGTTGCTCGGGTTCAAGTCGTTTGCGAAAAAGACAACGCTTTTGTTCACAACGCCGATTACGGCGATTGTGGGCCCGAATGGGAGCGGCAAGAGTAACATTGCCGAAGCATTTCGCTTTGTGCTGGGCGAGCAGTCCATCAAAAGTATGCGAGGCAAACGCACCGAAGACCTCATCTGGAACGGCTCGCCAGAACTCGTGCGCTCAAATCGCGCGGGAGTGAAGCTCATTTTTGATAATCGAAAGAAATTGCTCAATCTTGATTTTGACGAGGCGCAACTCGAACGGGTCATCTACCGCGACGCCTCAAGCGAATATGCGCTCAATGGTACCAATGTGCGTCTGCGCGACATCGTGGAGGTGCTCTCGGGCGCGCATATCGGCGCGTCGGGGCATCACATTATCTCTCAAGGCGAGGCAGACCGAATTCTAAACGCCAATGTGCGTGAGCGGCGAGAGATGATAGAAGACGCGCTCGGGCTCAAGGTCTATCAGTGGAAGCGGGAGGAGAGCGAGCGTAAACTAGCAAAAACCGAGGAAAATATGAAGCAGGTTGAGGGGCTGCGCCGCGAGATTGCACCGCATCTTTCGTTTCTCAAGAAGCAGGTGGAGAAATTGGAAAAGGTGACGGTACAGAAAGATGAACTACGCGCTTTCTATGGCGAATATCTCGCGCGCGAAGCAGTGTATCTCTCCACAACAAAGACTGAAATCGCGGAGGCGAGTAAGGGTCCGAGGGCGGAACTTGCTGAACTTGACCGCGCGCTCGCCGAGGCGAAGAAGATACTGGAGGGACTGCGTGGAAAAGACGAGAAGACGAAAGCCGTCTTGGCGATTGAAGAGAAACGGCACCGACTGCGGCAGGAGCGCGAGACGCACCTGCGCGAGAGCGGACGGTTGGAGGGCGAGATTGGGGCACTGAAGCGGCTCGTTGAGCAAGAGAACAAAAAGGCAAGCACCGAGAGCGCGGTGGTGCCGCTCGCTGACCTTGAAGATATCGCCCTGCGCGGTGCGCAGGGCACCTTTGAGCAACTTCTCGCCGCGCTCTCGGCGCTCATTGCCCGCTTTCGTACAAAGAAAGATGCCGGTAGTGAGACGCTTACGAAAGAACTCGCTCTGTGTGTGGGAAAAAAGAAGAGCACTGATGAAAAACTTGCGCGTACGGATGAGACAGAAATCAAAGCACTTGAAGAAGAGAAGCAGTTGAGGCACTTGATTGAGACCGAGAAGGATTCAAGCCGCGATGCCGAGAAAGAACTCTTTCGCATCGCGGCGCGGCAGAACGAACTGCGCGCAACAGTCGCCCTGCTTGCGGCGCGTGAACGGGAACGCGAGCATCTTGAAAACGATTTCAAACGTGAACTGACCGAAGGGGTGCTTCTGGTCGGTCGGGAGATTCTTGACTATGAAAAGACCGAAGCGCCGCCGCCCGAGGCCGACCGAACGAAGCAAGAGGAGCGGATCAGGCAGATAGAAAAACTGAAGATTCGGATTGAGGATGCGGGTGCGGGCGGCGGCGCGGAGGTGCAGAAAGAGTTTGGCGAGGCAACCGAACGCGAGGCGTTTCTCGCGCGCGAACTGAACGACCTTGAGCAAGGAGCCGCGAGTTTGCGCGCGCTTATCGGCGAACTGGAGCAGAAATTGAATCAAGAGTTTCAGGAGGGGATTGGGAAGATAAACACCGAGTTCCAGAAGTATTTTGCTCTTATGTTCGGCGGGGGCGAGGCGAAACTTGTGGTGGCGAAGAAAGAGAAACGGGTGCGGCAAACTGACGCCGATATCTTGGAGACAACGCTAGAACTTGAAGACGAAGAAGGGGGAATAGAGATTACCGTCAGTTTGCCGCGCAAGAAAATAAAAGGGTTGATGATGCTTAGCGGCGGCGAGCGCGCGCTCACCTCCATCGCGCTACTCTTCGCGATGTCGCAGGTCAAGCCGCCGCCCTTCATTATTCTTGACGAGACCGATGCCGCGCTAGACGAAGCCAACTCGCGCAAATATGGCGATATGGTTCTGAATCTCTCAAAACATTCGCAACTTATCCTCATCACCCACAACCGCGAGACGATGTCGCGCGCCGGAGTTATTTACGGAGTGACGATGGACCGAAGCGGCGTCTCTAAACTGCTCTCTATCGCGTTTGAGGAAGCGGCGGCGGTTGCTAAATGAGTTTGTAGTCCAGCGTCTTTCTCTCCAAGTCCGAGCCGACGACGCGAAAGCGCACGGCATCACCCAGCGAGTATTTCTTTTTCGTCTTTTCGCCGACAACGCGATAGTTTTTTTCGTCCAGCACAAAATAGTCGTCGCCGAGGTCGCGCAGTTTTATCATTCCCTCGGCGCGCGTATCACTCTCTTCTACATAAATACCCCACTCGGTTACACCCGAGATGGTGCCTGAAAATTCTTTGTGCAAAAGTTTTTGCATAAACTCAATCTGCTTCAGTTTGATTGACTCGCGTTCGGCTTCGGCGGCGGCAATCTCTCTTTTGGTCGCGTCTTCTGCCGTGCATTCAAGTCGCGCGAGGGTGTCGGGCTTGAGCGGATGATGCTTCAAGATACTCTCAAGTAATCGGTGCACAATCAGGTCGGGGTAGCGGCGGATGGGGGAGGTGAAGTGCGTGTAATATTCAAACGCAAGTCCGAAGTGCCCGATATTTTGGGTAGAGTAGACCGCTTTCGCCATTGAGCGTACCGCCGCGGTCTTGATGAGCGACTCTTCTGCCTTACCCTCAATCTTCGCAAAGAGCGCCTGCAGGTCCTTGCCCGTAACGCGTCCGCTCTTGCCGAGCGCGAGGTCGTGTCCGAGCGCACGCACGAAGATGCAGAGCGTCTCTATCTTCTCTTGATTGGGCAGATCGTGGGTGCGGTAGAGAAAGGGCAATTTCCCCTCCGATTTCTTTGTATGTTGAAAGAAGAATTCCGCGACCTCGCGATTGGCGAGGAGCATAAACTCTTCCACCAGTTTATGAGTGTCCAGCCGTGCCTTCTTAAAGACACGAATCGGACTTCCGTCTTTATCCAATTCAAACCCGACTTCGTCATGCTCAAAATCAATCGCGCCCTGCTTCATCTTGCTATGTCGAAGTCTTTTCGCAATGCTGTTCAGCGTGCGCAATTCTTCGGCAAAATCCGCGAGGTTCAACCTCGCGGATGCGCTATCAATAACTGCCTGGGCACTTTCGTAGGTAAATCGTTTGTGAGAATGAATAACGCTCTTGCCGAACCAGCGGTTGAAAACTTTACCCTCCGCGTTCATCTCAAAGACGGCAGAGAAGGCGAGGCGGTCAACTTTCGGGTTCAGCGAACAGAGGTCGTTTGAGAGAATGTGGGGGAGCATCGGTATCGTGCGGTCTACCAGATAGACCGAGGTGCCGCGTTCGCGCGCCTCGCGGTCAAGCGCCGTTCCTTCTCTCACGAAATGCGAAACATCCGCAATATGAATGCCTATCTCATAATTTCCGTTCTGTAATCTTGTGAGAGAGAGTGCGTCATCAAAGTCCTTCGCGTTTGCGGGGTCAATGGTGAAGAGGGCCGCGCCGCGGAAGTCGCGCCGAGCCGCGACTTCCGCGTCAGAAATAACTCTTTCCGCCCGTTCCGCCTCTCGTTCTACCTCGGGCGAAAACGCGCTCTCAAATCCGCGTTCAAGCACAATCGCCTGCATCTCCACTTCGTGCAGACCCTTCTTGCCGATAACTTTTAGAATCTCACCAATCGGTTCTTTGCCAGCGTTCCACTCGGTCATTCTCGCCAATGCCTTGAATCCTTTCTGCGCCTCTTTCGGTGCTCGCGGAATCTGGAGCGGCGCATACATTCTGAAGTCGTCGGGTACCAAAACAAGTCGCGTGCCTTTTTCTTCTATCGTCCCGACAAACTGCGTCTTGGTGCGTTTGATAATCTTTACTACTTTTCCTGTCTTTCTGCCGCGTACTTTAGCACCCAAGACCTCAACTTCCACCTCGTCTTTGTTGAGCGCGGTCGCGAGGTGCGCCGTCTCTATCATCACGTCCTCTTTACTCTTTTCGTCCGCGACAAAACCAACCGCCCGCGAATTAACGCTGATAATTCCCTGTATCTTTTGCTGTTTTGGTTGCATTGAGAAAGTACTATAACACACTCCGGGCATTTTGACTTTTTTGGGCGCTGTGCTACGATACTGCGATGCTTAAGATTCGTCTTCAACGCGTCGCGCGCAAGCATATCCCGAACTTTCGGGTGGTCTTGACCGACTCCAAGAACTCCACCAAGAGCGGGAGATTTTCCGAGGTACTTGGAACCTATAATCTCGCCACTAACGAGAAACGCGTGGACGCGGAGCGCATCAAGTATTGGATATCAAAGGGAGCACAGCCCTCGGGCACGGTGCACAACTACTTGGTGCACGAACATATCATTGAAGGAAAGAAGATAAATGTGCTCCCCAAGAAACGACCGATAGTTAAGGAGGTGAAAGCAGAAGAGAAAAAAGAGGAAGTGAAGGCAGAAACGCCGGTTGCAGAGACGGCGCCAGTAGCATAAGATTATTGCAGGTCGCGCAGTCAGAAAGAATTATCAGTATTTTTAGTAAAAGAAAAATATGACACAAGAAAGTGATGTTGCGTTTCTGGAATATACGGTGAAGGCGCTCGTGGACAATCCAAGTGATGTGAAGATTAATCGGACGGTTGATGAGATGGGCGTGCTCTTGACGCTCGCCATCAACCCAGCAGATATGGGCAAGGTGATTGGGCGCGCGGGAAATACCGCCAAGGCGATTCGCACCCTTCTGCGCGTTGTCGGTATGAAGAACAACGCGCGCGTCAATCTCAAGATTAGCGAACCCGAAGGCGGTACCCGCCCCGAGCGCGTGACCAAGAGCGTGGACGAGGCGATGGAAGACCTCAAGATTTGACTTTTCATATCATTACACTCTTTCCCAAAGCGTTTGGCTCGTATCTTGGCGAGTCCATCTTAAAACGCGCTATTGAAGACAAGAAGATAAAGGTTAAGTTCTATAATCCCCGCGATTTTGCCGAGAACAAGTGGAAGCGAATAGACCGCGCGCCCTACGGCGGCGGTCCGGGGATGGTGATTCAAGCAGAACCCGTGATTCGCGCTATCCAATCCGCCTATTCTCAAATTCTCAAGAATACTAGAATAGAAAAGAGAACCAAGATAATTTGGCTGACGCCGAGGGGCGAGCAGTTCACCAATGAGACGGGGGCTAAGTATGCTAAGTCATCTGATTTAATAATCATCTGCGGACGATATGAGGGGATAGATGCGCGGGTCAAAAGAGCATTTCGTGTGGAAGAGGTTTCGGTCGGTCCGTTTGTGCTGACGGGAGGCGAACTCCCTGCGATGGTTCTGATAGATGTTATATCTCGGCAGGTGCGCGGGGTGCTCGGCAACGACGAGTCGCGCGAAGAGACGCGCGTTGCGAGCCCCGAGGTCTATACCCGTCCCGAAGTGTTTGTCTATAAAAAAAAGAAGTTGCGCGTCCCGAAGATTCTGCTCTCGGGACACCGCGCTAAGATTGATGAGTGGCGCGCTTCGCACCCATCAAACCAAACGCGACAAGGGAGAGCAAGATAATGGCGAGGGCGAGAGTCAGCGCCGAGACGGCGCCGTAGTGCTGCCAGAGAAAGCCGCCGAGAATCCCGGCGATGAGAACACCGAAGCCGATGGCGGCGTTGAGTAGTCCGTAGGCATTGCCGCGTTCGTCGGGCGCGGTCAGCCGCGCCGCGAACGAGCGTTGCACGCCGTCGGTGAAGGCATTGCCCATTCCGAGTATCGCGAAGCCGACGGCGAGCGCCGTGAGCGAGTGGTCATAGATGAGCAGGAGATAGGCAAGCGCGATGAGAAGATAGCCGCCGAGAATGACCGGCTTGTCGCCCACTAGATCAGCGAGGCGACCGGCATAGGCGGCAAAGAGGGTGAACGAGACATTGAAGAAGAGATAGAAGAGCGGGATAAACGCCATCTCAAGTCCGAGGTCGTGTGTGCGCAAGAGAAGCAGCGCAATGGGGAGGTTGGCGAGCGAGAGCAGAAAGATGACAACGAGGAATCGCCGAAACTCACGGGTCTGGGCTTTGATACTTAAGCGCAGTTTTTGCGCGCCCTCGCGCGAGAGATGCGGGCGGATTTCTTTGATAAAGAAAAATGAGAAGAGCGCGAGCACTCCGGCGACGAAGGCGGCAATGAAGACGGTGTTGAATGCCTCAGGCGCGCGAGAGAGTATGAAGAATGCGACGAGCGGACCCAAGATGGCGCCGGCTTGGTCCATCGCGCGGTGAAAGCCGAATGAGCGGCCGACCACTTTAGGGTCTGCCGAGAGTGAGAGAAGCGCGTCGCGGGGCGCCTCGCGCACGCCCTTACCAATGCGGTCTATGATGCGGATGCCGAAGATGTGCGTGGCGACACTTGAGATGAGGTAGAACGGGCGCGTCCCGACCGAGATGCAGTAGCCGAGGAAGGCGAGCGCCTTTCGTTTGTGGGTTTGGTCGGCGAGGCGGCCTGAAAATACTTTGGTGAGATTAGAGACACCGTCCGCGACTCCTTCAATCAGACCGAGCGATGCCGCGCCCGATTTCAAGACCGAACTGAAGAAAGCGGGGAAGATAGAGAGAATCATCTCGTTGGAGAAGTCGTTGAAGAACGAGACGAGTCCCATAAAAAATACATTCCTCGGCACGCCAAATAGTTTTCGCATTCCGTAATTGTACCACGCTCCTTTTCTGTGCTACATCCCCTCGCATCATTTTGGCGGGGTGGTAGAATAGAGGGATGACAAATATACAACTGCACGCATATAAGATAACTTGCAATTTCTATAAGAGCGAGCATACAAAAAATCTTGAGCCGTGTCGGAGCCCCCGTAGAGAGGGTAAAGCGGTCAAGATTTTTTCGTATGCGAGCGAGAGTTGACAAGAAAACTAGACCTGCTATACTTTCCCTAACCCGTAGAGGCGAGTGAGTTATAGGGGAATGGCGGTGCTGGGATTACAAGGTCTATTGGTCCGCGGCATCTTGACGAAAAACTAAATTAATCAGCGCATTTCCAAAAAGACCTTATTCGTAAGGCCTCTTTTCGTTTTGCGCCAATTTTAATATGTTACAGAAACACTTCGGCGCCTATAAGAAACCACTCACGAACCTCCCCAACTTGGTGGAGCCGCAGGTGGAGTCGTTTAAATGGTTGGTAGAGAAAGGTCTCGGCGAAGTGTTTAAGGAGTTTTCATCTATCAAGGACTACTCGGGCAAGAAGTTTGAGTTGGACTTTACCGGATTTAAATTGGGCGAGCCGAAGCACAATGAGTTTTATGCGAAGGACAACAAGCACTCGTATGAAGCGCCGCTCAAGGTAACGGTACGGCTTAAAAATAAAATTGTGGGCTCGGTGAAGGAGCAGGAACTCTTTATGGCGGACTTTCCGCTGATGACTGCGCACGGCACCTTCATCATCTCGGGCATTGAGCGCGTCATCGTGCCGCAACTCGCGCGAAGTTTCGGCATCTTCTTCACCTCCGAAGAACTGCGCGGACGCAAGTTCTTCGGCGCCAAGATTATCCCCTCACGCGGCGCGTGGATTGAACTGGAGACCGATATAGATGGCGCGATGTATGTGCGCATTGACCGAAAGCGCAAGTTCCCGGTGACGGCGCTCTTGCGCATCTTGGGTTGCAAAAGCGAAGCAGAGGTCTTCTCGCTCTTCGCGCATCTGCCCATAGCGGAGGCGCATCTCAAAGCCAGTTTCGCCAAAGACCACGCCAAGACAACCGACGAGGCATTCGTTGAGATTCACAAGCGCTTGCGCGATGGTGAGATAGGCAGCATTGATAACGCGCGCGACTTCGTCAATTCTATCTTTGATAAAGACCGCTACGACCTCTCACGAGTCGGACGGTTTCGCTTCAACAAACGCTTCGGCAAAGGAATGACCGAGAAGGACTTGGAGAAACGCACCATCACCCTTGATGACGCCGTCATCGTGATTTCCCATATCATCACGCTTCAGAATACTCCCGACTCAATGGAGGACGACATTGACCATCTCGGCTCGCGGCGCGTGCGATTTGTCGGCGAACTCTTTCAACAGAAGATTCGCGTCGGTATGGCGCAGATTAAGCGTAATGTGCAAGACCGAATGTCCACGGTAGAGTCGGATGTAACGTTGCCGGTGAACTTTATTTCCCCGAAGCCACTTCAGGCGCGCATCAAAGAGTTCTTCACCACCAACCAACTCTCGCAGTTTATGCAGCAAGAGAATATCCTCTCTGAACTGGAGCATCTGCGTACCTTATCTGCACTCGGTCCCGGGGGTCTCACGCGCGAGCGCGCGGGCTTTGAGGTGCGGGATGTGCACCCTTCGCACTACGGCCGCCTCTGCCCGATTCATACGCCCGAAGGTCCGAACATCGGTCTTATTTTGCGCCTCGCGACGCACGCGCGGCTGAACGACTTCGGTATGATTGAGACGCCCTATGCGAAGGTGAAGAATGGCGTCATCACGAAAGAGATTGAGTTTCTCAACGCGCTTGAAGAAGAGGGACACAAGATTGCACACGCGGCGACGATTGTGGATGTGGGCGGCAAGATTGTTGGTGATGAGGCAGAAGTGCGCCTCGCGGGCAAGCCCGCACTCGTGGCGCGCGAGGCGGTGGACTATATAGATGTCTCTACCAATCAGGCGTTCTCGGTCGCGACCTCTATGATTCCGTTCTTGAACCACGACGACGCCAACCGCGCGTTGATGGGTTCAAATATGCAGAAGCAGGCGACGCCCTGCCTTATCCCCGAAGCGCCGCTCGTCGCGACGGGCATTGAGGAGGACGCGGCGCGCGACACCGGTCGTCTCATCATTGCCGAAGAGGAGGGGACGATTACGAGGGTGGACGCGCGCCGCATTGCCGTCAAAGGAGCGAAGGGCAAAGAGAAGGAGTACTCCCTCGTCTCGTTCTCGCGCACCAACGGCTTCACGGCCTTTCATCAACGTCCCGTTGTCTCTTTGGGTGACACGGTCAAGCGCGGCGCGGTGCTCGCCGACACCTCGTCTAGCGACCGCGGACAGATGGCGCTCGGTCAAAATATCTTGATGGCCTTTATGTCGTGGTCGGGCTCCAACTACGAAGACGCGATTATTATTTCAGAACGGCTCGTCAAGGACTCTCGATTTACGAGCATTCATATTGAGGAGTTCACGGTGAATGTACGCGACACGAAACTCGGACCCGAAGTAACGACTCACGACATCCCCAATGTCGGCGAGAGCAAACTGCGCAATTTGGACGAAGACGGCATTGTGCGCATCGGCGCCGAGGTGCGCCCGGGCGACATTTTGGTGGGGAAGATTACGCCAAAAGGCGAGACGCAACTCACCCCAGAAGAGCGGCTTCTCCGCTCGCTCTTCGGCGAGAAGGCGCGCGATGTCAAAGATACTTCTAAACGAATGGAGAACGGCAAACGCGGCCGCATCATCGGCGTCAAAGTATTTTCGCGCGAGAAGGGCGACAAACTTGAGAGTGGCATCTTGAAGCGCATTCATATTGAGGTTGCCGAACTGCGCGCGGCATCGGTGGGCGACAAACTCGCGGGTCGCCACGGCAACAAGGGCGTCATTTCTAAAGTGCTTCCCGAAGAAGATATGCCCTATATGGCGGACGGCCGACCGGTGGATATGATTCTCACCCCACTCGGCGTGCCGTCTCGTATGAACCTCGGTCAGATTCTTGAACTACATCTCGGACTTGCCGCGCATACTCTCAACTATCAGGCAGTTGTGCCGCCTTTCGCGGGCGCGACCGATACCGAGGTCAAAGAGGAACTCGTCAAGGCGGGTATCGCCCCGACAGGCAAGATGAAGCTCTTTGACGGGCGAACGGGCGAACATTTCAGCCAGGATATCGCGGTCGGCTATATGTATATTATGAAGTTGCATCATATGGTTGAAGACAAGATTCATATGCGCTCCATCGGTCCCTATTCGCTCATCACCCAGCAGCCGCTCGGAGGCAAGGCGCAAGGCGGGGGACAACGCTTTGGCGAGATGGAGGTTTGGGCGCTTCTCGGACACGGCGCCGCCTACACGCTTCGCGAGATGCTGACGGTGAAGTCGGACGATATTCTCGGCCGTTCGGCGGCATTTGACGCGATGGTCAAGGGCGAAGAGTTCACCGAGATGAACGCGCCGGCGTCGTGGAGCGTCCTCCTCAACACGATGCGCGGTCTCGGACTTGATATTGAACTGAAGAAAGAGGGCGAGACGGCAGCAAAAAAGAAACTTAATTCACCCAAAATATGAAATCAAAAATCCTCTCGAATGTGAATGACTTTGATTCACTTTTCTTGCGGCTCGCCTCGCCCGACGATATCAAGGAGTGGTCGTTCGGAGAAATAACGAAGCCCGAGACCATCAACTACCGCACTCAGCGCAGCGAAAAGAGTGGTCTCTTTGACGAGCGCATCTTCGGACCCGACCGCGACTACGAGTGCTACTGCGGCAAGTACCGCGGGGTGCGCTACAAGGGCATCGTCTGCGAGAAGTGCGGGGTAGAACTTACGCGCTCTATCGTGCGCCGCGACCGAATGGGTCACATTGAACTCGCCACCCCTGTTTCGCATATCTGGTTTTTGCGCAGTATGCCGTCACGGATGGGACTCCTGCTCGGAATGTCGTCGGTTGATTTGGAAAAAGTAATTTACTTTGCCGGCTATTTAATTACGAAGGTTGATGCGAAAGAGCGCGACACAATTCTACGCGATCTAGACACCGAGTTCCGCACCAAGTCCAAGGCACTCAAAGAAGAGAAAGACCGTGAAGCACTCAAAGATCGGTATCTCACGACCAAGAAAGAGATTGAGGGAGTGGAGGAGGGCGCGGTGCTTGACGAAGTGGCGTATCACCGCTACTCGCTGCGTTATGGCACTCTTTTTGAGGCGGGCGTCGGCGCCGAAGCGATTTACAATCTCTGCGCGCGGCTCAATCTCCCTGGACTCATTACCGCGCTTGAAGCCGCGCGTGAGAAGGCGGGCGCGGCGGAGCGCGAGCGCATCGGCAAACGGCTCTCGGTCATTCGCTCAATGCACGCCGCGCGCGTGCGTCCCGAGTGGATGTTTCTCACAAACATTCCGGTCATTCCGCCCGCGCTCCGACCAATGGTGCCGCTCGACGGCGGTCGCTACGCGACTTCGGATGTCAACGACCTCTATCGCCGCGTCATCAACCGCAACAACCGTCTCAAGAAACTCAAAGAGATTCACGCTCCCGAAGTCATTTTGCGCAACGAAAAGCGCATCTTGCAGGAGGCGGTGGACTCGCTCATAGACAACTCCATCCGTCATGGCGCTACCAGTGCGGGCGCGATGACGGCATCCCAGCGTCGCCCGCTCAAGTCGCTCGCCGATAATCTCAAGGGCAAACGAGGACTCTTTCGCCAGAACCTGCTCGGCAAACGCGTGGACTACTCGGGACGTTCGGTTATCGTGGTGGGTCCCGAACTCAAGTTACATCAGTGCGGTCTGCCGAAACATATGGCGCTTGAACTCTTCCGCCCTTTCATCATTGCCGGTCTCTTGAAGCGCGAACTCGCCTTCAACATCCGCGGCGCGGGACGGCTCATTGAAGAGGGCGTGCCCGAGGTTTGGGCGATTCTTGAAGAGGGGATTAAAGACAAATTTGTTTTGCTCAACCGCGCGCCGACCCTCCACCGCCTCGGCATTCAGGCGTTTCAACCTGTGCTGATTGAGGGCAACGCGATACAGGTGCATCCGCTCGTTTGCACTGCTTTCAACGCGGACTTTGACGGCGACCAGATGGCGGTGCATGTGCCGCTCGGTCGCGAGGCGCAGTACGAGGCGCGCGAGATTATGGCGGCGCACAAAAATATATTGAAGCCGGGCTCGGGCGACCCCATCGTCTCGGCGAAGATGCTTGATATCGTGCTCGGCTGTTGGTGGATGACCAAAATTATCGCCGGAGCGAAGGGAGAGGGTATGGTCTTTGCGAGCCCCAATCGTGCCATCACGGTGTGGGACTTCGGCGCGGTTGATTTTCGCGCGAAGATAAAGGTGCTCGGCACCGAAGAGGATGCGCGCTATGCTGCCTTCAAGGGCGAGGTCTTTGAGACAACGGTTGGGCGCCTGCTCTTCAACAGCGTTCTCCCCAAGGACTATCCCTTCATCAACAAAGAGATAGAGCGCAAGGGTATGGCGGCGCTCGTTGATGACTTGATAAACCGTTACGGCATTGCAGGGATTCCGCCGATTATGGACAAGATTAAGGCGTTCGGTTTCAAGTATGCGACCTACTCAGGCATCACCTGGGGCATTGATGATGTTGTGGTGCCGACAGGAAAGAAAGAGGTGATTGACCGCTCCAAGAACCAATCGGAGGAGGTCTATGGTCAGTGGCGCGAGGGCCTTCTTTCGGAGGAGGAACGGTTGCGCAAAAATATTGAGATTTGGCACGGCGCGAAGGCGGCGGTTGAGAAACTTATCCCGCTCTCAATGGACCCGAACGGTTCGGTTCACGATATGATTTACTCGGGCGCGCGCGGTTCGTTCTCGCAGATTACCCAGATGGCGGGTATGAAAGGTCTCATTCAGAACACGGCGGGCGAGACGATTGAGTTTCCGATTCTCTCGTGTATGAAAGAGGGACTCACCCCGATTGAGTACTTCATCACGACGCACGGTTCGCGCAAAGGTCTCACCGACACCGCGCTCAACACCGCGAAGGCGGGGTATCTGACGCGCAAACTATTCGTCGTGGCGCAGGATGTGATGGTAACCGAAGAGGACTGCGGTACCAAAGAGGGGGTGCGCATCTCGCGCTCGGGCGCCTCCGGTATGGAGGTCGCGCTCTCAAAGAACATTCGCGGCCGCGTACTCGCGGCGGACGCGCTTGACGCGAACGACAAGGTTCTCTTCAAGAAAGAGCATCTGCTCTCAAAACTTGACGCGCTCAAGATTCAAGAGATCGGAGTCGGCGAGGTGGTGGTACGCTCGCCACTTACCTGCAAGAGTGTGGCGGGCATCTGTCAGCAATGCTACGGACTTGACCTTGGGCGCCACGAAATTGTCGGACTCGGCGAGGCGGTCGGAACCGTCGCGGCGCAAGCAATCGGCGAGCCGGGCACCCAACTCACAATGCGCACCTTTCACACCGGCGGCGTGTCGTCCTTGGGCGGCGACATTACGCAGGGTCTCCCGCGCGTTGAGGAACTCTTTGAGAAGCGCGCGCCGAAGTCGCCCGCCGTCGTGGCGCGCGTGGATGGCGTCGTGAGCGAGATAAAAGATACGGGCAAAGAGAAGGTGATTACTGTTTTGCCGGAAATTGGAGAGAAGACCAAGAAGAAGACCAAGAGCGAGACCGAGTATGTGACGAGTTACAACCGCATCCCGTTTGTGAAGGTGGGAGATAAAGTAAAGAAAGGGGATTTGCTTACCGATGGCGCCGCGGATATAGACGAGCTCTTCAAATATGGCGGTCGCGAACGCGCCGAGGCCTATATCATCGCCGAAGTGACGAAGCCCTACGAACTGCAAGGTGAGACCGTCTCGCGCAAACATATTGAGGTCATCGTGCGTCAAATGTTCTGGCGCAAACGCGTGAAGGAGGCGGGGGGCACAACGCTTTCGGTTGGCGACATCGTGGACCCGCTGACGCTTTCGCGTGAAAATGAAATCGCGAAAGAGGCGGGCAAAGACGAGGCGAAGACAGAACCGCTCGTGATGGGCATCTCGGAGGTCTCGCTCTCAAGTCGCAGTTTCCTCTCCGCCGCATCCTTCCAACACACGACGCGCGTCCTCATCAACGCCGCGGTGCGCGGGAGCAAAGACAATCTGCGCGGTCTGATGGAGAATGTCATTATCGGTCGGCTCATCCCCGCTGGCACCGGCTTCGTCGGCGGCACGAAAGCGGGGCTTCTTCAGAAATTCAAGGACGAGGAGGCGGAAAAGAATATTTGAGATATACTCAAGGGATGAGTACGCCCGTCGAACAGATAAAAGAGCGACTCGGTATTGCCGAGGTGGTAGGGTCGTACTTGAAACTGGAGCGCGCTGGGGGCTCGCTCAAAGCGAAGTGCCCCTTTCATAGCGAACGCACCGCTTCGTTCTTCGTCTCGCCCGCGCGCGGCTCGTACTACTGTTTCGGCTGTCAGGCGAAGGGCGACATCTTTTCTTTCGTGCAGGAGTTTGAGGGTCTGGACTTTGTCGGCGCGCTCCGCGTCCTCGCGTCGCGCGCTGGAGTGGAACTCCGGCGCGTGGACCCGAAGGTGAGGAGTGAAAATGCGCGACTCTTTCTGGTGCTTGAAAAAGCCACGCGGTTCTTTGAGGCGAAACTCGCCGAAAATGCGGAAGCAAAAGCATATCTCGCAACGCGCGGCTTATTACCCGCCACGCACTCTGCGTGGCGGGTCGGCTTTGCCCCAAACGACTGGAGGAAACTCTTTGAGCATTTACTGAAAGAGGGCTGCAGACCTGATGAAATGGAGAAGGTTGGGTTGATTAAGCGTCCCCGTGCCGATGTTGAGGTTGCGCCTGCGGCATCGAGACAGTATTACGACGCATTTCGGGGACGCGTGATGTTCCCGATTTTTGATAGCGCGTCACGGGTGATTGCGTTCTCGGGGCGGATTTTGCCCGCTTTTGATGACGGCAAAACGGGTAAATATATAAACTCTCCCGAGACAGTACTTTTCAACAAGAGCGAAACGCTCTATGGTTTTGACCGCGCAAAATTTGCTATCAGACAGAATGACGCGGCGATTTTGGTAGAAGGGCAGATGGACTTACTTATGGCGCATCAAGCGGGATTTACGAATACGGTTGCGTCGTCGGGCACGGCACTGACCTTGCGTCAACTTGAACGGTTAAAGCGGCTCTCGGAGAATCTGCTCATTGCGTTTGATGCCGACGGTGCGGGCGAGAAGGCGGCGGAGCGAGCGATTCATCTTGCCCTCGGTCTTGGGCTCAATGTAAAAGTTATCGCACTTTCGGAGAAAGACCCCGCTGAACTTATTCAGAAAGAGCCGAAAGAATGGGCGCGAGCAGTGAAAGAAGCGAAGCATATCGTGGAGTTCTTGCTTGATGCGATTCTGGCGGGGAAGGGCGAGATACGCGAAAAGGCGTTGCGAGTGGAGAAGAAACTCTTGCCCCTGCTTCGGCTCTTGTCGTCTAGTGTTGAGCAGGCGCATTTTATAAAAGTCGTGAGTGAGCGCGCCTCGCTTCGCGAGGACGCGCTCTGGGAGTCGTTCAAGAAACTGCCTGCGCAGAAACTTGCACCGACAGGGGCGGGTGAGCCGGCGCCGAAGAAAAAAGAGAGTCGTTCGCGCGCGCTTCTGCGCCGTCTGTTTGGTATGCTCTTCTTTTTTGAGATGCGAAAAGTGGCGGACACAGGAGAAAAGTTGCGCGAGATATTGCAAGAGATTATTGGAGGAGAGACGCTTGCAAAGGCGCAGGTGCTCTTTGAGAAAGAACGCGACGAACTGCTGACCGAGGCAGAACTCCTCTATGGCGATGGGGTGCCGAGCGAGAAAGAAACGGAGGAGTTGCGACACGCTCTTGAAGAAGAGTGGCTCGCAGCGAGATTGCAAGAAGTGATGGCGAGATTGACCGGCAGCGAACGAGTAAAAGACACAAAAGAATCGGCGCGCTATCTCGGCGAAGCAAAAGCCCTCACCGAGCGGCTCTCGTCGCTCAAATCCGCCCGTTTTGCAAATCAGTAAAAACCCTGCTAGATTACTCTCTATGACAAAGACAAAGAAGAAGTCCTCCTCCACAAAGAAAGCAGGAAAGACGACGGCGAAGACGCCGAAGATTGCGCGCGGCAAAGAACGCGAGGAGAAGACCAAGCGCCTGCTCGCGAAGGGCAAGGCGCGCGGATTCGTCACCTACGACGAACTCCTGAAAGAGTTTCCCACCATTGAAGAAGATATTTCGTTTCTTGACGAACTTTACAAACGCTTTCAAGTGATGGGGATAGATGTGCTTGAAGGCGGCAATATGCTTGAAAAAGAGGTTGCCGAAGTAACGCATAGCCGAAAGTCGGTCTATCTTGGCAAGAGCGGGAGCGAAGGCGGCTACGACTCCATTCAGATGTATCTCAAAGAGATTGGCCAGTACCCGCTCATCAGCGCGAAGGAGGAGAAAGAATTGGCGAAGCGCATCGAGGTGGGCGACACCGAGGCGAAGAATCTCTTGGCGCGCGCGAACCTGCGTCTCGTCGTCTCTATTGCGAAGAAGTATGTCGGTCGCTCGCCCGACCTGACGCTCCTTGACCTCATTCAAGAAGGCAATCTCGGTTTGTTTAAGGCGGTAGACAAGTTTGATTGGACGAAGGGCTACAAGTTTTCCACTTACGCAACCTGGTGGATAAGGCAGGCGATTACGCGCGCGCTCGCCGACCAGAGCCGCACTATCCGCGTGCCGGTGCATATGGTTGAGACGATTGCTAAGTACAAGCAGGTTGTGCGCCGCCTCTCGCAGGACCTCGGGCGCGACCCCTTGGCCGAAGAGATTGCGGTGGAGATGGGGATAGAGCCCGAGAAGGTCTATCATATAGAAAAGATTGACCAAGATACCGTCTCGCTTGAGTCGCCGGTCGGTGATGAGGGAGATGACGGCAAGAGCACGCTGGGGGACTTCTTGCACGACGACAAGATTCTCTCGCCCGACCAAGAGTCGTCGCGGCGCATTCTCTCTGACCAGGTGAAGGAGATTCTGGGCGATTTGTCTGAAAAAGAACGGCGCATCTTGGAGATGCGGCATGGGCTTACCGACGGGATTACGCACACGCTGGAGGAGGTGGGGCAGAAGTTCGGCGTGACGCGCGAGCGCATCCGCCAGATTGAGGCGAAGGCGCACGAGAAGATTCGCCAGCATGAAAAAGCACAGAAACTTCAAGGGTATTAAACGCGAGGATGTCTATGCCTCAAGACAAATATAGC
>Ga0209515_10004927_pt1 | contig 17698 bp, 13 predicted proteins | sample Subgroupgradi54m_FD_187454 | JGI IMG/M metagenome (GOLD analysis project Ga0209515, IMG submission 187454) | Subsurface groundwater microbial communities from S. Glens Falls, New York, USA - GMW60B uncontaminated upgradient, 5.4 m (SPAdes)... ...
ACCGCTGGACATGGCCCCGGCCGAAGCGGCTCCGGATGAAGACGGGAATCCGATGCAGACGGTGGAATATTATTTCACCGCCAAGCATTCGGAAGCGGACCCGCTCGACGGATCCAAATCCCCGAAGGTGGTGGATGAAAAGGCGGATCGGGTCATCGAATCCCATGTGGTGGAGGGCGCGACGTTCGCGTTCGACTCCAGCTTCCTGCATCCTGATCAGGCGCCCAAGCTCAAGGGCATGTGCACCCAGATCGGGGAATGGCGGAAAAAGGATCCGGATGGCAAGCTGGTTTCGTACGGCCATGCGGATCTGGTGGGGGACGAAACCTACAACAAGAGCCTATCGGAGCGCCGCGCCCGTTCCGTGCATGCGTTGCTCGTCAAGGATCCCCAAGGGTGGGAGGACCTGCACAAGGAAGAGAAGTGGAATCTGTCCCCGGTACAGTCCCTGCTCAAATATGCGGGCGAGGATCCCGGCGCCGTGGACGGCCAGGACGGGCCCAAGACCCAGGCCGCGGTGAAATCCTTCCAAGGCAAGAACGGGCTCACCACAAGCGGCAACGCGGATGTGGACACGCGCAAGAAGCTGTATAAGAAACTATACCGCTCCCACCGAAGCGCGGACCTCGGAACTGGATTTCAAAATCGCGGACCTGGAATGGGAAGGGTTGTACCTGGCCGCGCCCGCTAAGGTGGATGCCGCCGCCACGGGTCTTCCATTGTTGGCCTTGATGAGAAGGAGCGATCTCCATGAATGGGAAGTCCGTCTCAAGAAAAACAGTGCCGTGGTCTTCACCGAATTGGCGAGCGGGAGAACCGGCCTGCGGCCCTTGTACAGTCCGCCGGTAAAAAAAATGAAGCCCCAACCGGAGGTGCGGGGCCGCAAGCCCGGACCGGAGGAAGGTTTTACGGCGGGCGCCATCCGGCAGGTAGTCGATGAACCCCAGCCCGAATCCCTGCGCCCTGGAGCTTACGCGCTCGCCCTGATTACCTGGGACCGGGTATCCAACCAACGACGAATCGAAAAAGCAGGGATACCCAAAATCATCGATCCTGCCCTTGCCTCTGCGGCATGGCCCTGGGACCGTTGGGTGGACACCCAGGCGTTCCAAGCGGGTGCCGCATCGCCGCTTTTGACCGGCGGCGAGGGAGCCGTGGTGAAAGTGGAGGGGCAACGGGCCTCCCGGATCCTATCCGGCACCGTCGCCGCCAAGGCGCGCGGCATCAACGTCATTTCCCCGGATGCCAAGCGGAATGCCGACTCACATATCCATGCGGGAATCAAAGTCTATCTGCTGTTGTTCAGTCTGGACCAGTATCCCCCCGAATCCGTGGAGATTCCCGTGCCCATCCTGGGGTCCGCACCGATCCATGTCGGGGATGCGATGAAGGGTTGGTTCACTTTGCCGTTTCCATTCAAGCCGAGCACCGAGGACCGGATGCTCTATGCGGTTGTGGATGGTAACGTCACCGGCCCGGTCCGTGTGGCGGGTGAAAATCCCTGACTACAATTCCAAGTTCATCTTCTGTCCGGAATGCCATGAAAAAAGTTTTCCCTTTCGTGATTTGGCCCTTGGTGGCCCTGCTCGGCGCCCTCGCCTACGGCACCATCGCCTTGCATCGGGGCGAACCCCTCAACGCGGTCTGGCTGCTCGCGGCCGCGGCCTGCACCTACGCCATCGGTTACCGCTTCTATTCCAAATGGATTGCCGCCCATATCATGGTCCTGAACGATAAGCGCGCGACGCCGTCCCTTGTGCAGGAGGACGGCAAGGATTTCGTGCGCACCAACAAGTGGATCGTCATCGGCCATCATTTCGCCGCCATCAGCGGACCCGGCCCATTGGTGGGCCCGGTGCTCGCGGCCCAGTTCGGTTATCTGCCCGGCACCTTGTGGATCCTGATCGGCGTGGTGCTCGGCGGCGCGGTGCAGGATTTCTTCATCCTCTTCTGCTCCATCCGCCGCGGCGGCAAGTCCCTGGGGGAAATGGTGCAGGAGGAGATCGGCAAGACCGCGGGTGCGGTGGCGTTGATCGCCATCCTCTCCATCATGGTCATACTCATCGCCGTGCTCGGCCTGGTGGTGGTCAAGGCGCTGGCCGGAAGCCCCTGGGGCGCCTTCACCATCGCGGCCACCATCCCCATCGCCCTGTTCATGGGCGTCTATCTGCGCTTCATACGGCCCGGGCGCGTCATGGAAGTTTCGGCCTTCGGCATCGTGTTGCTGCTGCTGGCGGTGTGGGGCGGCCAATGGGTTTACGCTTCGCCGACTCTCGCGCCGCTTTTCAACCTGAGCGGCACCACCTTGGCCTGGTGGATCATCGGCTATGGTTTGGCGGCCTCGGTGCTGCCGGTGTGGCTGCTGCTCGCCCCGCGGGATTACCTGAGCACCTTCATGAAGCTGGGGACCATCGCGGCCTTGGCCTTGGGAATCCTCATCGTGCTGCCGCCTTTGCATCTGCCGCCGTTGACCCGCTTCATCGATGGCACCGGCCCCGTCTTCGCCGGCAATGTCTTCCCGTTCTGCTTCATCACCATCGCCTGCGGTTCCATCAGCGGGTTCCATGCCCTGATCGCCTCGGGCACCACGCCCAAGCTCATCACCCGCGAGTCATACGCGCGTCCGGTCGGGTACGGCAGCATGCTGCTGGAATCCTCCGTGGCCATCATGGCCATGATCGCCGCGGCCACCTTGGATCCCGGCGCTTACTTCGCCATCAACTCCCCGGCCACGGCGGTGGGCGCGACTCCGGAGCTGGCGGTGCAGACCATAACGGGTTGGGGCTTCCCGATCACGGCCGAGACCATGGCCTCCCTGGCGCATGCCATCGGCGAACCCACTTTGTTCGGCCGCGCGGGCGGAGCGCCCACATTGGCCTTGGGCATGGCCAGGATTTTTTCCTCCGTACTGGGCGGGGACGCGTTGATGGGCCTATGGTACCATTTCGCGATCATGTTCGAAGCGCTTTTCATCCTGACCACCGTTGACGCGGGCACGCGCGTGGGCCGCTTCCTCATCCAGGCCTTCCTCGGCCAGTTCTGGAAACCCATGGCGGATACGCGATCCTATTTCGCCAACATCTCCGCCAGCCTGCTCCTGGTCGCGGCCTGGGGGTATTTCCTGTACCAGGGCGTGATCGATCCCATGGGAGGCATCAACAGCCTGTGGCCCCTGTTCGGCATCGCCAACCAATTGCTGGCGGTAGTGGCCCTGTGCCTGGCGACCACGGTCATCATCAAGATGGACAAGCTGCGTTACGCCTGGGTTACCCTGCTGCCCCTCACCTGGCTGTCCGCCGTGACCTTCACCGCGGGCTTCCAGAAGCTGTTCAGCGCCAGTCCCAAGATCGGCTTCCTGTCCGCGACGCGCAAGCTCTCGGGGGATCTGGCCGCGGGGCTGGTTCCGCCGGACAAGATCGCCCCGACCGGACGGATCATCTTCAACATGCGCCTGGATGCGGTGGTGGCCGCGGCCTTCCTGGTACTGGTAGGCGCCATCCTGGTTACCTCGGCGTGGCGCTGGGCGCGGCTGGCCATGGGATCGGCGGAAAAGGATTTGCGCGAGTCTCCGCCGGTCTGGTTGGAAGACGAGATCGTGGCTTTGGAGCGCGCTTCGGGAACGCTGGGATGGCTATGGGCCTTGTGCCTGTTGTTCTTGGCGGTACTGCGGCATCTGGCGGGCGAGGGCGATATCGACAAGCCGGCTCACGCGGTTGTCGCGGCGCATGCGGAGTGCGCGTATGAGAGCGGAGAGAGGGTTGGGAATGAAATGGTTGGGAGCGGGAAGCGGTCCGGCGGCGCGGACGCGCGTGGAGACTGCGCCATTGCGGTACCCACCGTTTCCGGAAGGGGATTCGCGACCCGGGCCTTGGCCGGCAAGGCTTGGGCCGATAAAGAAGAACTGCGGTTCAGGCGGCCAAGGTGTTGTTAGGGAGGTTATGGGGATCCAGTCGCTGAAGCAGGCGCTGTTGGAATTGATACCGGTCTCCGATTCCGATCGGGAATCCCTGGTGCTTCTCCGCATCGAGGCCATGCGTGAAAGCCTGGAGCGCATAGGTCGTTTTGATCCGGTGCGCGCCCGGGAGCGTTTCGAGTCCGGTTTTTCCGCGGTAGAGACGCGGCATATTCTTCTCGAGGGAGAACGCGTGGGTTTCGTGACGGTCAAGCCCCATGCGGATCATCTGCTTCTCGATCACCTGTATATCCATCCCGATTTCCAGAGGCGCGGCCTCGGTGGCCGGGTCTTGGAGCGGCTTTTCCCGGAAGCGGACGCGGTGGGTCTTCCCCTCAAAGTGGGAGCGTTGCGCGGCAGTGCATCGAACCGATTCTATGCGAGGCATGGATTTGTCCAGGTTTCCGAAGGGGAATGGGACATTTATTACGTTCGTCCGGTTGGAAAGGATTCTTCCGCGATATAGATTTCGGCTGCGCCTACCGACATTCTCCCGTTCCCCGAGGACCCTATGGATGAACTGACTCCGTTGGAAAAGTACGACCGCGACCTCCAAGAGCACATGGGCGGGAAGTCCGATTTCCGGGCGCATGCCGCCGGGATTGCCGCCGTGCTCCCGACCGTCATCGCCTGCACCCTGCTCACCTACTTCAGCCATTTCACGTTCGGATTCCTCAAGATCGTATTCGGCGTGTTCACCGGAATCCTGGTGAAGCATTTCGGCAAGGGATCCGGAACGAAATACGGAGTGCTGGCGGGACTGTATGCCGTGGCGGCCGTGGTCGCGTATGAAATGATCCTGGAGACCCTGTTCATCGCCGCCGATAATCCGGCCAACAGCACCTTCCGGTATCGGGATGAGGAACAACAGGCCTTCCAGGCGATGGCCTATTCGTTCGTGAACTTCATCCGCGACACGGCTTCGGCCGCGGGGGCCTTTGTACTGGCGTACCGCATCGGCAAGAATCCGATGAAGAAGGACGAATTGGATTATCTGCTGGAAGCCAAACATGGCGATGCCGCCGAAGCCGAGGTAAAGTATGCGGGGAATTATTTCAAAAAGAAGCGCAGACGCTGACTTAGCGTGACCCTCAGGCCGGCTTGTCCGGGCAGCGCTTGATCTTGTAGCGGTAGGGCGAAGCCGCGGTTCCCAGGACCAGGATGCCCTCCTCCCCTTTGAAGAAGACCGGACCCGGCGGATGCTTCTTTCCGCCGATATGCACATCGTCCACCATGGCGCCCAATTGGCTCCCGCGATCGATGACCCCGATTTTGCCGTTTTCCCTGACGATGCTGACGTGGTGCCTGGAGATCATGAGCGGATCCTGATCGGCGATTTCGAGATGGTTGTTGACCAGGGGATCGTTGGTCTTCCTGCCGATCTTCAGTGGGAAGGTGGTGAAGGTGAAGGGATTGTCTTCCATCGCTTCCACGGCGCGAGGCGTAAGGCCTTCGATGGAATAGAGCGCGGGCTTGACGGCGTCCTTGGGGATGGCGCTCCAAGGCTCGGCCGGAGCTGGGGCGGCGGGTGCGGCCATGGTATCCGGCGCGGCGGCCCGGTTCGGCATCGCGGCGCCCTGACCCGCGAACGGATTGGGGACGGGAGGAGAGACGTAATGCGAAGGAGCGGCCGAAGGTTGGACCGATTCGGGCTGGGCCACGCTGAGGCCGGATTCCAGCCGGGCGATGCGCATGTTGGCTTCGCGAAGACGCTCGAAGATGTTTTTCAGGAACTTGATGATGGCTTCGGGGCTTTCCTTCATGGCCCCGTAGATGTTGTCCCGGTGGATTTCCCGCACCAGGGTCTCTTCCAGGGCCGTAACGGTGGCGCTACGGGGGGCGTCGTCGACCACGCTCATCTCGCCGAAGGTGGCGCCGGTTTCCAGGTAGGCGATGTGGACGGCTTTGCCGTCCTTTTCCTTGGTCACCTCCACCCGGCCTTTTTCGATGACGAAGGCCGTTTCCCCGGATTCATGCTCCCTGATGATGGTTTCCTGGGGGCCGTATTGGCGGATCGTGATCAAACAACCTCCCGGGGGAATTTTCCGGAGTCGCCCTCTTATTGTACCGAATAGGTAATGGATCGGGCAAGTGCCCCGGTTTGGTGGGCCTGGCGGCGGCAGATCGCTATTTCCCCGTGGCCTCTAAATACCGTCCTGCAAAGGCGGAAAAGGCGCGAAATCGGCAATCGTGGCTGTTGTAGGCCGTCGAGGAGGAGGAGGTCTCGCCGCGCCGTTCGTGACCTTCGCCCTCCTCCTGGGCCTGCGGCATTGAGGAGGAGGTCGCGCCGATCAGTCGAGCAGCAGCAAGCTGCCGCGATGGGTTTCCGCCGCTCCGGCGGCAGGTAACAGGCGGAGTACGTAGGCGCACACTCCCGATTTGGCCGCGTCGCGACCGGGATCCCACGTCAGCACCTTGTCTCCCGCGGTGGCATGCAAGGAGCGGAACCGGTTTCCCCGGGCATCGAACAGGTCCAACTCCGCGGACCGCAAAGGCGTCGAGCCGAGCAGGAAGCGGGCGGGCATGCCCTTTCGCGCCACGGCGGCCTCCGGTCCTATGCGGCCTTGCAGCTGGGAGCGCGCGGAGGGATGGATGGGGAGGGTCCCGGTATAACGCACTTTCAAAACCGATCCGGTCCAGGGAATGTTTTGGCCGATGATCTTGAGCATGTATAGGCTTCCGTCCGGGCCCACGTCCAATTGGATGACCTGTCCGCTGGAGGCGTCGAAGTCCACGGTCTTTCCGTCGGAGGTGCGGCGCTTGATCCAAGAGGCGCCCCAATCGGCATAGAACAGGCTGCCCTTGTATTCGGCGGGGAAGGCGTTGGCCTGGTAGAAAGCGGCGCCGGTGATGCAGTTGCCGATGCTGTGCGCATAGGACAAGATGGGGTTTTCCATGCCCGCCTTGGTACAGGTACCTTCGCAGCCGTTTTCGTATCCGTAGTTGGCGCCGGGCTTGAGCAGATCGATTTCTTCCGGGCCGCCTTCGCCCACGTCCAGGAACACCATGTCCCCGGTCACGGGATCCACGGCCCCGGTGAAGGGTTCGCGGAAGCCTAGGGCGTAGATTTCTTCGCGGTATCCGGCCTTGCCTACGAAAGGGTTGTCCGCGGGAATGACGTTGGGATAGCCGGCGGGATTGATGCGCAGGGCCTTGCCGGAAAGGCTGTTGATGAGCTGCGAGCCGGTATGGGCGGAACCGGCGTAGAGCATGCCGTCCTTGCCGAAGAAGAAGGCGCCGCCCTGGTAGCCCGCGTCGCCGATATCGTCCAGCAGCACGGTTTCGCTGCCCGCCACCGCCAGATCGGGATTGTCCTTGCTCGCCGTAAGGCGCGAGATGCGGTTCTTTTGCTTGGGCGTCTGGTAATAGATGTACACGAAGCCGTTGTCGGCGAATTTGGGGTCGAAGGCCACGCCCAGCATGGACTCGCGATGGGCCCAGGTGGTAAGGGTTGCGAAAGGCGTCGGCAGCAGTGCCCCGTTCTTGATGATGCGGATCTTGCCCGCTTGCTCCAGGACGAACAGGCGGCCATCGGGGGCGAAGTGCATGGAGAGCGGGGAATTGAATCCCGTCACCCACTCGGTGCGTTCGAAATCAGCAGGCATGGCCCAGGTTCCGCGCGCGGGCAGGAGAAGACCGAGCAGGATGGAGGCGATGCTGCGGGAGATCCCCCGGGGGATCCCGCCGGTGACTCCCTTGATAAGGCCTGCGGACAATGGGTTATTCATGGGAATCCCTTTCGTTGGGGAGTACGGAAGCGAAGGCGCGGCGGAAGAGGCGCCCCAGCGCGTCGAAACCGGAACGGGAGCCGGCGGGGAAGAAGCCCGGCGTGGCGGCCGCATGGGTATCTCCGGAGTTACCCTGGAGATCGCGCGCGCCCTCGACGCGGTCCTTGTTCCGCCCCTGGTTTTTGCCGCCTATGGAAATGGCGGCGGATCCCCCGAAGGACACTAGGTTCCCTCCCGGCCGCTGGTTCTCCCAGGTGAGTTTGGCCCAATCCGCGCTTTCGCCTTTGCGCAGGATCTGCACTTCGTCCAGCGCGCCGTCGAGGTAACGCGCCTGGTACTGGCTGTTGAAGCCCAGGGCTACATCGTCCTCGCTGTTGACCACGCTTCCGGGAAGCGGCTGCTCGTCTTCCTTCACGCCGTCCACGTAGACGGCCAGCTTGTCGCCCTTGGCCACGCCCATCACCAGATGCCAGAGGGGCGTCCCGAACACGGTCTTGGTGTCCGCGATATCATGGTCCTTGAGGGCGGGGTTGGTCTTGATGTTGCGGATGGCGAATTCCAGCACGTTGCCGCCGCCGCTGCGGGACATGCGCCAGGCCCTATCCCCTTTGGCCACCGTGGTGTAGAACGCGCCGGGGTTGGATTCCACTTTGACCCAATGGGATAGGGTCATGTCGCCCGGTCCGGCGAAGTCGAATTTCGCGCGGGCGGCCGCCTTGATGGTGATGGACTGCTTGGCTGCGGCTTGGAACAGGGTGGCCCAACCGACCACGCCTTCCACCCGGCTTTCCGGTTTCAGGTTGGCGCCCTGACCATGGGCCGCGTTGGCGGACGCGTCCTGGAAGCCGTCAGCGACGGTGTTCCCGGCTTCGCCCAAGTGCCAGGCGGAGACATAACCGTCCGCGGTGTCGAAGACGGCGTGCGGGGAAGCGGCGTCCGGCGCATCGGCATTGCCCCAGTACATGCGGAAGGCCTGACCGTCGCGGTTGCCGAATACGGTGTCGATGCGGACCCAGATTTCCGCTCTCTGGGTGATCTGGGGCCAGCGTTCGATTTGATAGGGAAGCGGGGTGCCGTCCAGGCGGGTGAAGCGCAGATCGGAACCGTCCGCCTTGGCCTGGGAAAAATCGAAGTTGGCGGGGGAGAGCCGGATGAGCACGGGAAATCCCGGGATGTTTCCGGGCACGTTCGCGCCGGTTGCAGACGTGTTCAGCGTGATCAGCCGGCTAAAATCCCAGGCGGAATAATCGCCCGCAACCGAGATTTTCGCCGTGGCGGTCCAGGCCGGATTCATCCCGGATTCCAGCGCGCATAAAACCGCAAACATCGAAACGATCCGCATTTTCCCGGTAAATCCCCTGGTTGGGCGCCGGCTGCCGTGCCGGATTCCGCTGGACGGCGGAGGCGAGGCTCCGCGCGTTACCCAAGATAGGCGTAGGCGTCAGGGGAAAGCCGGGTTCCGGTTCTTCCGTTATCCTAAGATGGAGGCCCGCCGTTGGGGCGCCTTATGTATCTTGTCTGATGGGAACGGGGGAAATCGCTGCATGCAGATCAGCCACGTCAAATACTTCCAGAACTGGATCCCGATCATCGGCAAATGGATATACGAGGAATGGTCCTACGCCTTCCCGTTGCGGACCTTGCTGGACATCCAGAAGGGCCTGTTCGGCCGCATGAATGAAAACGAAATGCCCATCACTTTGGTCGCCCATGACGAGCGCGGGGTGATCGGGACGGCCTCCCTGAAAGCCTCGGATATGGAAATCCTCCAGGAGATCACCCCCTGGCTGTCCTCGGTATTCGTGCATCCGGATCACCGGGGGCAGGGAGTGGCCACTTCCCTGGTGGCCGAGGTCGAGAAGATCGCCAAACAGCAGGGCTTCACGAGCATCCACGTGTTCAACCCCATCACCCAGGGCGTATTCGAAAAGATGGGATGGTCCGTGCTGCAAATCGTCGAATACGGCGGCAAAGAGCTCGCCATCCTCGTCAAGACGCTTTAAGCGGACTTGTCCACCAACACCTTGTCCACCGGCGCCAGCGCCGCCGATATGGGCGCCATGTCCGGCGCGGATTCCTTCCAGGAGTGCAAGGTGATCAGGCGCGCGCCGCCTTTGAAGGTGACATAGGACCAGGCCCAGTTGATCAGCACGACCACGCGGTTGCGGTGGCCGACCAGATACATGATGTGGACGAACAACCATGTGAGCCAGGCGAAGAACCCGGAGAAATGCAACTTGCCGATCTCGGTTACGGCGAAGGAACGCCCGATCACGGCCATGGTGCCTTTGTCCAGGTAACGGAAAGGTTTCCTCGGCTTGCCCGCCGCGTCCCGCATGATGTTGGCGGCGACGGCGATGCCCTGCTGCATGGCGACCGGAGCCAGGCCGGGCAGCGGCCCGCTAGGGGTTTCGAAATGCGCCTGATCCCCCACTATGAAAACCTCGGGATGGCCGGCGAGGCTCAGATCCTTTTCCACGATGACGCGGCCCTGCTTGTCCAAAGGAACGCCCAGGCCTTTGTTCAAAGGGGAGGGCTTCACGCCTGCGGCCCAGAGCACGTTGCTGGTTTCGATGAACGCGCCGTCCAGCGCAACGCCCTGCGCCGTGATCTGCTTGGCATGCTTTCCCAGCATCACTTCCACGCCCTTGCGCTCCAGCGCCTGCTTGGCCTTTTCCGAGAGTCCGCTTTCGAACTGGGGCAAGAGGCGATCATCGCCCTGGATCAGGATCACCCGGGTGGCATGGTTGCGGATGCTGCGGAACTCCCGTGAGACTATGGAGGCCGCCAGCTCCGCCAGCGCGCCGGCCATCTCCACGCCCGTGGGCCCGCCGCCGATGACGACGAAGGTGAGCAGGCGCGACTGCAGCGCAGGGTCCGCGGCCTTCTCCGCCTGTTCGAAGGCGGTCAGGATGCGCCGGCGGATTTCCAGTGCCTGTTCCACGGTCTTGAGTCCGGGAGCGAGATCCTCCCATTCGTCATGGCCGAAATAGCTGTGGGTGGAACCGCAGGCGAGCACGAGATAATCGTAGGCATGCCGATCGGTTTCCGTGACCACGGCCTTGCCCGCCAGATCCACCCCGGTCACCGACTCCATGTGCACGTTCACCTCGCCCCAATGGGCCAAGACCTGGCGGATGGGCACGGCGATGTCGGATGGGTTGAGCGATGCCGTGGCGACCTGGTACAACAGGGGCTGGAAGAGATGGTGGTTGCGGCGGTCCAGCACGGTGACGCGGTATTGGCCCGTGCGGCCCAAGGCTTTGGCGGTGCGGATGCCCGCGAACCCGCCGCCTACGATGACGACGCGGGGTTTCTGTTCTTCATTTTTGGTTTCCATATCGTCCTAAGTTAAATTCGCGGCGGGCGGGGTGCCAGTTCCGGTGCCGGAACCGGAGGTATTTACCTAATTTTCCTGCTTGACCGCCGGATCGAACATCGCGGCATGAGCATGATTTGCGTTAGACAGGCGATGAAAGGATTGGACATGGATACGGGCAAAAGCGGTGAAACAGCGGGCAACACGGCGGCGGGCTCTTCACTGGGCCATTCCGGGGCCCCATCCGCGGGCAAAACCCTGGAAGCCATCGTGAAGGCGAAGCGGGATTTCGCGCGCGCTCTGGGGGAAGATCTCGTCTCCGTATTCGCGGCGCTCCCCGGGGATTGGCCCGCGCGCATCAAGGCCAACTTCGAACCCAAGGGTCCGACCGGGGCCAACCTATGGGAGGCGGCCAATCTCCTGGGGGCGTGCTTCAATGCCAATACGTTGCCGGACCCCGTCCGCGCGGCCTGCGTCGACGCCATCACGCGCATCCGGGAATTCCAGGGACGCCTGGCGCGGGAATCCTCTTTGACCACCACGGTCGTGTTCGGCACTTCCGGCTGGCGGGAAGCCATCGGCGAAGGCTTCACGGTCGAGAACGTGCACAAGGTGGCGCGCGGCATCATCGCCATGATGAAGACGGGGGAATTCCTCAAGACCAACGGCTATACCGGATTCGACCAAGTGCGAAAAGCGGGCGTACTGATCCTGCGCGACAACCGTTTCATGGGCGATGAGTTCATGGCCGCCGCCATGCGCGAGCTGGCCGCCGAGAACATCGCCATCCACGACGCGGGCGAATGCCCCACGGGAGTGGGATCGGCCATCCTCACCGAGCTCAAGGCCGCCGGTTCCATCAACTTCACGCCGTCCCATAATCCCATGGAATACGCCGGCATCAAATTCAATCCAGCCGACGGCGGCCCCGCCGACGTGAACCTGACCTCGCTCATCGAAGAACACGCCAACGCCTTGATGCTTTCCAAGGAACCCTTCACCCGCGCTTCCGCGGATTACCGCCCCTTGCGCACCGTGGTCGACGCCGCGGCCATGTTCACGGATTTCGTCGAGAAGAAAAGCAAGGTGTTCGATCTCAAGGCTATCCGCGCCTGGCTGCGCGGCAACGCCAAGGATCTGTTCATCGCCATCGACAATATGCACGGATCCTCCCGCGGCTATATCCAGAGCCTGTTGGGGCCGGATACCTTGGGCGCGCTCGAGACCGCGGAAGCCATCCGTTTCTTCAACACCGAGGACGACTATTCCTTCCACGGCGTCAAGCCGGAGCCGAACGCGCGCAACCAAGCCATCCTGATTGAGGAACTGAAAAAATGCGGTCGCAGTCTGACCCTGGCGGTGGCCCTGGATCCGGACGCCGACCGTATCCGCTTCGCGGACGCACACCTGGACATCGACATGAACCGCTTCGGGTCCATCGGCTATGCCAATCTCCTGCGTCGCGGCATCAAGGGCGGCCTCGCCACCACAGTTCCCTCCTCCGGCTTTGCTTCCGAAATCGCCCGCAAGCGCGGCGAAAAGGTCTTCGAGACCGCCGTGGGATTCAAGAACTTCCGTGGCCCTCTCTCTCATGGTGACGCGATCATGGCCTATGAAGAGAGCGACGGCATCTCCTTCGTCGGTCATACTTTGGAGAAGTGCGCCTTGGCGGGCTTCTTGTCCGCCCTGGATTCCATCGCCTCATCGGCCCTCAATCTGTCCGATCTGTATCTGGATCTGCGCAAGGAGCACGGCTGGTTCTATCCGGGCAAGGGCGGCGCGGACGTCAAAGGCGTCACCGTGGAAGCTTGGCAGCGCTATAAGGACGCGGTGATGAAGGTGCTGGAGGGCGGCCTGGTCAAGGAAGGCGATCGCATCAAGGTGGGCGCCGCGGATAAAGCCGTCGCCCGCACCAACATCGCGGACGGCCTGAAGATCGTCTTCACCGATCGCAGCTGGATCCTGCTCCGCCCCTCCGGAACGGAACCGAAGTTCCGCTATTACTACGAAGTGGTGGGCGAGAGCGAACTCGCGGACGCGGATGCGCTGATGAAGGCCTATGAGAAGGCGGCGGCGGAGATCCTGGACCGGGCGAGGGAGAAGGCGGGGAGTCCGGTCTAAGGAAGAAGAGTGCAAAAGTCAAAGTTCAAAGTGCAAAGTGCAAAATTCAGAGCCGAGAAGAGGCGAGGGCGCAGCGAATTGGCAGTTGCTGTTTGTCGGCATTCGGCAGAATGCTTTCGCATTCCAATTTGAATTTTGCACTTTGCACTTTGAACTTTGAAATCTCTCCTTGATCCCAAAGTAGCCAAAGTCCCTTAGTCCCCCGCGGTCTCAATCGGCAGATGGATTCAAAACTCCGTCCCCGCCCCAACTCCATTTCCACCGTGATCCAGCCGCCGTGTTCCTTCACGGTCGCGTCCACGTTGGCCAGGCCCAGCCCGGTGCCCATCCCTCCCTTGGTCGAGAAATTTCATCCAGGTTGCCGTGCCCTTTGGTCAGCAGGGATGCCCGGACGCGGACGCCGGGATTTGGCAATGCGTCAGCTGCGTCCCTGGCCGATTCCGTTTCCGAAACGAGGAACCGGCGATCGCCCCTTTTGTACGTCGGTTCGCAGCGGGTGCGGCCCGGGTTGGCCGCGGACCCAAGGGAGGAGCCGTTGAGAGAAGTCGCCCGGGGCGAGATGCCGCCCAGGCCGAACAGGCATTGGCAGGGAAACTCCGCGGGGGCCTCGCTTGCGAGCCATACGGCCTGACCATTGCGAAGGCATGATTCCTCGTGAATGGTCGCGGATATTTCCCAGGGAATGGGGCCTTTCCGGTCCTGGTCGAGATATGGCAGGTGGTATTCTTGTTTACCATGGTAAACTAAAAAACCAGAAAATCAGAGCTCTGGCCGAAGGAAAATCACTCCCGGCCCCTTTTAAGATTCATTCAGGAAAATCAGTTTTTCTTTCTTTATTGGCTTAAATGCCATATTTTAAGGCATTGGTTCTTTCGCAACCCGGAAGAACGCCTTGACTTTTCCCTGAATGCCGCTATCTTGGGGTGCACCGGACTTGTTTACCAAGTCGGTGCAAAAAATGAAATCCATCTACGAATACACCAACTACCGCCTGTTCCTCAAGGACTATTATGAGGAACAGAAGGCCGAAAAGGGTTTCACCTACCGGGACTTTTCCCGCCTGACCGGGATGAACTCCACGTCGTGGCTGCTGCACCTGATCAAGGGCAGTAAGAATCTTTCTACCGACTCCGTGATCCGCGTGGCCAAGGCGCTCAAGTTCAGCAAGGCGGAGGCGGACTATTTCGAGATGATGGTGCCCTTCACCCAGGCGCGCACCAACGGGGTCAAGGATCATTATTACCAGCGCATGCTGGGCCTGAAGCGCAAGCTCAAGATCGCCAAAATCGGCGAGGAGCAATACGACTATTACCTGAAGTGGTACCATCCCGTGATCCGGTCCATGGTCTCCAAGGTGGATTTCTCGGACGGAAAAGGCGGGGACGATTTCAGCCTGCTGGGCCGCTGCCTGTTGCCGTCCATCCCCGCCCGCGACGCCAAGAAGTCCGTGCAGTTGCTGGAGAAGCTCGGCCTCATCCTCCGGGATAAGACCAGCAGGTACGTCCAGAGCAGCGCGGTCATTTCCACCGGGGACGAAGTGGCATCGCTCAACGTCATCAACTACCATAAGCAGGTCTCGCGCCTGGCCGAGGGCGCGCACGATCTATCCCTCAAGGAGGAGCGGGACATCTCCGCCCTCACCCTGGGCATCAGCGAAGATGATTTCCTCCGCATCAAAGGACGCATCCAGGCCTTCCGCAAGGAGATCATGGATCTGGCCACCGCGTCCCAGGATCCGGACCGGGTCTATCAGCTCAATTTCCAGCTCTTCCCTGTCGGCAAAGCCGCCGCGGACAAGGCTCCCGTAGTCAAGGCGGGTGGCAAATGAAGCGCTCCCCGTTGAAGCCGTTCCTGGCCGCGGCCATGGCCATCGCGGCCTGGCTGGCCTCCGGCTGCGGCGAACGCCTGGCCTCGGGCGGCGACGCCACCGAGACCGGTAACGCGCGGGTTGCGGGCCAGATCGTGGAAGAAAGCGGCAAGCCGGTCGCCGGTGCCGAAGTTACCATTCTGCCTTCGGATTGGAATCCCGTGCGCGGCGGCGCCGTGCCCGATTCCCAGAAGGACACGACCGATGCGGACGGCCGCTACCGTTTCACGCGCCTGGTCTCGGGAGAGTACAACCTGCAGGTCCTGCAATTGCAATCCCGCACCCGCTCTGCGGTCTTCGCCATCCAACTGGCCCTGGATTCCGTCCTCGTCCCCAAGGACACCCTGCACGCTTGCGGAGCCCTGTCCGTGCCGCTCCCGGAGACAAAGGATTCCGGCGTGGGCTACGTCTACATCCCCGGCACCACCTTCCGCACCCGCGTGGACTCGGAGTTGCGCATCTCCGGTTCGATCCTGCTGGACTCGCTTCCGCCCGGCCTGGTGCCGTCCGTCCTTTACACCAAGGGGGACAGCGATTCGCGGCCCATCTCCCTGGCGAAGGATTTGAACGTCCTCAAGTCCCAGGTAACCTACGTGAGCGCCTACGCCACCTGGTCCCATTCCGCGAAATGGATCCTCAACACCACCGCTTCCGGGGTCGCCATCGCCAAGGATCAGAAGGGTTTCCCCGTGCTGGTGCGCCTGGCCGCTCCCGCTTTCGACTTCTCCCAGGCCGCCGCGGGCGGCGCGGATGTGCGTTTCGCCAAGGCGGACGGCACGCCCCTGGAACGCGAGATCGAAGCCTGGGATGCGCAGGCCGGCCATGCGGAAATATGGGTGCGCATGGATACGGTGCGCGCCAACAACGCCTCGCAATACCTGTCCATGTATTGGGGCAAGGCCGGTACGGCGGAACCCGCGTCGCGCCGTTCCGTGTTCGATACCCTGTCGGGATTCGCCGGCGTGTGGCATCTGGCGGAAGAGCAGGCGGACACCACGGCCAACGGCTTGTACAAGGACGCGACCGGCGCGGGCAACGACGCGGATGATCGCGTGGCCTCGGTCTCGCGCTCCGGCGTCATCGGCGCGGGCCACGGCCTCGACTCCGGCGACTACATCCGGGCGTCCAAGGTCTCTAACGGCCTTCGGCAGCCGACCCATTTCACCATTTCCACCTGGTGCCGCAACAACGGCAAGGGCTTCGGGTCCAACGGAGGGGAAATGGTGAGCATCGGCGACAATTACGGCCTCCGCTCCTATCCGGACAGCGGCTTCCATGTCTGGTATTGGCCGGCCGTCCAACCCGCAGGGTTGAGCACCCCGTGGTACCATGTGAGCGTGAAGGCGACGGATTTCCTGGACGGCAAATGGCACCTGGTGCAGGGCACCTATGATGGCGCCACCCTCCGGCTCTACGTGGACGGCAAGGAGGTGGGCAATACTCCCGCGCCGGATCCCGTGGGCTTCCAATTCCCGTTGAACGTGACCTTGGGCAAACACGGCAACGGCAAGCTGGGATATGAGTATAAAGGCGACCTCGACGAAGTCCAGGTGCATTCGGTCGCGCGCGGCGCGGATTGGATCAAGTTGACCTATGAAAACCAGAAGCCCGGTTCCTCGTTCCCGGCCCAGGCGGCGCCATGAAGGCGTGCGGCCTGGGAGCGGGAGCGCAGGCAAGCGCGTCGGCCGGATCGGCAAAAGGAATGGAATCCATAATGTGGGGGGAAGCACGTATGAATATGAAGCATCAAATCTGCAAGCGGCGGACGGCCACCGATCGGGGACTCGTGGGGGGTGCCTTGGTGATCACCGCCGCCGCTTGCATGCTCATGGGGACCGCAAGGGCCCAGACCTGCGCGGAGCCCAAAGCCGCGGACTTCAAGCGGACCGTGCTGCTTTCGACCGGCCTCGACCACCCCGTGCATCTGGCGGTGGTCCCGGACGGCCGCGTGTTCATAGGCGAGATGACCACGGGCAACATCCAGGTCTATAAGCCGGGCGTGGCCGCGCCGGTCCTGGCGGGAACCGTGCCCACGCGCTTCGAGAACGAGGACGGCCTGCTCGGCATCGCGGCGCCGCCGGATTTCGAGACCAGCCATTTTCTCTACGTGCTCTTTTCCGATCCGGACAAGGTCAACCGCGCCCACGTGATCGCGCGCTTCACGGTTACGGGCGACAAGCTGGACATGGGCTCCCGCACGGAAATCCTCCGCTTCTCGCGGGTGGCGGGCGGCATCTACCACGCCGCGGGCGGCATGGTGTTCGACGACAAGGGCAACCTGCTCTTCAGCGCCGGTGACGACACCAATCCCCATGACGCGCCGAACGACGGCTACGGACCCATCTATTGGAAGGAACCGGGCAAGGACGCGCAGAAATCGGCGGCCAACACCAACGATCTTCGCGGCAAGATCAACCGCATCCACCCCGAAGCGGCCCAGGTGGCCGGTAAGTGGTATACCATCCCCGCCGGCAACTTCAAGGACGCCTTCGCCTCCTTCTACACGGATGCCGAGCTCGCCAAGGTACGGCCGGAGATCTACACCATGGGCATGCGCAACCCCTACCGCTTCACGGTGGACAACAAGACCGGCTGGGTCATCTGGGGCGAAGTGGGTCCGGACGCGAACGACGACAACCCCGCCCGCGGCCGCATGGGCCATGACGAATTGAATGTCGCCCTCAAGCCGGGCTTCTTCGGCTGGCCCTATT
>Ga0209515_10004930_pt1 | contig 17685 bp, 18 predicted proteins | sample Subgroupgradi54m_FD_187454 | JGI IMG/M metagenome (GOLD analysis project Ga0209515, IMG submission 187454) | Subsurface groundwater microbial communities from S. Glens Falls, New York, USA - GMW60B uncontaminated upgradient, 5.4 m (SPAdes)... ...
CCTCGGTCGCAGGCCCCGCCACGCGTGACCCTACCTACGCGCGAGCCGATGAGAGCGGCGATGAGAAGGCGGACGGTAAGGCGAAGGCGGGCTTACTGCACCTGGAATGACTCAAGCAGCCGTTCAAACATGTCGGCATAGCGGTCATACTCCCGGCTATCCGCGACATAGTTGAGTTCATACAGGTACGGGCCGTGGGCGATCACCACCTTGCGCGCTTTCACCGGCACCGGCACGGCTTTCAGGCCCTTGTGATGGATTGCGGGGATGGTATACGAGACGACGAGATCCGTGGCCTTTAGGCCCCCAACCTCCCGCTGCGTCTCGGCGATGATCTGGGCGTCCGCCAGCAGGCGCTTGTACTGCTCCACCCGCTCCTCCGCGCTGTCGAACTTCCCGCCATGCGATTTGAGCGGAGCGCCGTACACGGAGATGTGGGAGGTGTACGTGTCATCGGCGTTTCTCGGCGCCATGATCCGAACCGCCTGATACGACTCCACCGTGCCGTGCTCCTCGTGCAGCGGCCATTGGTCGGGATAGCTGAAGGTCACCCGCAGCTCCGGGGCGGTCCCCTGATACATGTTCTCTCCCCGCATGGCGGTCGCCACCGCTTCACATCGCCACACACCCCACGCGCCGAGCCCCAGCAGCGTGAGCACCGCGATTGCCGTTTTCGCCGTGTTCATCATGATGCGAGCCTTCATTTAACAATCCGCTGCGCCGCCGCAATACCGGGCGGCGATCAGATCTCTGAGCGCCGCCTCGCCCTGGCGCGCCGTCTGGTAGATTCCTTCCAGGTCCTGCTCCAAGGCCGTCGTAAAGGGAGCCTGCGTGAGCCGGATGCCTTCCCAGAAAGCCGCCGAATTCCAAAACGCGTCGAACTCGTTATCCACCGTGCCTCGGCTGGAATCGAGCAGCCGTCCATCAAGATATTCCTGGAAGTGCGTCCCTTCATGGACGAGCACCGCCGCGAGGGTTGCCGGCGGTTCGGAGAGATAGGTCGGGTTGAACAGGATCGCGGGCCGTGGATCCGGTGTGGCAGGAGGCAACGCGGATGACAACGACACGAAACAGGCGATGGCCTCCGTGGTACAGATGCCGTTAAAGGTCCCTTGATCGATGAAGCCAAGGGGAATGCCCCGTGCGGTGAGGTCATCGGTGATCCCGTGGGCCCCAGAGGAAGCCACGAGAGAGAACACTGTGTGCAGCACGCTGACGCCAATGTCTCCCTCGATATCGACCTGATTCACGATGGGCCAGTTCGTCCAGAGATCCGTACCGCGCGGAATGAACGCCAGTCCAGTCGGCGCAGCTCCTCCGCCGGTCGGGAGTGGCCCCTGGCTCGTCGGTATCGGGGGAGCGGTCGTCGGGCCACCGCTGCCTCCACCTCGACCAGTCCCACCGCCACCTCCCCCGCCTCCACCTCCCCCGCCTCCACCTCCCCCGCCTCCACCTCCCCCGCCTCCGCCACTTCCCCCGAGGCCTCCAGTGTCAATGGGCGGCGACGGATGATGTGTAACCGGTCCGCCGCCAGGCTGGGGACCGCTCGCGACCACGATCTCCTCACCATCCTCTGGAATCTCTTCAGGCTCACCCTGCGCATGTTCTCCAGCCCATGGAGGCATGCCTTCGAACCGCAGGCTCGCCAAGGTCGTCGTGGCTTCCTGTTCTTTCTCCGCCGCGTCTCCAAACAATCCGTGGACAGCCTGGGAGAAAGGCTGCCTCACCGCGAAGAGCCCGAGGATGGCTACGGCGGCGATAATGAGAAATTCGAGGATGGCCTGGCCCGCGCGCGAACGGCGCAGAAGACGAGGGCTGGCGCCGGTCGCCCGGGAGGCGTGGCGTCCGATCTGGCCAGCGGAATGTGCCGTTCGGCCTAGCTGAAGCATGAGTAGCACAAGCATACCTGATAGGCCATTTAAGTACCAGGGATACTAGAACGTATTTCAAAACCACCAACAGGATTTCGCCGATTTCGAGATGATGTCGCCGATTAGGACGTCCATCTGCGAAATCAATCCATAATCTGTGGAATCACGTTGGGTGTTGAAATGGGTTCTAGGCCTGGAGCAGCGGTTGGAGGGCATCCATCGTGCGCCGGGTAGCGCCCTGGAAGCGCTCGGTCAGCTCCTGCGCGCGGCGTCCCATCTCGCGCGCTTCCTCAGGCCGCCCCACAAGCTCCTCGAGCAGTACCGCGAACTCGTGTTCATCGGTCGCCTGTCGCGCCGCGTGGTGCGCGAGGAGCTGATGGGTGATGGCCTCGAAGTTGTGCATCGAGGGGCCGAACACCACCGGCTTGCCCAGGCTGGCCGCTTCGAGCGGGTTCTGGCCGCCGTGCGGAATGAAGCTGCCTCCGATGACGACAACGCTGGCCAGCGCATAGTAGCGCGGCAGCTCTCCGAACGCGTCCACGAGCGCCACCTCCCAGGCCTCCCCGCTCCGCACCGCTGAGACACGGACGGCGCGCACGAGGGCCTGACGCAGGAGCTCCTCCACTTCGGCGAGCCGCTCGAGATGCCGGGGGGCGACGATGAGCCGAGCGGCCGGGTGTGCCGCGCGCAGCGCCTGGAACGCGCGGAGGATGAGCGTTTCCTCGCCCCGGTGGGTACTGCCCGCCACGATCACCGGCTGGTCCGCCCCCAGTCCCAGCCGCGCGGCCGTTTCCTGGACCGCCTGCGGGTCCGGACGGGCCGAGAGGCTGGCATCCCATTTCAGGCTGCCGGTCACCTGGACCCGATCAGGCGGAACACCAAGTGCCAGGAGACGGTCCGCATCCGCTTGGCTCTGCATGAGGAAGCGCTCGACCCGTCCGAACAGCCGGGGCAGCCACGGCCGCACAAGCCGGTAGCGGGCGAATGTCCGCGACGAGAGGCGGCCGTTGACGACCGCGACGGGCACGCCGCGTGAGGCGGCCGCGCGGAGGACCGTGGGCCACAGCTCGGACTCCACGAGCAGGACACATGCGGGATGCAGGGCGTCCAGCGCCCGCCGCACGCACCCGCGCAGGTCGAGCGGGAAGTAGACGGGCACGACGCCACCCCCCTGCTGCGAGGCCACGCTGAATCCAGCCGGGGTGATGGTGGAGAGGATGAGCGGATCATTGGGCCGCTGCTCGGCAAGCGCGCGCAGCAGGGGACGCGCCGCCAGCACCTCGCCGACACTGACCGCGTGGACCCACACCGGCCGGCGGTGGCACAGGGGCTCAACGACGCGGCCGGGGTAGCGGCCCAGGCGCATCGTCCAGCCAGCGTGCGGCAACCGGCGGCGCCAGAGTGCTCGCGGCAGGTAGCCGAGGAACCCGAGGAGGTAGAGGAACTCGTAGAGGAGCCACATGAGGGTCTCTCCCATACCGCGAAGTCAAAAGGTAAAAGTCAAAACTACAAGTCAAAAGTAAAAAGTATCTACCGATGGAATTGACTTTTGACTTTTACCTTGTAGTTTTGACTTTTGCGTTTTGACTTTTGCCTTCTCATTTCACAAACCGGCTGGTGACGTGTCGACGGGTGCAGTAGCTGAGCCAGGCCGCAGGACCGCCCAGCCACAGGAGAATCGGCGGATTGAACACTGCCCGGACGCGGTCCCAGAGCGTCGGCTCCTGGAAGAGCCAGAACGTCCAGGCGAAGTGGGCCCAGTAGCAGCCGATGAGGAGGGCCGCGGCGGCCAGTATCCAGCTCAAACGCAGCGCCCACCGCCTGAAGCGCCACATGCCCCACACACTCGTCCCAATACCGATGAGCGCCGCCATCCCGCCGAGCACCCAGGCGGGCTCGCGAATGCCGACCATCAAGACCATCGCCCCGTAGGCCCCCAGGGCGCCGCCGAGCGTCGTCACCAGCTTGAACCGGCGCGTCTGGTCCGGGCCGTCGGCGCAGCCACGCTCACGCGCGGGGGTGGGCTTGGTCATACACCTTTTTGAGTCGTTGGGGAGTCACATGCGTGTAGATTTGCGTCGTCGAGAGGCTCGAGTGGCCCAACAGCTCCTGGACGCTGCGCAAATCGGCCCCGCGGTCCAAGAGATGCGTCGCGAAGCTGTGGCGCAGGCTGTGCGGGCTGATGGACGCCGGCAGCCCGGCGAGCCGGACGTAGCGCGCGACGAGCCGGTCCACGTGGCGCACCGTCAGGCGCGTGCGCTTCTGGCTGACGAAGATGGCGTAGGGCACGCGCAACTTGTTCGGCCGCTGAACGAGGTAGGCGCGGATCGTCTTCAGCGCGGTCTCGCCGATCGGGCAGAGCCGCTCCTTCTTGCCCTTCCCGCGCACCATGACGGTGCCCGAGATCTCATCGAGATCGTCCAGGTTCAGGCCGGTCAGCTCGCTGACCCGCATGCCCGTCGAGTAGAGTGTTTCGAGCAGGGCGCGGTCCCGTCGCCCCTTCCAGGTCGTCGCCGGCGGTGTCTCAAGCAGCCGGGTCACCTGCTGCTCGTCGAGGAACGAGGGGAGCCGCTGTTCGAGGCGCGGCGTCGGGATGGCCTGCGCCGGGTTGTGCGAAAGCTGCCCCTCGCGGCAGAGGAACCGGAAGAAACTGCGCAGACACGAGAGCTTGCGGGCGATGGTGCGCCGGGCATGCTGCCGGGTGCTGAGCTCGGCGACGAAGCGCCGGATGTCGAGCGGGGTAATCGCCAAGAGGCGGTGGTGGCCGAGGAACGCGAAGAACTGCGCCAAGTCCAGCGCGTAGTCGCGGCAGGTGTAGTCCGACGCGTTGCGCTCGGCACTCAGGTAGCGGAGGAACCGTTGCACTGCCGCATGAGAAACCGCTTTAGGCATGCGTTTCAGTAGGCAGGAGGCAGTACGCAGTCGGCAGAGAGCGAAGAGCCAGACGGCAGGAGGCAGGTGGCAGTAGGCAGAAAGCAGGCGATGGCGGGGCACAAAAACTTGACGCTGCTGACAGATTTCTCGCGACTGCTAACCATCGGTTGCTTTCTGCTTTCTGCCTTCTGCCTACTGCTTTCTGCCGACTGCCCTCTGCCTACGGCTTACTCTCGTCTCCCTCATCAGAGGAGTCATTCTCATTCGCCCCAGCCCCGTCTTTCTCCAGCCGCCGCGCCGTATAGCGGCACGTCGGATAGTTCGAACAGCCGTAGAAGTGCCGGCCCCGTGATCGCCGCTCAATGAGGTCGCCGCCGCAGCCGGGCTGAGGGCATGTGACGCCGGTGGGCACCGGCTTGGCGTTGCGGCACTCGGGGTAGGCGGAGCAGCTCAGGAACTGGCCGAACCGCCCCCACTTGATCACCATCGGCTTGCCGCACTTCTCGCAGACGTAGTTGGTGGGGATCGCTTCGCGCTTGACGTCGCGCATCTTCTCTTGCGCGGTCGTGACGCGCGAGGAGAAGGGCGCGTAGAACTGCCGGATCACCGAGACCCACTCGAGATGGCCCTCCTCGATGCGGTCCAGGTCCTCCTCCATCTCCGCGGTGAACTTCACGTCCATAATCTCCGGGAAGTGCTCGATGAGCATCTCGGTCACCGTGCGACCCAGCTGTGTGGGCACGAGGCTGCCGCCCTGGCGTCGGACGTAGTCGCGGCCCACGATGGTCTGGATCGTCGGCACGTAGGTGCTGGGCCGCCCAATACCGTTCTCCTCAAGCGTCTTCACGAGCGAGGCATCGGTATACCGACGCGGCGGCTTCGTAAAGTGCTGGGAGGGGGTCACGCCGACGAGGGTGAGCGGCTCACCCGGTACCAGCGGCGGCAAGGTCCCGTCCGGCAGACGATCCTCATCCTTGTCCTGCCCCTCTCCGGCCTCCTGGTAGGCCTGCGTCCAGCCCGGGAAGATGTTCGTGCGTCCGTTCGCCTTGAGGTGGAAGGTCCCGGCGTCGACCTGCACGCCGACGACCCGGTCCACCGCGTCGGTCATCTGGCTCGCCACGAACCGCTGCCAGATGAGCTGGTAGAGCGCGAGCTGGGCACCGTTGAGGTAGGATGTCAGCGACTCGGGCGCACGGGTGAGGCTCGTCGGCCGGATCGCCTCATGCGCCTCCTGGGCGGACTTACGGGAGCGGTAGGCGCGCGGCTCGGCGGGCAGGTAGCTCTTGCCGAACCGCTTGGGGATGAACCCGCGCACCGCCACAAGCGCCTCATTGGCCACCCGCACCGAGTCGGTGCGCATGTAGGTGATGAGCCCGACCGGTGCGGCCTCGCCGATCTCGAGCCCTTCGTAGAGCTCCTGTGCCACGCGCATCGTCCGGGCCGAGGAGAAGTGCAGCTTGTGGAACGCCTCCTGCTGGAGCGTACTGGTCGTGAAGGGCGGCTTCGGGTAGCGCCGCTGCTCCTTTTCGTCCACCTTGCCGACCGTGAAGGCCTGCCGGCGCAGCTCCTCGGCAATCCGCTCGGCCTCGGCCTTCACCTTGACCTCCGCCTTCTTGTCGCCGATCTTCTCGAGCTGAGCCTTGAAGGGACTCCCCCCGGCGGCCTTCTGCAGCTCCGCCTCGATGGTCCAGTACTCCTGCGATTTGAACGCCTCGATCTCCTTCTCGCGGTCCACAGTCAGCCGCAGGGTGACGGACTGCACCCGACCGGCTGAAAGCCCCCGTCCCACCTTCTTCCAGAGGAGCGGCGAGAGCGAGTAGCCGACGAGCCGGTCGAGCACGCGGCGCGCCTGCTGGGCGTTGACCTTCTTGAGGTCGATGGACCGCGGGTGCTGGACCGCCGCCTTGATCGCGTCCGGCGTGATCTCGTGAAAGGTGATGCGATAGATCTTGCGGCCTGCCTGCTGCCGCGCAGCGGCAGGCAGGCCGTTGCGCCCGGCGGCTGCTTTCTTCCCCTTCGGGGACGCGGGCTTCTCCTTGCCGTCTTTGCCAGTAGCGCGCTTGGCGGCCTTTTTCGCCTGGACCTCATCATCGTCGAGCAGGAGCCGCTCCAGGTGCCAGCTGATCGCTTCACCCTCGCGGTCGGGGTCGGGTGCGAGGTACACCGCCTCCCGGCCGCGCGCCTCCTCCTGAAGCTGCTTGGCGAACTTGCGCCGCTTCTGGATGACGATATAGTGGGGCGCGAAATCGTGCTCGACGTCCACGCCGAGCCGGCTCGCCGGCAGGTCGCGCAGGTGGCCCATCGACGAGGTGACGTCGAAGTCTGGGCCGAGGATTTTATGGATGGTTTTCGCCTTCGCGGGCGATTCCACAATCACGAGACGTGTGGCCATGTCACGCTTCAAGCTGCAAGCTGCAAGCTACGAAACACGGTGTTACGTATGGAGCATACCGTTTCTTGTGGCAACACGTCAATTCTTTAGGCGACAAAGCGGCACCGGCAGCTTGAAGCTTGCGGCCTGTAGCCTGTTCAGCCGCCGCCGACGAAGTGGACGACCTCCACGCGATCGCCTTCCTGGAGGATGGCGCTCGAGAGCTGTGCCCTCTTGAGAATGGTCAGGTTCAGCTCAACCACAACGCGCTCCGGCACGATCTTCAACATCTCCAACATCTGCGAGACGGTCGTGCCGTTCGGAAATTCGCGTGGCTCGCCGTTCACTATGACTTGCATGGGGCTGTGGGCTCAGGGCTCTGGATCAGAGCACTGTGGGCCCAGAGCGCGCTTGCCCCCAGCCCCCAACCCAGAGCCCTGAGCGACTTTCACGAACCGCTTCCCCGGCAGCTGCCGGACCAGATGCTTCACCTCAAGCTGGAGCAGGAGCGATGCGACCTCCGGTATCCCCAGGCCGCTCTCCAGCGCGATCGCGTCAATGGTGCGGGGGTCGACCTCGACGCAGGCCAGCACCCGCGTTTCCGCCTCCGCTAGCTCCCCGGCAACAGCCGTCGAGTGGAGCCCCACGGGCATAGCCCGTGGCACCTGACTGCCCGCTCGTGGGGCGGAATCCTGCCTCGCACCGAGTGCCGTGCTCGGCACGAGGTGAGCGATGCCCCCCGCAGCTTCGTTTGGCGAAGCCAAACGCGCGGGGGCGCGAGTCGAAGGGTCGGTGACGTTCTTGCCTCTGACGCCGGTCGCGGGTCCTGCGACCGAGGCGGGTGCCTCACCCGCGACCGGCGCTCCTCCGCCGAGTGGTACGAGGCGTAGCTCTTCCAGAATATCCTCAACCGACGTCACCAGGCGCGCGCCCTGCTTGAGCAGGTGGTGCGTGCCCTGCGACGTTACCGCCGTCATGGGGCCGGGCACCGCGAACACTTCGCGCCCCTGCTCCAGCGCACAGTCAACCGTGATGAGCGCCCCGCTGCGGGCGGCGGCCTCCACCACCACGACGCCAAGCGACCAGCCGCTGATGAGCCGGTTGCGCCGCGGAAAATGATGCGCCAGCGGAGCGGCGTCCATCGGATATTCTGACACCAACCAGCCGGACGCGGCCACCGCATTGGCCAGCCGTTCATGTTCCGGTGGATAGATCTGTGAGAGCCCATGGCCCAGCACCGCAATGGTCCGGCCACCCGCCTTCAGGGCGCCGCGGTGGGCCGCGCCATCAATGCCACGCGCCAGGCCCGAGACGATGGTGACGCCGCGCAGGGCCAGCTCGCAGGCAAGCCGTTCGGCGCACTCGAGGCCGTAGAACGACGCACGGCGCGACCCCACGATGGCGACGGCAGGCGCCGTCATGGCCTCGGGGATCCCTTTCACGTAGAGGGCCAGCGGCGGGTCCGGAATCGTGCGGAGTCCCACCGGGTAGCCCTCATCTGCTTGCGTGAGGATCGCGACACCGGCACGTTGCGTGAGCGCGAGCTCGCGACGCAGCGCGCGCTCGTCGCGGCAGGCCGCAGCGAGCCGTTCGGCCGAGCGCGCATGGAGTCCGGCCGCCTCCTGGAGCTCCACGGCACCGGCGGCCACGAGCCGGTCCAGTCCGCCGAAGGCCTCGAGGAGCCGTCGGAGGCTGGCCGACCCGATACCCGGCACTAGGTTCAGAGCAATGAAACGTTCTCGGTCGCTGAACATGGTGGTGCTGACTAAGTTACCACGTGGGGTGGCGAAGTGACAAAGTAGCTAAGTGGCCGAAGAGCGTCTCTCTTGGCCACTTCGCCACTCAGCCACTTTGTCACTCGACCTACCGGCGGCGCCGGGTGATCCGCGTCACGGTCAAGACCCGGTCCCGGTCATTGAAGGAGAGCTCAAAACGGGAGAAAAACCCGGTCCGACCCATCAGGTTGAAGCCCATGTGGAGGGCGTCGGAGAACCCGGCCGGTGCGATGAACTCAGCACCCGCGAACCGCACCCGGATGCCGTGGAGGTAGATGGGCAGGACGGCACCGTTGCCGAGTGCGACGTAGCGCCGCTTGGCCCGGTTGAGCTTAATGCCCAGGAGCTGCGCCACATCCATGTGAAAGACGCTGAGCGAGGCGCCGGAGTCCACATACGCTTGCAGGTAGAGCCACCGGTTGCCGGTCCACGCCTGGAGATAGACGATGGGCGCGTCGCGTCCCTGGGCATCCTTGAGGTACGGAAACTCCATGCGTCCCAGGCCGGCCGGCTTGGAGGAGGAACGGCGAGGCATCGATTAACAGCCGTCGACCGTCCACCGTCGACCGTCCACCACCAAAACCGGTTGGTCCGGTGGACGGTGAACGGTGGACCATGGACGAACATGGCCGGTCCGCGGCATCACAACGCGGTCAGTGACTCTTCCGGGAGAGGAAGGTAATAGATGCCCGCATCCTTCCTGGCGAGGCGCGGAGCGGCGTGCTGGTAGGCGGCCAGCTGTGTCTCACCGGAGCCGACGATGCGGTCGTCCACCACCACGACGTACTTGCCGCCGTAGCGCTCGGAGAGCTCCCCGACATGGTCGAGGAAGTACCGCCAGCTCTTGCACAGACACGGACTCAGCTTCGCCCAGATCCGCTCCACGATGTCATCAGGAGAGAGGCTGCTCGTATCCATGGTCAGATCGGCATGGGCATAGGCGGCCGCGCGCTTGGCAAGCAGCGTACGGATGCGCCCGAGCGGGCTGGGGCGGCCTGCCTGCGCCTGCCTGCCGGCAGGCAGGCCACGCCCTCCTGCTGGCGATCTCGGCGCGCCTGCCTGCTGCCGCCTGCCTGTCCCGTCCCCGGGACGGCAGACAGGCGCAGCGGCAGGCAGGGCAGGCAGGCCGGCGAGGAGCGGCCGCGCGTTCAGGCGGCGGCCGACCCGCGCGAGGATCACCTGCGGCCGTGCGGTGAGGCAGACGACCGGCCCGCTGACCCGCAGCGCAGCACGGCTCTGCGGGTCCACGAACGCCCCGCCGCCGGTCGCGATGACCTGCTCATGCCCCCGAATCACCCGACCGATGGCCCGCCGCTCCAGACGGCGGAAGACCACCTCGCCGCGCTCGGCGAAGATCCGGGCGATGGGCATCCTGGCGCTGATCTCGATGAGCCGGTCCACGTCCACGAACGTCCAGCCGAGGCGCCTGGCCAGCCGGCGCCCGACGGTGCTCTTCCCCGTCCCCATGAACCCGGTGAGGATGATGTTCATCATGTCACCTCATGGTCCGGTCGCCCACTCTTCGAACTCCTGCCGTACCAGCTTGCCGTCGCCATTAAAGCGGAAAACAATATGCAGAGCCTGCTGAACAATCGTCCCACCCAGCTCCGCTCTGGCGTGAATGACGCGTTCTTTGGCATCATAGCCGTAATGCACAATGCGGTTGGAATCCAGAAATGCAATAACGTGTGACGCAGTGGACCCGCTCGGAAGCTCCTGGATCATGAGTTGTTCGAGGGCGCGCCGCTTGGCCTGTGGGTTGTTGCACCCGGCCATGAGAAGAACGAGCGGCAGATATGTTAGCCACCTTGCCGGGCAGCGGGTGACGCGCCCGCCCCGGCCAACCAAGCCATGGAGGGCGGGCCGGAGGAGCCGGGGTCCCTCCCTCGGCCTGCGGCCTCGGGATCCCTCGCCGAGGGATCCCGAGCGGGAGCGAGGGACACCCAGCGCGGAGCCACTGGTCGAGGCCCGAAGGGCCGAGGCCGCCGAAGGCGGCCCGGCGGCGAGCGCTGCCGTTGGGTGGCGCAGCGGGCCAGCCACCTCGCGGTGGCCGGCACTCCCGTCGGCGACCCAGCTTCGCTGGGTACCCCGCCTCGGGCGCAGGCCCCGCGGCCCGAGAGAACTCAGTGGGATACTCATCAAAAGCGTTCCACCTGTTTCGTGTAGCTCTGGTAATTTCGCTTCAATTCTCCTAGGCTGTCGCCGCCGAACTTCTCGAGGACGGCGCGGGCCAGCTCGAACGCGACCATCGCCTCGCCCACCACCCCGGCCGCCGGCACCGTGGTGACGTCCGAGCGCTCCACCGTCGCGACCACCGGCCGCTTCGTATTGATCTCGACCGACCGGAGGGGCTTGCGCAGTGTGGAGAGCGGCTTGAGGAAGCCCCGCACGATGATGGGCTGGCCGGTCGTCATGCCACCCTCGAAGCCGCCGGCGCGGTTCTGCGAACGGTGGAAGCCCTTCGACTTCGAGTAGAAGATCTCATCCTGCACCTTCGAGCCGCGGAGTGAGGCGGCCAACACCCCGTCGCCGATCTCCACCGCCTTCACCGCGTGGATGGAGAGGACCGCCCGGCCGAGGATCGCGTCGAGCCGCCGGTCGTAGTGGACGTGGCTGCCCAGGCCCGGCGGGACGCCCTCGACCAGCACCTCAAAGATGCCCCCGAGCGTGTCGCCCGCCTTCACACAGGCGTCGATCTCGCGCACCATCCGCTTCGTGGCGGCCGAGTCAAGACAGCGCAGGGGAGTCGCGTCCGCCTTGCGGATGCGCGCCACACGCACCGCCGCGGGCTTGGCCCGCACCGAACCCAGCGCCACGACGTGGCTGGCCAGCTCGATGCCCAGGGCAGAGAGCAGCTGCTTGCACACCGCCCCAACCGCCACGCGCGCCGCCGTCTCGCGAGCACTCGCCCGCTCGAGCACATTGCGAATGTCGCGGTGGTCGTACTTGATGGCGCCGGTGAGGTCGGCGTGGCCGGGCCGAGGCTGAGTGACCGCCGGCAGCCGGTCGATGGAGGCGTCCTTGTTCTTGATGGAGAGAGCGACGGGGCTGCCAAGCGTCTTGCCCTGCCGCACGCCGCCGACGAGCTCGATGGTGTCCGTCTCGAACTGCATCCGCGGCCCGCGGCCGTAGCCGAGCTGTCGCCGGCGCATCTCGCGCTGGAGTGCGGCCAGATCAAGAGGAACGCCCGCCGGCATCCCGTCAAGGATCGCCGTCAGCGAGGGCCCGTGTGATTCGCCCGCCGTCAGGAAACGCAGCATGAGCAAGACCTCAAGATGGCTTGGTTCAACGTTCGGAGTTCGGAGTTTGCGGTAACGGGGGCCGCTCAGAACTCTGAACACCGAACTCCGAACGGCTTTCAACGCGGTCCATAGAATTCCCAGAGAAGCCTAAACGTATCCTCGATCCCGCTCACGCGCAGGATCGCCTCGCCGAAGAAGAGCGAGATGACGAGCGCCAGCGATAGGAACGGCCCGTACGGAATCACGTGCGAGCGCTTGAAGAGGAGCACGAGCAACCCCGGGATCAGTGCCAGCATCGGGGCGATGAAAAAAGTGACCAGCACCAGCTTCCAGCCCAGGATCGAGCCGGCCATCGCCAGCAGCTTCACATCCCCTCCCCCTATGGATTCCCGCATGTGGCGGTAGCGGGAGAGTTTCCGCCGCCAATACGGATGGTGGCGCAAGCGCACCCCCAGGCGGCGAAACGACAGCAACATGAGATCGCCGGCAGCACCGGTCGCATAGAGTATCCCCCCACCCGCCAGCATCCCGAGGACGGAACGGCCCAGCGCGAACCACCGCGAGTCGGTGCCGTGCAGTGTCGGCACCAGACCGCTCACCAGCACGCCAACGACCAGCCCGCCGATGCTGATCTCATCCGGGATGATCTGGAACTCCACATCCACGAAGCTCGCCGCGATCAGCGCAGCCACGAACGCCGCGTAGACCAGGCCCGCCGGGCTCACGCCGAAGCGGTGCAGGACGGCGACGGTCGCGGCACCGGCGAGCGTTTCCACCAGTGGGTAGCGCCACGAGATCCGCGCCTTGCAATGCCGGCATTTCGCCCCCAGCAAGAGGAAGCTCACAAGCGGGATGTTGTCGTACCAGACGATCGTGCGCTTGCACGACGGGCACCGGGAGCGGGGACACACAATCGACTGCTCGCGCGGCAGACGGTAGATGCAGACGTTCAGGAAGCTGCCGACGAAGCTGCCCCAGAGGAACCAGAGCAGCGGCATCAAGCTGCAAGCTGCAAGCTGCAAGCTGCAATTCGAGATTGCCGGAGACGCAACATCTGCAGCTTGAAGCCTGTAGCCTGAAGTCCGGACTGTGGACGCATCCGCACACCCTTAGCGGGTTAGCTATGCGCGATGGTCTCGCGCAACGCCTTCCGCATCACCTCAACCGGAGGCTGGCGGTGGAGCCACAGCCGCAGCGACTCGGCGCCCTGGTATAGTAGCATCGAGACCCCGCCCGCCGCAACACATCCCCGTCGACGTGCCCCGCGCACGAGTCGGGTGTCGCGGTGGTAGATCAAGTCGTAGACGCGCGTGCCGCGCCGCAGCCAGGCCGGGTTGATGGGTGAGCCATCGCCCGGGCGCATGCCGACCGTGGTGGCATTGACGACCAGGTCGGCGTCCTGAACCGCCGCACGCAGGGCGCTGTCCCGCCACCCCACGCTCATGCAGCCGGCCGTTGCCCGCCCTCGGAGCCAACGGATGAGCCGCCCCGCTTTTTCCGGTGTCCGGTTCGCGACCATGATCGCTTGCGGCTTAAGCTCCGCCAGCGCCCACACTACCGCCCGCGCCGCCCCGCCCGCACCCAGCAGCAGGACCCGCCCACCGTGGACGCTACCGAGCACCTCTGTCAACGCGTGCTGGAAGCCGGTCGCATCGGTGTTATGCCCGGTCAGCCGCCGCTGGCGGATCACAATGGTGTTGACCGCACCGATGGCCCGCGCCGCCGGGTCGAGGCGGTCGAGCAACGGGATCACCGCCTCTTTGAGCGGCACCGTCACGTTGAGTCCCTCGACCCCGGCCAGGACGAGTGCATGCAGCATGGGCCGGAGGAAGCGCCGCGGGACCTCGAAGGCGCCGTAGCAACCATCCACCCGCAGCGCGCGGAGTGCCGCGGTGTGCATGGCGGGAGACAGACTGTGGGCGATGGGATGGCCGATGACGCCGAAGAGACGTGTCATGCCGAATGGGCAGTTCGGAGTTCAGAGTTCGGGGTGACAACCAGCCTCACACGCTCCGAACTCCGAACTCGAAACCGGAATCACGGGTGGGGCGCTCGTCGACGGTTCAGGTAGGAACGCCGGGTTGATCCCGAGACAAGCTTATTCACCGCGTTCAGGTAGGCTTTCGCCGACGCCTCAATGACGTCGGTCGAGGTGCCGCGACCGGTCACCTCGACGTCCTGATGGCACAACTTGACCGTCACCTCGCCCAGCGCGTCTTTTCCCTTCGTCACCGCGTGGAGGCTGTAGTCCACCAGCTCCGGCCAGAAACCAGTCAGACGGTCGATGGTCTTGTAGCAGGCGTCGACCGGCCCGTCTCCCGAGGCCGCGTCCTGCAGCGTCTTCCCGTCCTTGGAGAGCCGGATCGTGGCGGTCGGCACGGTGTTGGTGCCTGACGTGATATGCACGTAGGTCAACTTGTAGACCTCCTGGGCCGCGGGCAGCTCGTCCTCGACGATGGCGACGAGGTCGCCGTCGAAGACCTCCTTCTTCTTGTCGGCCAGGTCCTTGAACCGGGCGAAGGCCCGGTCGACGTCACCCTTGGAGAGGCGGAAGCCGAGCGACGAGAGCCGTTTGGCAAACGCGTGGCGGCCGGAGAGCTTGCCCAGTACGAGCTGGCTTGCTCCCAGCCCGACGTCCTGCGGGCGCATGATCTCGTACGTCGCCCGGTGCTTGAGGACACCGTCCTGGTGGATACCCGACTCGTGCCGGAACGCGTTGCCGCCGACAATCGCTTTGTTGGGCTGGACGACGATACCGGTGAGCGAGCTGACCAGGCGCGAGGTCGCCGCGATCTGCCGCGTGTCAACACCGGTCTCGGTGCGGTAGAAGTCCTGGCGGATCTTCAGCGTCATGACGATCTCTTCCAGCGACGCGTTACCCGCCCGCTCGCCGATGCCGTTGACGGTGCATTCGACCTGGCCCGCCCCGTGCTTGATGGCGGCCAGCGAGTTCGGAACCGAAAGCCCCAGGTCGTTGTGGCAGTGGACGCTGATCACCGCCCGGTCGATGTTGCGCACATGCTCGGTGATGCCCGTGATGAGCCGCCCGAACTCGTCCGGGATGGCAAAGCCGACGGTATCGGGGATATTCACCGTCGTCGCACCCGCCTTGATGACCGCCTCAAGCACCTGGTAGAGGAACTCCGGCTCGGTCCGCGAGGCATCCTCCGGCGAGAACTCGACGTCCCGGCTGTAGCGCTTGGCGTGCTTCACCGCCCACACCGCCTGGCGCAGGATCTCCTGCCGCGCTTTGCGCAGCTTGAACTTGCGGTGGATGGGCGAGGTAGCCAGAAAGACGTGGATCCGCTTCCGCTTGGCCGGAGCCAGGGCCGCCGCCGCCGCGTCGATGTCTGGTGCCAGCGAGCGGGCGAGTGCGGCGATGACCGGCCCCTTGACCGTCTGGGCGATCATCTTCACCGCCTGGGCGTCGCCAGGCGAGGCGATAGGGAACCCGCCCTCGATAACGTCCACCCCGAGGCGGGCGAGCTGTTTGGCGATCTCCAGCTTCTCCTGGGGAGTCAGGCTGGCGCCGGGACATTGTTCCCCGTCCCGTAATGTGGTGTCAAAGATGATAATGCGCCGTGCCATCTTTTCAGCCGTTCCACTGCGAATTTTTGATTTTGGATTTTGGATTTTGGATTGTTCGATCCGGTGTTGGAGGAAAACTGAGACCTGTAATCCAAAATCTAAAATCTAAAATCCAAAATTCGCTCATGCTCACTCTTCGACTCCACCTTCCTCAATATAGGGTTCGATCAGGTCCAGCAGCCGGTCGAGGGTATCGAGCAGCTCGGAGGCACCGGTGTCGAGCAGTTCGTGGCGCACCGCGGCCAGGTCCACCCGCTTCCTGATGATGAGCTCCGACAGCGCATTGGCCAGCTCCCCCCGTTCCGCCTGCTCGGCGTGGTGGTACTGCCGCAGCCCCTCGATGAAGACGCGCGGATCTTGTACGTCAGGCATCGCAATCTTCAGCACGTCACGAACGAGCTGCTCCACGGTGATCAGCGGTGACTCCCCGCCCTCTGACATGGTCTTACGCCCGGCTCCTCGCCGCCCCGCCCGCTTTGCTTCGCAAAGCGAAACCAGCGTGGCGAGCCTGCCGCCGGCGCGTTTTCGGCTTCCTGCCTTCCGCCTTCTGCCGACTGCTTCCTGCCTTCTGCTGACTGTCCTTCCCGATCCATGGCATCATCGCCCGGAGCGTTTTCCCTGTCTGTTCGATGAGGTGCTCCTCATCCTGCCGCATCAGCTTGGTGAAGATCGGCCGGCCCGCCTCGTGCTCCGCGATCCACTGCTCGGCGAACGCTCCGGATTGGATCTCGTTCAACAGCTGCTTCATGCTCTCCTTCACGCGCGCATCGACGACGCGCGGGCCGCAACTGATGTCGCCCCATTTGGCCGTGTCGGACACGCGCTTGCGCATGCCCGAAATACCGGTCGCCCAGATCATGTCGGTGATGAGCTTGAGCTCGTGCAGACACTCGAAGTACGCCACCTCAGGCTGATACCCCGCCTCGACGAGCGTCTCGAAGCCCGCCTTGATCAGCGCCGAGACGCCGCCGCAGAGCACCGCCTGCTCGCCGAAGTTGTCCGTTTCGGTCTCTTCCTTGAAGGTGGTCTCGAGGACGCCCGCCCGTGTTGAGCCGATGCCCTTGGCCCAGGCCAGCGCGGTCGCCTTGGCGCGACCGCTCGCGTCCTGCTGGACGGCCACCAGCGCCGGCACGCCCTTGCCCTCGACGAACTGGGAGCGGAGCAGGCTGCCCGGCCCTTTCGGGGCGATCATGATGACATCCACCTGCTTCGGCGGCTTGATGAGGCCGTAGAGAATCGAGAAGCCGTGTGAGAAGCCCAGCGTCTTGCCCACCGTGAGGTGGGGTGCTATGGACTCCCGGTAGATCTGCGCCTGCGACGTGTCCTGGGTCAGCACGATGATGACGTCGGCCCGCTTGGCCGCCTCGTCCACCGAGATCGGCGTGAACGCGTCCCGCTTCGCTAAGTCGTAGTTCGGCCCGCCCGGGCGCTGGGCGACGATCACCTTCACCCCGGAATCACGCAGGTTCAGCGCCTGTCCCCGGCCCTGGATGCCGTAGCCGATGACCGCGACGGTCTTCCCTTTCAAGGCCTTCAGATCCGCGTCCTTATCGTAGTAGATGGTCGCCATCTTCGCCTCTTACCCGCCAGTTAGTGCGGAGTTCGGAATTCGGAATGCGGAGTGAAGCGCTTTCCGCTGACCGTCATTCCGCATTCCACACTCCGCATTCCGCATTCTGAAAATACGCTTTGACTGTTGGTCTCTGCAAGTATCGGATCACGATGACGTGTGTACCGGCCAGCAGTGCGCCCATGAACCCCAGCCCCGGCCGTCCAGCACCCGCAATCAGGAGTGCTCCGCCCAGCGTCACCACACCCAGCCCGGCTGAGCCGGCAACGGCCAGCCACCGCGCCCACGACTTGAGCAGCGGCAGCCCGCACATGACCGCGACCGAGAGCCCCAGCCACACGACCGGCCACAGGAGCGGCCGGTGGACCGCGCCGGTGACGATCTTCCAGACGCC
>Ga0209515_10004931_pt1 | contig 17677 bp, 17 predicted proteins | sample Subgroupgradi54m_FD_187454 | JGI IMG/M metagenome (GOLD analysis project Ga0209515, IMG submission 187454) | Subsurface groundwater microbial communities from S. Glens Falls, New York, USA - GMW60B uncontaminated upgradient, 5.4 m (SPAdes)... ...
CCGGTCGCGCGGCTCGACAGCGGCGCGGGCGACCGGGAGCGGGCCGCCGGCTGGCAGGCCCTGGCACGAGGCGAGGCCCGGCTCGGCGTGGGGACGCGGTCCGCCCTCCTCGCTCCGGTCCCGCCGCCCGCGATGCTCGTGCTCGTCGACGAGCACGACCCCGCGCACAAGCCGCCGGGGGCGCCGCGCATCCACGCGCGCGACGTCGTCCTGCGGCGGGCCGCCGTCGAGGGCAGCGCGGTGCTGCTGCCCACCGCCACGCCGAGCGTGGAGATGTGGTGGCGCGCGGACAGCGGGCGCGCGCGCCTGGAGCCCGCCGATGCGGGGGGCTGGCCCGGCGTCTCCATCGCCGACACGCGGGGCATGCTCCGCGCGGAGCCGCTGACGCCGGCGCTCACGCGCGCGGCCGGCGACGCCCTCGCGCGCGGGCTCCGGGTGTGCCTCCTCGTGAGCCGCCTCACCTCGACCCTGGCCTGCGACGACTGCGGCGGCGTGCCCCGGTGCCGCGACTGCGGGATCGCGCTGGCCTTCTCCCGCGTCGACAAGACGCTCGCGTGCCGCCAGTGCGGGCGGCGCGACCCCGCCCCCGACACCTGCCCGACGTGCGGCGGCCGCCGGCTGTCCCCGTTCGGCTGGGGCGCCGACCGCGTCGAGCACGCCGTCCGCCGCCGCTTCCCCCGCGCCCGCGTCGCCCGCTACGACCCCGATGCCATGCGCGGCGCGCGGCTCGCCAAGCAGCGCCGGGAGGCAGCCGACGCCGGCGTCGTGATCGGGACGCGCGGGGCCCTCCGGCTCTTCGGAGCCGGCTCGCTCGGGCTGGCCGGGTTCGTCACGCCCGACCAGCTCCTCCGCCTCGCCGACTTCCGCGCGAGCGAGCGGCTGTTCGCGCTTCTGTGGGCGGCGGCGGAGCGCGTCCGCCCCGACGGACAGCTCGTGATCCAGTCCCAGAACCCGGACCACTACGCCCTGCGCGCGGTGAGGGCGCACGATCGCGCGGAGTTCTACCGGCACGAGCTGCGCTTCCGGGCCGAGCTCGGCTACCCGCCGTTCCGGCGCCTGGGGCGGATCACCCTGCGCGCCCGCGCGGCGCCCGCCGCTCGCGAGCTGGCCGAGGCGTGCCGCCGGCGGCTGGCCGACGCCAAGGTCACCGTGTACCCGCCCACCGAGGAGCGGCGCGGGCTCGCGTGGCGACTGATAGTGAAGGGGCAGGCGGATCTGCCCGCCCGCGTGGCGGCCGCGCTCGAGGAGCGGCCGGGGGCGGCGCGTCGCGGCCGCGGTATGATAGAAGTCGAGATGGATCCGGTGGACTGATGGCGGTTCTCCACGTCCGAAAATACGGCGATCCCGCGCTCCGGCGTCGCGCTGAGCCCGTCCGCGAGGTGACGCCCGACATCCGCGCCATCGTGCGGGACATGATCGAGACGATGTACCAGGAGGTCGGGCTCGGCCTCGCCGCCCCGCAGGTGGGCGTCTCTCTCCGCCTGATGGTCGTCGACGAGGAGGAGGGCCGCGGAGCCCGGGCGCTGATCAACCCCGTGATCGTCGATGAGGGCGGCCGCGTGGTGGCCGAGGAAGGCTGCCTCTCGATCCCGGGCATCTTCGCCGACGTGGCGCGGGCGGAGTGGGTGCGCCTGGAGGCCCAGGACGAGGAAGGTGCCCCTGTGCGGATCGACGCCCGCGGACTCTTCGCCCGCGTCATCCAGCACGAGCTGGATCACCTCGACGGCGTGCTCTTCATCGACCGGCTCGATCCCGTGCAGCGGGACCGGATCAAGCGCCGGATCAGGAAAGACGGGCTGCCGGAGGACGCGCCCCACCGCGCCTCCGCGCTGTAGTCAAATCGGAGGGGGCCTCGGTGGCCCCCTCCGAAACCTCCCCCAGAACAGAGTCGCGCCGGCGGAGCCGGCGCTCGAACCGGTCAGTTCAAGACGCGTCCAGCGCGGCGCTCGGCCAGGCGGGCGGCCCCGGCGACCGGCCGCCTGGCTGGACCTCGTCGCGCCCTACCTGACCTGGCTCTGCTGCCGTGTGGCCGGGGCCGACGGCTGGACCTGGCTCTGCTGCTGCCCCTGGACGATGATCTCGGGCTGGGGCTGCGGGCTCATCACGACCTGCGGCGGCTCGCTCTCCACGATCACCTTCGGCGCCTGCGGCTGCACCACAATCCTGCGCGGCGGCAGCTGGACGTTCACGGTCTGCTGGGGCGCCTGCACCGTGATCTCCGGCGGCTGCGCGGCCTGGACCTGCGTCGTCTCCGTCGCGGCCGACTGGCTCGGAGCCGCGCCGACGGTCGCCTGGCTCCGCGTCGCGCCGGACGTCTGCGCCGTCGCCTCGCTCGTCGTCACCTGGCTCGTCGTCGCCGACGCCTGAGCCTGCTGCACGACGATCTGGGCCTGGGGCTGGGGGTTCATCACGACCTGCGGCGGCTGGGACTCGACGATGATGCGCGGGGCCTGCGGCTGCACGACCACCTTCTGCGGCGGCGTCCGCACGGTCAGCGTCTGCTGCGGCGCCTGCACCACGATCTCCTGCTGGCCGGCCGGCGCCTGGACGGCGGCGGTCTGCGGCGCGGCCACCGGCGCCGCGGCGGCTGTCACCGCCGGCTGCGGGGCCGGGACCTCGACCACCGCGTGCACGATGCGCGGGCAGTCACCGAAGTTGGACCCGGCGTTGGTGCTGTACCCCCCGCCGCACCACGGCGCGATGGCCGTCGGAGGCGGCGAGACCGCGCCCGCGATGACCGGCGACTGCTGGGCCCAGGCGCCGACCGGTATCAGGATCGCCACGGCTATCACTACGGTGAAGAGTGTTTTCATTGAGACCTCCTCGTCCCTCACGCTCGAGCTCTCGGTCACGGGAATGCGCTCCGCCCGCGGCGGAAGCATCATTCAGTCCAGCAATGGCTGTGCCACGGACAGCGCGGCCGGCTGCGCCCTATCCTCGCGTCGGCGCACCGGTTCAGTCCTCACCGCGGCCCCGGCTCCGCGTGCCGCGCGGCATGCATGCAAGGATTGAGAGCAGAATCTGCCGCCGCCGGCTGAGCCCGCTGGCGAGGGTCACGGCCGGTTGCTAGACTGACGGCGTCGCGATGAGAGTCCTCTTCTACGGCACGCCGCGATTCGCCCTGCCCACGCTCGACGCGCTGCTCGCGGGCCACGAGGTGGTCGGCGTGGTCACGCAGCCCGACCGGCCGGCGGGACGCGGGCAACGCGTGGCGCCGCCGCCGGTGAAGGCGCGCGCGACCGCGGCCGGCGTGCCCGTGCTGCAGCCGGAACGCTTGCGCGACCCCGCCTGGCTCGAGCCGCTGCGGGCGCTCCGCGCCGAGGTGGCGGTGGTGGTCGCCTTCGGGCAGATCCTGCCGAAGGCCGTCCTCGACGCGCCCGCGCGCGGCTCCATCAACGTCCACGCCTCGCTCCTGCCCAGGTACCGCGGCGCCGCCCCCATCGCCTGGGCGATCATCCGCGGCGAGACCGAGACGGGCATCACCACGTTCCAGATGGACGAGGGCATGGACACCGGCGCGATGCTCCGGCAGGCGCGCACGCCGATCCGGCCGGGCGAGACCGCCGGCGAGCTGGCCGAGCGCCTCGCGCGCCTCGGCGCGGAGGTGCTGACCGAGACGCTCGCGCGGCTCGACTCGATCACGCCGACGCCGCAGCGCCAGGAGGAGGCCACGCTGGCCCCGCGACTGAAGAAGAGCGACGGCCACCTCGACTGGCGCGAGCCGGCCCGTGCGCTCGTCGGCCGCATCCACGGGTGCAACCCCTGGCCCGGCGCGGTGACCCTCGCTCCCGGCGGGCGCCTCCTGATCTGGCGCGCGACGGCGGTGGACGCGGACCCCGGGGCGCCGCCGGGCACGCTGGTGGGCGCGGCGGAAGACTTCCGCGTCGCCGCAGGAGCCGGCACGGTCGCGCCGATCGAGGTCCAGCCGGAGAACCGCCGGGCCCTCGCCTGGCGCGACTACCTGCGCGGCGCTCGCCTGCGCCCCGGCGATCGGCTGATGCCGGTGTGAGATCGCTCGGAGGGGGCTTCGCCCCCTTCCGAACCTCCTCCGGAAAGGATCGCGCCAGCGAAGCCGGCGCTCGAAACGGCCGCACATCTGCAGGAGGAGGACAGCTCTGTGAGTGCCGTGTCCCCCGCCCGGCGCGCCGCCGCGCGCGTCCTCGAGCGCGTCGAGACCGGGCAGGCCTTCGCCGACCTCGCGCTCGACGCGGAGATCGACCGCGGGAGCCTGTCCCCCCGCGACGCCGCGCTCGCCACCGAGATCGTGCTCGGCGTGCTCCGCTGGCGGCGCTGGCTCGACGCGCTGCTCGCGCCCCACTCCAAGCGCCGTCTCGACCGCCTCGATCCACGGGTGCTCGCGCTGCTCCGGCTCACCGCGTACCAGATCATCTTCCTCGAGCGCGTGCCCGCCTGGGCCGCGGTCAACGACGCCGTCGCGCTCGCGCGACTGCGCGAGAAGCCGGGCGTCCCCGAGTTCGTGAACGCGGTCCTGCGCGCCTTCACGCGTCGCGGCGCGGCCGAGCGCCGGCCGCGGCTCCCGCGCGACCCGGTCGACGCGCTGGCGGTGCGCTGCTCGTTCCCGACCTGGCTGGCGGTGCGCTGGGTGGCGCGCTACGGGACCGCGGAGGCCGAGCGGCTCATGCTCGCCATGAACGAGCGCCCGCCGCTCACCGTGCGGGTGAACACGGCGCGGGCCACGCGGGAGGAGGCGCAGCGGCGGCTCCTCGAGGAGGACGGCCTGCGGGCGGCGCCGACGCGCTACGCGCCCGAGGGGCTCGTGGTCGAGCACGGCGCCCCGCCGAGCCGCTGGAAGACGTTCGTCGCGGGCGAGGTCGTCCCGCAGGACGAGGCCTCGATCCTGGTCAGCCGCCTGCTCGCGCCCCGGCCCGGAGACACGGTGGCCGACGTCTGCGCGGCTCCGGGCACCAAGACCACGCACCTCGCCGCCCTCATGGAGGGCGTCGGCCGGATCGTCGCCTTCGATCCCCAGCCCCAGCGCCTCGCGCTGGTCGACGAGTCGGCGGCGCGCCTCGGCTTCGGCCTGATCGAGACGCGTCCGGGGCCCGTCGAGGAGCTGGCGCCCGGGTACGCCGGCGCCTGTGATCGCGTCCTCGTCGACGCCCCGTGCTCCAACCTGGGCGTCCTGCGGCGCAACCCCGAGGTGAAGTGGCGGCGGACCCCCGAGGACATCGGCCGGGCCCAGGCCCGGCAGCGGCAGATCCTCGCCGCCGCCGCGACGATGGTGAAGCCGGGGGGCCGGCTGGTCTACGCGACGTGCTCGCTCGAGCCCGAGGAGAACGAGGAGGTCACGGGGGCCTTCCTGGCCGCCCAGCCGGCGTTCGCGGTCGATCCGCCGGTGGACACGCCGATCCCGCTCGACGAGACCGGCACGCTGCGGTGCCTGCCGCACCGGCACGGCACCGACGGCTTCACCGCCGTCCGGCTGCGCCGGCGCTGACTCGGAGGGGGGCTTCGCCCCCTCGAAAGTTGATTAGGCCGACGCCGCTGGCCCGCGAATCAGGTCACGCCGGCGACTGGCCGTCGACGCGAGGGGCGCGGTGCCGCAGGAAGGCCGCCGCCGCCCGGCCGTCCACAGTACAATCTTGGCCCGATGCCGAAGGAGAAGGCCACCCGCTTCACCGTCTCGCTGCCGGACAGCCTCATGCGCACCCTCGACCGCCTCCGGTCGGGTCGCGGCTACGGCAACCGGAGCGAGTTCGTGCGCGACCTCCTCCGGGCGGAGCTGGTGAAGGAGGAGTGGACGGAGCAGCAGGGCCAGACGGTGGGCGTGCTCGCCCTCGTCTACGACCACGAGACCCACGCCCTCTCGGACAAGCTCACCGACATCCAGCACCACCGCTTCCGCACGATCACGGCGGCCCTGCACGTGCACCTCGACGAGCACGCCTGCCTGGAGGTGATCGCGCTGCGCGGCACGCCGCGGCAGATCCGCGATCTCGCCAACCAGCTCCTCGCGGTCAAAGGGGTCCGCTACGGCCAGCTCGTGCCCGCCACCACGGGGAAGCGGCTGTCCTGAGCCCGCGAGACCCGCGGGCCGTCTCGGTTACAATGAATCTCGTGCTGAAGATCGCGCCCTCGATCCTGTCCGCCGACTTCGCCGCGCTCGCCGACGACATCGCGGTCGTCGAGGCGGCGGGCGCCGACCAGCTCCACGTCGACGTGATGGACGGCCGCTTCGTCCCCAACATCACGATCGGGCCCGTGGTCGTCGAGGCGATCCGCAAGCGCACGCGGCTGCCCCTGGACGTACACCTGATGATCGTCGAGCCCGAGCGCTACATCCCCGCGTTCGTGTCAGCGGGGGCCGATGCCGTGACCGTGCACGTCGAGGCGAGCCCCCACCTGCAGCGCACGCTCGCGCGGATCCGCGAGCTGGGGGCCCGGGCGGGCGCGGCGCTCAACCCCTCCACCGACCCGTCGGCGCTGGCGTGGGTCCTCGACGACCTCGACCTGGTGCTCGTCATGGCGGTGAACCCCGGCTTCGGCGGCCAGAAGTTCATTCCGAGCGCGCTCCCCAAGATCCGCCAGGTCCGCGCCATGCTGGGGCCGCGCGACGTCGAGGTGTCCGTCGACGGCGGGGTCGGAGTCGGGCAGGCGCGGGCGCTCGTCGAGCACGGCGCGAGCACCCTCGTGGCGGGGTCCGCGATCTTCGGCGCCCCGGACCCCGCGCTGGCCGTCACACAGATGCGGAGCGCCGCGGAGGCGCGCGGCTGACGGCCGGCGCCGGCGCGGAAGGGCGGCGACGGGACGTGGCGCTCGTGACGCTCGCGGCAGGACTGCTCGTGGCCGCCTGCAACGACCAGCCGACCGAGGCGCAGCGGAAGCGGGATCACGTCCGATGCATGGAGTTCGCGGCGGGCGCGCCGCCCGACCAGGCAGCCGGTGCCTACGAGCGCTGCATGCAGGGGGGACCTGGCCGCTTCACGGCGCCCGGGGAAGGATCGGAGCAGGGCCGGAAGTAGATCTCCTCCTCTTCGGGGCGACTCACTCGCGCGCGTGGCGGCGCACGAAGTCCTCGTCGACCGTGATCCCGAGCCCCGGCCGGTCTGCGACCTCGAGCTGGCCGTCCACCACCGTGAACTTCTCGTGGACCAGCTCGTGCAGCAGCGGGTTCGCGCCGAGCGAGTACTCGAGGATGAACCCGGCGCTCTGGCTGGCGGCGAGCGCGACGCCGGCCGCGAAGGCGGGCGCGCCGGACCACAGGTGCGGCGCCAGGCGTAAGTTATAGGCGGAGGCGATCGCGCCGATGCGGGCGCCCTCGGTGAGGCCGCCCGCGATCGCCAGGTCGGGCTGGAGCACGTCCGCGGCGCGCAGCTCGGCGATCTCGCGGAAGTCGTGCCGGGTGAACTCGCTCTCGCCGGTCGCGATCGGCACCGCCGACGCGCGGCGCACCTCCGCGAGGCCGGTCTTGTCGTCGGCCGTCACCGGCTCCTCGAGCCAGTAGAGGTCGCAGTCCTCGACCATCCGGCAGAACGCCTTGGCCTCCGCCACCGTCCACGTGCCGTGCGCGTCGGCCATCAGCTTCACGTCGGGCCCGAGCGCCTTGCGCGCGGCCCGCACCCGGGCCGCGGAGCGATGCGGCTCGCCGTCCATCACGCCGACGCGCATCTTGACGGCGCGGAACCCGCCTTTCTCCACGTAGCCGCGGAGCTGCTCGCCGATGCGGGCCTCGTCGGCCCAGCCGCCCGACGCGTACGCGGGCATCCGCTCGGCGCGGCGCCCGCCGAGCAGGCGCCAGACGGGCGCGCCGAGCGACTTGCCGAGGAGGTCCCAGAGCGCGATGTCGACGCCGGCGATCGCCGAGATCGAGAGGCCCCGCCGCCCGAGCTGGGGCAGCACGTGGCCGCGCTCGACCGCGTAGCCCTCGCGCGGGGTGTTGTACATCACGTCCCACAGCCGGCTCACGTCGCGCGGGTCCTGCCCGACGAGGAGCGGCGCGTAGTCGCGGTTGATGATGGCGGCGAGACCGTACGCCGACGCGGCGCTGCCGACGCCGGCCTTCGCCTCGCCCCAGCCCACGAGCCCGCCGTCCGTCTCGACCTTCACAACGACGGAGTCGAACGACGCGATGCGCCCGAAGTCGCTCGTGTGCTGCCGCGCGTACGGGATCGGCACGTGGACCCAGGTGGCCTGGACGCTCGTGATCTTCACCGGGCGATTATAATCCAGCCCGTCATGCCATCAGACGCCACCGGCCGGACCCGCGAGATCGTGACCGACGTCCCGGACAGAGCCATGGTGATCTTCGCCCACCCCGACGACGCGGAGATCGGATCCGGAGGCGTCGTGGCCAGGTGGGTGGCCGCGGGCTGCGAGGTCACGTACGTGCTGTGCACGAACGGCGACGCCGGCACCGACGACCGGTCGCTGACGCCGGCCGCGCTCGCGAAGAGGCGGGCGGACGAGCAACGCGGCGCCGCGGACTTCATGGGCGTCACGCACGTCGTCATGCTCGGCTATCCCGACGGCGAGCTCGAGGACACCCGTGAGTTCCTCGGCGACGTCGTGCGCGCCCTCCGTCGGTACCGGCCGCACACGGTCTTCGTCCACGACCCGTATCGGATCAAGGGGTTCCAGCATCGCGACCACCGCAAGGCGGGGCTCGTGACGACGGACGCCGTCTATCCGTTCGCCCGCGACCACCTGCACTTCCCCGAGCAGATCACGCGGGACCGCCTCGAGCCGCACAAGGTCCGGGAGCTCTGGTACTGGGGCATGGACGAGCCCAACGTCATCGTCGACGTCACGGGCTCGATCGACCGGCAGATCGCCGCCCTCGTCCGCCACCAGAGCCAGATGCCCGGCTTCAACGTGCCGCCGGGCGAGACGATCGGCGAGCGCGTGAAGCGGCACGCCGCCCAGCTGGCGACGGGCTACGGCTTCGAGTACGGCGCGGTGTTCCGGCGCCTGATCGCGCGGGGGTAGAGATGGCGGTCGAGTTCGGCCTGCGGCGCCCGACTCGCGAGGCCGTCATGTCCGGCCGCTCGGGGAGCGAAGTCAGCGCCGCGGCTCGGCCGGGTCAACGCGTTCTAGTCGAAGGTCAGCACCGTGCGCGCGACTTCACCCGCCTTCATCGCCCGGAATGCGTCGTTGATGTCGTCGAGCCGCCCCCGGCGGGTGACCATCTCGTCGAGCAACAGCCGGCCCTGGCGATAGAACTCCAGGTACCGGGGAATGTCGATGCGGAAGCGGTTCCCGCCCATCCGCGAGGTCTGCACCCGGCACTCCGGTCGGATGGCCATCCAGGGGAACTCGATCATCGCGTCCGGCGGCAGGACACCGACGATCGTCGCCGTCCCGCGGATCGCCAGGCTCTCGATGGCCTGTCGCACCAGGGTCGCGTTTCCGACGGCCTCGAAGGCGTGATCGACGCCGGCGCCCCCGGTCAGCGCGCGGACGGCCTTGACGGGATCCTCGTTCGCGCTGTTGACGACCTGGGTCGCGCCGAGGCGCCGGGCCATCTCCAGCTTGGAATCGAAGATGTCGAGCGCGATGATCTGCCGGGCGCCGCCGATGCGCGCGCCCTGGACGATCGACAGCCCCACGCCGCCGCAGCCGAAGACGGCCACCGTCTGCCCGGCCTCCAGCCCCGAGCTTCTGAGCGCGGCTCCCACTCCCGTGAGGACGCCGCAACCCACCAGCGCGGCCCGGTCGAGCGGCAGGTCGGGGTCGATCTTCACGACGGAGTTCTCGTGGAGCAGCATTCGCTCGGCGTAGCTGCCGATGGCGAGGAACGGCCACAGGGCCCGGCCATTCTGCGAGAGCCGCGGCGGGGCCGAGTCGCTGCGGCTGACGATGCCGCCGACGCAGAGGTTGGGATGGCCGCTGAGACACTGCGCGCAGCTCCCGCAGAATCCGGAGAGGCAGGCCACGACGTGATCGCCGGGCCGCACGGTGGTCACGTCCGCGCCCACGGCTTCGACGACGCCGGCGCCCTCGTGCCCCAGGACGATGGGCCGGTCCAGCGAGAACCTCGACTGTCCCTCGACCACGTGGAGGTCGCTGTGGCAGACGCCCGTCGCCGCGGTGCGGACGAGAACCTCGCGGCCCCACGGTGTGTCGATCTCGACGGGCTCGATCGTCACGGGCTCGTGCGCCCGGCGGAGGACCGCGGCACTCATCTTCATGCGCTACCCTCTGAGCTCTCGCAGCCGCCGCTTCAGTGCCGCCATGCGGTCGTTCATCTTGTCCGAGAGCCGCGAGACCTTGGCCCGCCTCTTCTGCCCCGGCTGTCTTGCCGGTGCGGTCGGGCTGGCGTGACAGTAGGAGCACCCCTGCCTCAAGCCGTGCTTGCACTCGCTCATGGGTGTCATCCCGCGACCCATCCGTACCAGCGGTGGCTCGGGGCGGCCCCGTCCTCGAGATATGCCATCTTGATCCGGCTCAGGTAGTCCCCGGGGAGGTCGTTCCGCCGGGCGTTCACGTCGACGGCGAAGACCCGCGCCGCGTTCAGTCCGAAGATCTGCTCCTTCACCGCTCGCGTGAGCGGCGCGTACCCGTGCTTCTCGACCAGGGCGTCGGGAACCTCGAAGCGCCGGAAGGCCTCGATCTGCCACTGCGGCGTCCCGTACCAGATCGAGTCCGTCCCCCACAGCACGTGGTCGGCGCCGAAGGCGTCGATGACCTGGCCGAGCAGGTGGGCGCACGCGGCGGGCTGGGTGGTGACGAGCTGCCCGAAGGTGGAGCCGAGCTCCATGTAGATGTTCCGGAGGCCCGGCGCCTTCTTCTTCATCTGGCAGAACTCGGTGGTCCAGGGGACGTCGCCCGACGGGCTGGCCGCCGACACGCCGAGCAACCCGGAGTGGTAGACGAGGAAGTCGATGTCCGGGAAGTCCGTGGCCGCCTTGATCAGGTCGCGCGGATGGTTGTAGTCGGCGACGGGGCCGAGGGGCAGCCCCTTGTGAACGCAGAAGCGCCGCACGCCGAGGGCGCGGGCCTTCTCGAGCATGGGATAGGCGATCTTCTCGTCGTCGACGAACCAGCCTCGATCGAACCCCTTGGGGGCAGCCCCGGTATACGCCTTCCAGGCATCGACCTCGAGCGTCGCCGCCTGGAGGTCCATGAAGTCGAGGTCGGCCCGGCCGAGCTGCGGCGTGACCAGGCCATGGGCGAGCATCCGGCGGGACTGCGTGACGCGGTTGATCTCGTCGCGGATGTGGGTCATCTCCTTCGGCGGCACCACCGCCTCCTGGGGGTACGGTCCGGGCGGCGTCGAGATGAGCCCGATCGCCGTCTCGCTGTCGAGGAACACCTCCTTGACGAAGTTCTCCCACGAGAGATCGGCGAGAGTGCCGCGGTCGGTCGCGAGCGCCGGGTTCAGCCGCTTCGCCCGCTGTCGCAGCGCGAGCAGCCTCTGCTTCGAGACCGCGCCCTTGCGGCCGTCCTCCGCATCGCCGGGGTCATACGCGGCGCCGACATAGTGGAGCTGCACGTCGAAGATGAAGACGGGCGCGCCCGTGCGCTCCTGGAACGCCGCCGGATCGGCCGCCTCGACCGCGAGCACGTCGAAGAACCGGCCGAAGACCGCGTTCATGGCCAGGAGCGACGTCGCCATCCCACCGCTCCTCCTCAGGAAGTCCCGGCGGCTCAACCCGAGCCTCGGCGCCAGACGCGCCGCCTCGGCGAGGATCCGATCCTCCACCGCCCGCTGGGCGGCCGTCTGCGGGAGAGGCGGGAACTCCTCGTTGGAGACGAGCCGCGTCGGGAGCGGCACCTCCGTGCGAAGCCCCCGGCGCATGCCGGGGCGGATCCGGAAGGAGTGGGGACTCTGAACCGTCATGCTCACCTCCTCGGTGCGCGAAACACCTGACGGTAGAGTGTAAGCCCGATCCGTCGCTGTCAACCGCGGTTTCGGCGGCAACGACCCTCGATCCGCCATTGCGGATGCGGGAGGCCATCTCTATCATCGGCGCCCAAGGAGAGTCACCATGGAGATGCGCACGCTGGGTCGCACCGGGCTGCGAGTGGCCGCCCTCTGTCTCGGCGGCAACACGTTCGGGTGGACGACGGACCAGAAGGCGTCGGAGGCCGTGCTCGACGCCTACGTCGAAGCCGGCGGCAACTTCATCGACACCGCCGACGTCTACTCCCGCTGGGCCCCGGGCCACGCGGGCGGGGAGTCGGAGACCGTGCTCGGGACGTGGATGCGGGCGCGCGGGAACCGCCACGCCGTGGTCATCGCCACCAAGGTCATGGCGCCGATGGGGCCCGGCCCGAACGACACCGGCCTCTCCCGCCAGCACATCATGGAGGGAGTCGAGGCCTCGCTGCGCCGGCTCCAGACCGACTACATCGACCTCTACCAGGCGCACTGGGACGATCGCGACACCCCGCTCGAGGAGACGCTGCGCGCGTTCGACGACCTGGTGCGCCGGGGCACGGTGCGCTACATCGGCGCCTCGAACCACCACGCGTGGCGGCTCACGCGTGCTCTCTGGGAGAGCGACCGGCGCGGCTTCGTGCGCTACGAGTCGCTCCAGCCGAAGTACAACCTGGTGTTCCGCGACGAGTACGAGCGCGAGCTCGAGCCCCTCTGCCTCGAGCAGGGCGTGGGGGTCATCCCGTACTCCTCCCTCGGCAGCGGCTTCCTGTCGGGCAAGTACCAGCGCGGCCGGAACCTGCCCGCGACGGCGCGCGCCAGTGGCGTCGAGAAGACCTATATGAACGACCGCGGATTCGCCGTCCTCGAGGCGGTCGAGAAGGTGGCGGCGGCGGCCGGCGCCACGCCGGCGCAGGTCGCGCTCTCCTGGCTCGCGCACCGCCCCGGCATCACGGCCCCGATCGCCAGCGCGACCTCCGTCGAGCAGCTCCGCGAGATCCTCGGCGGCATCGACCTCGGCCTGGACGAGGAGGCGCGGGCCACCCTCGACCGGGCGAGCGCCTGGCGCGACGCCTAGACTAGACTAGCGGGCATTATTCACGAACGAGGCCCCGCCCGCCATACGCGACCCCACATCCAGCAGATCGTCGACGGCCTCCTCGAGGGGGTGGAGGGCGCGGGCTCCATGGACCTGATCGAGGAGTTCGCCTACCCGCTCCCCGTCATCGTCATCTGCGAGATGCTCGGCGTCCCCGTCGAGGACCACGAGCGGTTCAAGGGCTGGAGCCTCGAGATCGCCCGGAGCCTCGACCTCATCCTGCGGCCCCCGGACTCGGACCTGGCGCGACGGAGCGCCGACGCCCGCCACGCCCTGACCGACTACTTCCGCGGCCTCATCGCCGAGCGCCGGGATTCACCGCGCGCCGACATGCTCTCGGCCCTCATCGCCGCCGAGGAAGCCGGCGACACGCTGAGCGAGCACGAGCTGCTGGCCACGTGCATCCTCCTGCTCGTCGCCGGCCACGAGACGACGGTCAACCTGATCGGCAACGGCACGCTCGCGCTCCTGCGCCATCCCGGCGAGCTCGGCCGGCTGCGTGAGAACCCCGGGCTCATCGGCAGCGCCGTGGAGGAGCTGCTGCGCTACGACGGCCCCGTGCAGCGCACGGCGCGGATCCCGAGCACGGCCGTCACGATCGGCGGTCGGACGATCGAGGCAGGGGAGCTGGTGATGCCGTTCATCGGCGCCGCCGACCGCGATCCCGCCCAGTTCCCCGATCCCGACCGCCTGGACATCACCCGCGCCGACAACCGCCACATCGCCTTCGGCTGGGGCATCCACTTCTGCCTCGGCGCCCCCCTCGCCCGCGTGGAAGGCCAGATCGCCATCAACACGCTCGTGCAGCGCCTGCCGAAGCTCGCCCTGGCCACCGACCGCCCCGAGTACCGCCAGAGCCTCACGTTGCGCGGCCTGAAGGCGCTCCCCGTGGCCTTCTGACGTGACCGTGCGCATCGCTCGACTCGGGACACCGCGGGATCCGGGCGAAGGCTTGCGCATCGGGACAGTGCGGAGGCCGCCCCGCGGGGTGCGCAAAGAGGACTATGCCACGCGCGATTACTTCGATCTGTGGCTGCCCGAGCTGGCCCCGAGCGCGCCGCTCGTGTCGTGGGCACTGTCGCAGCCGCTCACGCCCCAGCGCTGGACCGTCTACGCGCGGCGGTATCGGCGAGAGATGCTTCGGCCGGCGGCTCGGCGTCTCATCGCATTGCTGGCGGCGCTCTCATCGCAGACGACCTTCTCGGTGGGGTGCTACTGCGAAGACGAGAGCCGATGCCATCGGTCACTGTTGAAGGGACTCCTCGTTGAGCATGGCGCGGAGGTAATGTGAGGCGCTCGAGGAGCCGCTGGGCGAAGTTCACGATAGAGGCGGCTGTTGTCCAGGCCCTTCAGGCGAAGGCTTGCGACGGAGTCGACCTCATGACCGAGCTCCTGGAGGGCACGCCGGAGCGATTCCGGCATGTTCTCGTCGAGGAGGATTCTCAAGACGCGGCGATACGATCCGAATGCGCCAGCTCCTCCAGGGCGCCGATGACCGCTTCCTCGGTCAACGTGGGGTACGCTTCAACGATCTCTCGAATCGTCATCCCGGCCGCGAGCATTCGAGTAGGAACTCGATCGAGATTCGCGTGCCCGCCACTCGCGGCTTGCCCCCCAGATGCTCCGGGTCGGCCACGATCCGCGCCATGCGCGTCACCCCCAAACTGCTCGCATCTTCTCACACGCTACCGCCCGGACTCCTGTCCGTCTGACGGCGCGGGCAGATGGGCGACCAGCCGCGCCTTCGCCCCCTCCACCCACGGGACGTCCTTCGGCAGGAGCACGGAGGCCGGCCGGACGCGGTATGTGGCGGGATCGAGCCCCGGCGGCGGCGTCCCCTGGGTGCGCAGGGCGATGGCGGCGTCCAGCAGGCGCTTGCGCACGCGGATGATGCCCAGATCCGCCCGGCCCAGCCGCTCGAGCGAGCGGTCGTAGGCACCCTGGCTCTCGGTGATGGCCTTGTCCTGGGCGCCCGGGCCCGGCACGCCGAAGTACTTCCGCTGGGCATCCCAGTCGGCGAGATAGTCGTTGGCGCGGCTGGCGATGGGCCGGATGTCGCCGTAGGCCTCGCTGATCGCCGGCGCGTACGCGATGATGTGGATCCCTGAGCCGGCCTGGAACGCGGCGATCTCGTCCGCGCTCAGGGCGCGGGTGGGATGCCACGAGATGCACCAGTTGACGAGGTGGTCGTCGTCGATGGGGATCCACACGTGCGACATGAAGACGGGATCGCTCCCCACTTCCGGGGGCGGCATGGTGTGGAACGGGAGCAGGTACTGGGTGATGCGCCAGTAGTGCTGGCCCGCCGGCGCGTCGCGCCGGCCGCCGACCAGCAGCCCGGCCTCCGTGTCGGCCACCTCGACGTGCGGCGTCCGCTCGAGCTGCGACGTGAAGCCGAACCCGACCGCGGCCTGGTCCAGCGCGCGGCGCATGGCGTCGTCGCGCGCGTCGAGGATGCCGTGGAGGAACGAGATGTGCGCGGGGTCGACGCCGCCCTCGAGCGCCTGGAGGTAGTTGCAGTCCTGCCAGAACCTGGAGACGAACCGCTGGGCCTCCGGCACCAGGGCCCACTCGAGGTCGGGCAGCCCGGGCGGCGGGCTGGCCGGCCCCATGTAGGTCCAGACGACGCCGCCGCGCTCGGCGCAGGGGTAGGCGGGCTGCGTGACCTTGTCCAGGAAATTGGTCGCCGCCCGCTCGTTGGGCATGTCGACGCAGCGGCCGCCCGGCTCGAACTGCCAGCCGTGATAGACGCAGCGCAGGCCCGGCTCCTCGTTGCGCCCGAAGTAGAGCGAGGCGCGCCGGTGGGCGCAGAACTCGCCCAGCAGGGCCACGCGGCCGCCCGGCGTGCGGAAGGCCACCAGGTCCTCGCCCAGGATCTTGACGCGCTTGACGCGGCCGCCCGGCGCGAGCTCGGAGGACAGCACCACGGGGATCCAGTACTGTCGCATCAGGTCGCCGATGAGCGTCCCCGGTCCCACCCTCGTCAACTGCGCGTCCTCTTCCGCGGTCAGCATGGCCGGCACCTCCCGCCTGGATCCGGTCCGCCTACCGTAGCCGGGCCTGCCGACCCGCGTCAACGGCCGCCCCTTGACTCCGCGCCCCGGCTGGCGCAGCCTCGCGTGAGGCCGGAGGCCCAGGGGGGGTGCGATGACGACCCAGGTGATCGAACCGCGGATGGAGCTGGAGCAGAACCTCCACATGTACCGCCAGATGGCGAAGATTCGCGCCTTCGAGGAGCAGGTGCACGAGCTGTACAAGAGCGCGAAGATGCCGGGCCTGGCCCACCTCTACATCGGCGAGGAGGGCGTGGCGGTCGGCGTCTGCGAGGCCCTGCGCCGGGACGACTTCATCACGAGCACCCACCGCGGGCACGGCCACTGCCTGGCCAAGGGGGCGTCGGTCAACCGGATGTTCTCGGAGCTGCTCGGCAAGGAGCCAGGCTACTGCCGCGGCAAGGGCGGCTCGATGCACATCGCCGATCCCGAGACGGGCAATCTCGGCGCCAACGCCATCGTGGGCGGCTCCGCCGGGATCGCGACGGGTGCCGCGCTCTCGGCCAAGATGCGGCGCAGCGGCCAGGTCGCGGTGTGCTTCTTCGGCGACGGCGCGCTGGGCCAGGGCCTGCTCTACGAGGCGATGAACATGGCGGCGCTCTGGAAGCTGCCTGTCATCTACGTCTGCGAGAACAACCTCTACGGCGAGTACACGCCCTGCGGCGAGACCATCGCCGGCGAGGTCCTGGCGCGCGCCCGGGCCTTCGGGATCCAGGCCGAGAGCGTCGACGGCCAGGACGTCCAGCTCGTCCACGCGACGATGCAGCGGCTCGTCGAGCGCGCGCGCCGGGGCGAGGGGCCGGCCTTCCTCGAGTGCAAGACCTACCGGTATTTCGGCCACCACGTCGGCGACGTCAACCGCGAGTACCGCACCAAGGACGAGGAGCGGGAGTGGATGACGGAGCACGATCCGCTCCAGACCCTGGTCGGGCGGCTCACGGCGCAGGGGCTCGCCGACGCGAGCGTCTTCGAGCGGATCCAGACCGACGTGAAGGCGGAGATCGACAGCGGTGTGCAGTACGCGCTGGCCGCGCCGTACCCCGACCCGAGCGAGGTCGACGAGGACGTCTATGCCTGACGTGACGGCCACGCCATCGCGTCTCACACCGATCAGCGGGGAGCGGTCATGAGCGATCGAGAGCTGACGTACGGCGAGGCGGTCCGCGAGGCGATCGCCGAGGAGATGCGGCGCGACCCGCGCGTGTTCCTCATCGGGGAAGACGTGGCGGAGGCCGGCCATCCCTTCAAGACGCTGACGGGGCTGGTGCAGGAGTTCGGGACGGAACGGGTCATCGACACGCCGATCTCCGAGCCCGGCTATGCCGGCCTCGGCGTCGGGGCCGCGATGACCGGCATGCGGCCGATCGTCGACGTGATGTTCGGCGACTTCATCACGCTGGCCATGGACCAGATCGTGAACCAGGCCGCCAAGGTGCACTACATGTCGGGCGGCAAGCTCAAGGTGCCCATCGTCTTCCGCACCACGCTGGGGGCGACGCGCCGGTCGGCCGCCCAGCACTCGCAGTCGCTCCAGGCCTGGGTGAGCCACATCCCGGGCCTCAAGGTCGCCCTGCCCTCCAGCCCGTACGAGGCCAAGGGGCTGATGAAGACGGCCATCCGCGACGACAGCCCGGTCGTCATCTTCGAGGACAAGATGATGTACCGGGTCAAGGGGCCGGTGCCGGC
>Ga0209515_10004932_pt1 | contig 17676 bp, 26 predicted proteins | sample Subgroupgradi54m_FD_187454 | JGI IMG/M metagenome (GOLD analysis project Ga0209515, IMG submission 187454) | Subsurface groundwater microbial communities from S. Glens Falls, New York, USA - GMW60B uncontaminated upgradient, 5.4 m (SPAdes)... ...
ATTAAGTATAACAGTATAAGACCACACCAATCACTTGACTATCTAACCCCACTGGAATATGCTCAAGCCAACTTCTTCCAAGTGTTACCTATGTACCCTGCCAGTACACCCCCTTTTCGTACCAAATCAGCTTTTGTATAATTGTATCCTCCGGTGTAGCCATTTGCATAATTTGGTTAAAGATCTTAACTTTTTTACGTCTTTCAAACCTTGATTTATCAAATTCTTTATTTGTTAAAACCCAAAAATCAATTTTAAGATAGGACTGCTGATCAATTGCTTGAAATAAACTTTTATTTTCTAAGGCCTCCTTAATTGTCTCCACTTGCAAAAGAAAATTTTCAGGAAGTTGGGAAAAGGTTTGAATAATTTTCTCAAGATTTTCAATTGGCAGCTCCACCACAAAGTCAATATCATGTGAAGCCCTTGGGCGGCCGTAATAAATAGAGCTCCATGATCCAGTAATCATATAAGGAATTTTCCGGGTATTTAAAAAATGTGTAATATCTTTAAGAAGTTTGGCTTGTCCTGTTTCCATGCGAGTCTTAGGCACCTGTTTGGATTGCCCCGGTTTTCCTGACATCCCTTACCATTTGAGAAAGAGACATACCCAGGCGGATTTTTTTCTCTCCTGACATTTGGGCATACTTTTTTAATATAAAACGGGCTAGTTTGTTCATAGTGTAATAATCAATTAACATTATAACACTCCCATACCCTTTACGCAGAGTATAAACTTATTTCTTTCTAGCAACCTTTTTAGTCTTCTTTTTAGTTCCGGGTAAAGCTTTTGTGCCTTTTTCCTTTAGCTCCATTGCCAGTTTGGAAATCTGCTTAAAAATACTATTCCCCTGTTTTTCCAAATCCAATAGCACTTTCTCAGCTTTTTTTCTGTTTTTCTCATCTGAGAGGGCTATTGCTGCAGCTGCTGCTGCAGCGCCTATAATTGCACCTGCCACCCCTGTTGCCAGAGGGTTTACTCCTTTTTCATTTGCCATAAATATCACCCCCTTTTTCTTTTAATAATTTTACCTGCCAGCGCAACCAGTAAGGCTGGAATTGCGCTTAACGCCTTCATTTGAAGTTTCTCTTTAATACTTTGGGTGGCATCTGAAATATCTGAGGCCATATTCGAGATTGATTTAAGTGATTGTACAAAGTAGAAAGTTATAAATACAAAACATGTAGTAATTACTATAATTCCTAAGGTCAGAATGAGATTTAATAAGTCCTGTGTAGCCATTTGCGCTAATTATAACTAATATCTCCTGCTATGCAAGGATCAGGCTTAAAATTAAAGATCCTATGATAGAGATTATCCAGCCTATGGCTATTTTATTACCCAAATCCAAAATCCTTGAATCAGTTTCCTTTAAAGACCTGCCAACTAAAATAAAGCCTGGCTTGCTGCCTTCAAAACGCTCCAGCACAGCAGCAATCCTGATATTTGGCTTTGGCTGCCAGGATATTCTGTCAGTTCCCTTGGATCTGGTGTAATCGAAAACCCCTTTAGGAAGAGTAGGCACCCTGCCATCTAAAACAGCCTGAGAAGCAACTATTTTTCCTGAATCATCAAATATAATTACAAAGCTGGATAAACTTTTGTTTAGGTCAACCTGCGTGGGTCCAGTAATGTCCTGGGGAGATTTGCCGTTCTGAAGAGCCTGGGCAAACTCCTGAGCCATTTGGATTTGAGGATCATTGGTAGATTGCCTTAGGATTTTTTGGCTTGAGAAAAAGATAAGCCCAGAAAGTATAGTAGCCACCAAAGCTAAGGGTAAAAACTGCCTTAAAACTACTTTCAATTTTGTCATAAGCTCATTATACCCTGATTCTTGCTGATTTGCATTTGTCAGCCATTTCCTATATATTATATTAATGGAATACTTATCTATTATACCTGCTACCTTGCTTGGGTATGCTACATTTAGAGCCATAACACATCCTACATCTAGGATCAGAAGAAGAATGCCTAACCTAAGGGTTAAAAGAGTGCAGGTTTTTCCTGTTATCAGGATCAATATTTTTGGCAGGGTAATCCATTTTCATCATTGGATTAATTTTTCCATACTTTTAATCCTATCTTTTTTTATCTCCGTTGGAATTTTAGATTATGTTGTTACCAAAGGTATACTCTTAGGTGGAATTATTCATGGATTAACTTTACCCAGGGAACACAGAAGGATAATTTATAAAGACTTTTCACTTGAAAGGTTAACTTCAATTAAATAAAGTGGAAAAAGGTAACCTCCTTATAGTTTTATCAGGTAAAACAGCCTCAGGAAAAGATACAATTATTGAAAGGCTTTTGTCAGGATATCCAAGTATCAGAAAAATTATCACCACCACCACCAGAATTCCCAGGAATGAAGAAAAAGCCGGAATTGATTATAAATTTATTACAGAAGAAGAATTTAAAAGGAAAATTAATGAGGGTGATTTTTTGGAATATGTTGAATATGGGGGTAATTTTTATGGCACAGAGAAACCACAGATTCTTTTGGCTTTGGATGAATCTGTAATTTGGAAAATAGACCCGTCACGATCCGGTGAGATCAGACAATTTGTTGAGAAAGCTTTTTCTCCTCCAATTGCAAGCCAGCTCTTAAGGAATCTTTTGGTAATATATTTAACAGTTGATGATGAAACTATCCTGCAAAGGCTAAAACAAAGGGGGCTACCGGAAAAAGAGATCAATTTAAGGATTGAGGAAGATAAACTTTACTGGGAAAGGTATAAGGATAAATATGATTATGTGATAGAAAATGTACCAGGAAAGCTGGATGAGACTGTCAGCCAGATAAGCCGGATAATTGAGGCCCAAAAAACCTCCCAATGAAAGTATTAATAGCAATTCTAGCAGCGTCTATTTTATCTTTTGTTGCATTTATTAATACAAATTCTGCCAATAAAACTATACCTGATAATAATCACGCTTTTTTCCTCCAGGAAGCCTCAACTTCTGCAACTCCCAGCGTATCTTCTTCAGCTATTCTAACAGCCAGCCCCTCAGCCACACCTACTTCAGCACCTAAGCCCACCCTGACTCCAACTCCTGCTCCGGTAGTAAACAATGCCCCACCGGGAAGTGGTTATTCATACCAGTATGTTTCTACTGACGGGCAAACTTATGGAGTGGCAATTGTGGCTGCGGATTTAAATTCCACTAAAGTGATTGTGGATACTGCCTCAGAATCTGATTGCAGCAATGATTGTCCAACTTTGCCTTTGGCTGATTATGTATCCAGAAATGGGGCTTATGCTGGTATAAACGGTTCATTCTTTTGCCCTAAAGAATACCCAAGCTGTAGCGGTAAAACAGGGTCTTTTGACACACTCCTGATGAATAAAAATAAGCGCTATTTTAATTCTGACAATAATGTTTACTCAACAATTCCTGCTGCTATTTTTACCCCAGGCGGGGCCAGGTTTGTTTCCCAAAGCCTTGAATGGGGAAGGGATACTGGTGTTGATGCGGTAATTGCCAATTATCCTCTTTTAGTCCGTGGAAACAACATTAATTTTACTGAGGCTGCAAATGAACCTAAATTTGGGGCAAAAGGAGCCAGGACATTTATATCCACCAAGGGAAACATGGTTTATATAGGGGTTATTTACAATGCCACCATGGGTGAATCTGCTAAAGTTTTACATGCTCTGAGCATGGGAGAAGCTCTTAATTTAGATGAGGGCGGCTCCACAGCTTTATACTCAGGCGGTTATAAAGCCGGTCCAGGTAGAAATATCCCTAATGCTGTGCTGTTTGTCAAAAGATAAAAATTTAATCTAGACTCCTTAAATATTGTAAATATTGGGCAGGAGTTAATACAGTAAATCCTAAGTCCTTGCTTATTTTTTGTCTATCAAAATCTTTTATATTGTATGTTAATAAAAACCTGGCTTTTGCCTTTGCAGCCCCAGCAAGAATATGAGTATCATTAATATCTCTGGTGTATTCTTGAAAATCACTCTTAATCCTTGCTAAGTCTGTGGCAATCTTGATGGTTTTGAGTCTTTCCTGTATTAAGTTCTGTAACTTACCTCTGTCTATTCTCAGCCTGTCCACTACTTTTTCAAGCTCTTTTTTAGAAACATTGGAAATAATAAATCTTTGCTGATGCTCATTTAAAAGCAAATCTGCTGCGCCTTTTTTGGAGAGTAAAGAAGATACAACAACATCTGAATCAACAAAAACTTTTTTACTGCTCACAGACTTTTTCTAATCCTGGAAAGCTCTGTTTTGATCTTAGGAAGATTTTTTAAATCTTCTTTTTGGGCCTTATAAAAATCTTCATCAAGGCCGGTAAAGATAAATGAGAGAGAGCTTACAGGAATTCTATAGACCTTGCCTATTTTTTTGGCCACAATTTCTCCACGGCTGATTAATTGATAAACCGTATTTTTGCTAAGTTGCAGCATAGCCGCAACTTGTTCAGGGGTATAAGCTGTAGGTAAAACTTGGGTGTTAATCATGACGTAATTGTACTAAACATGACGAAACATGTCAATAGATATTATATACTATACTACCCTTCACTTTTAGCTTCAAATGTATTAGAATACTTGGATTATGAAGAAAAAAATAATTATTTTAATTGTTTTATTAGCCTTAGGATTTTTAGCTTTTAATTATTTTAATAAACCAAAAACTCCAGCTTTGCAGTTTACTACTGTCAAAAAGCAGGATATCAGATCTATTGTTTCCTCATCAGGAATTCTGACTGGTAAATCATCTTCAACTCTTAAGTTTAAATCTTCTGGTAAGCTCTCATATATCAATGTCAAAGCCGGGGATACAGTTTCTGCAGGGGCGGTTATAGCAGGCTTGGATACCCAGGATCTTAATATTACACTTCAGCAAGCTCAGAATACGTTAAGGGATAAGCAGGCCATTGTTGATAAAACACTTGATGATGTAAAAGACCATTCCTCTGATGAAAGTTTTACTCAAAGGGTAACCAGGACAACTGCCCAGGTAGCAAAAGATAATGCTTATGATAGTGTTAAAGCAGCCCAGAGGGCTTTCCAGGATACAGTTATCATCTCCCCTATTTCAGGAACTGTTACCCAAGCTCTAGTATCAGTACCAGGGCAAAACATCACTTCCTCAGATTTAATTACCCAGGTGGTAGATTTTTCAGGGCTTTATTTTGATACTGATATTGATGAATCAGATATTAGTAAAATATCTTTAGGCCAGTCTGCCCAGGTAACTTTAGATTCCTATCCTGAGAAAATTCTTAAAGGAGTTGTTTCAGAAATTATTCCTCAAACAAAAACTACCTCAAGCGGAGCAACAGTAATAACTGTCAGGATAAACTTAAATAAACCTGAAATTACACCTGTTAATGGATTATCAGGACAAGCTTCAATTATTTTATCAGAGGCAAAAAACGTCTTAACTTTGCCTCAGGAAGCGCTCAGGGAAGATAATGCTGTTTTTGTACAAACTGATCAGGGCTTAAAGCCAATCAAGGTAGAATCGGGAATTAAATCCGACACAGATGTGGAGATTAAAAATGGAGTTTCGGAAGAAGACAGAGTATTACTCAATCCTCCGGCAGTAGTAACAAGAACAAATCAAAACAGAAACCCGCTGCAGGGAATTATTTTCAGGGTGTTTGGTGGACCTCGAAGACAATGAGTATAGTTAAGCTCTCAAAGATAAACAAAATATATACCTCAGGCGAAGTTTCTTTTCAGGCTTTGAAAGATATTAACCTTGAGGTTAGAAAAGGGGAATTTTTGGCAGTTATTGGAACTTCAGGTTCAGGAAAATCTACTTTGATGAATATTATTGGTCTTTTGGATCATCCCACCAGCGGTAAGTATGAGCTTGACGGACAGGATACTTCTCATCTTAAAGAAGATACTTTGGCAGGAATCAGGAATAAAAAAATCGGCTTTGTTTTCCAATCCTTTAATCTTTTATCCAGAACCTCTGCTTTGGATAATGTGGCCCTACCCTTAATTTATGCGGGAATTTCCCTATCTGATAGAAAAGAACAGGCCAAAGCTGCTTTGGAACAGGTAGGACTGACTGATAAATTGGATTCCAAACCAAATCAGCTTTCAGGCGGGCAGCAACAGAGGGTGGCTATTGCCCGTGCACTGATTACTAACCCGGAAATTATTTTAGCAGATGAGCCAACAGGAAATTTAGATTCAAAAAGCGGTGTGGAAGTAATGAAAATTTTTGAAAGGCTGCACAATGAAGGCAAAACAATTATCATGATCACACATGAGGAGGATATTGCCAAACATGCCAGAAGAAGAATAAGGATAAAAGATGGACGGATTCAGTAATGGACATACTTGAAACAACACAATCAGCTTTAACTGCCATTCTTGCTAACAGGATGCGCTCGTTTTTAACAGTCTTAGGGATTGTTATTGGGGTAACCTCAGTTATCCTGTTAATTTCTTTAGTAACAGGTTTGAAAACTTTTATTACCAGCCAAATCCAGGGCTTGGGATCAAATTTATTGTTTGTAATCCCGGGCAGAATTGGTGGAGCCCGCTCCCCTGGCGGGGTACAGGCTAATAGATTAGTCTTATCCGATGCCACTAATCTACGGACTAAACTAACAGGTGAGGCAGAAGTCTCAGCTGCAATTCAGCGAAATTCCACTTTAAAGTTTGGCAATAAAAATGACAAAGGCGTAGCTGTTTTTGGAGTGGAAAGTAACTACCCTAGGATTGTCTTGGCAATAAAGTTGACTGAGGGTAGGTTCTTTAAGGAATCTGAGGCCCAGTCTGGAAAGAAAGTGGCAGTTATCGGCAAAACTGTCAAAGAAAATCTGTTCGGGCAAGGTAAAGCCATCGGACAAGTAATTGATGTAGGCGGATTAAAATATACGGTGATTGGGGCTTTAGGACCAAGAGGTTCTATTTTTGGCATTGATGCTGATAATTCCATTTATCTGCCATTTTTAAGCGCCCAAAGGCAATTTGGCATACAAAACTTAAACACCATTTATATTTCAGCCCAAAAAGCAGAGGATGTCAAGGATGTGCAAAATAAAGCCATTAGCATTATGAAAAAAAGACTGTCTGAAGATGAATTTTCCGTTAACAGCCAGGAGCAGGCTTTATCAACTATCTCACAAATTACCGGAGTTTTAACCATAGCTTTGGGAGGAATAGCTACTATTTCTTTAATAGTGGGAGGAATTGGGGTAATGAATATTATGCTGGTGTCTGTGACTGAGCGGACCCGGGAAATTGGTTTGCGCAAAGCTGTTGGGGCCAGGCCAAAAGATATCAGGAATCAGTTTTTAATTGAGGCCGTTACTTTATCAGGACTGGGAGGAGTTATTGGGATTATTTTGGGCTTTGCTATATCTTTAATCATAGGCCAATTTTTCACCACCACAGTCCCCCTCTGGTCAGTTGGATTATCATTCGGATTCTCCATGTTAGTGGGAATAATCTTTGGCGTAGCCCCAGCCATTCGGGCTGCAAAACTTGACCCAATTACTGCTTTGAGGTATGAATAGATTATGAGTATTGCTGAAACAGCAGGAGGAATAAAGGATAAAGTAGTAACCTGCCTGCGTGATTTGAAAAGAGGTTATTCTGATGAAGATCTCAGAAGAGAGATAAGAATATCACATGGTGATATTCTTCCTGATGACAGACTAAGATTCAGATTAGGTGAAACAGATAGGGTATTTAATTTAATAAACGGAGTAAGCCTATACCCTTCACCCCTAAGAGATACAGTGTTAATTCCAGGTTATTCTCTAGGTATTCATACTTTTTTGGAACAATTAAACCGATTAAACGAACTTCCTGATGCTAATATAGATCAATTGCTTACTCAGCAAGCTAAAGCTAAACTGGAAGCCTGGCATTATCATCAAAGAGCCCCCAGGATAGTAAATCCTAGTCCTCATTTTCCTAATTCGTCTTTAAAGTAGTCCACCCAGGGAATTAAAGATGGATCCTGGCCATATAAAAAAGCAGTATAGAGGCTTAAATACCCCCCAAAAGATAAAACATTCAACATTTGGGACAGTTTGCTTGTACCAGAAGGCTTATATTCATCAAAAATAATATTATTCTTACCTACTACATCCTGGGTTAATTTAGCTCTTTTTCTTATCTTATCAGAATAAAGATTTGAATCTATAAAAAGTACAAACAATTTCTTGTCTGCGGGATTTTTTAACCCTTCCATTAAGTGATGATTTAATTCAGAAAGAAGTGAAAAAGCAGAAAAGCTTTTAGCTGTTTCATTAAACTGGTTCCTTAAAATATGGGCATTTCCGCTTAAAAATTCCGCTGAGATTATAATGGGTATAGCCCCAAATATTTTTTTCGCCATATCTTTTGCTTTCTGCCTGATATTTTCCTGATTCTCCTCAAGTTCATCTATAGCTTTAGCTACCTCTTCATCAGACAAAGTTAAAAAATTAAGTTTGTTTAAAAGAGCAATAGTCCCTAAAACCACATACCCTGTTCCAAGCCTTGGTTGTCCTGAAGGGTTAAATTTCGGATCAAATACTAAAGAGGATTTGTCCAACTTATCACTGCTTGTTATTCCCATTATTTTGAGACCATGACCCAAAGCCTCAGACTGACAGGATAAAACCTCCTCTGTAGTGCCGGAATAACTGGATAAAATTATTAACGTTTTCTCGCTTACAAATGATGGCAAATGGTAATCGTTATTGGATAATAGAGGTACCTTAAGTTGATCCTTAAAAAGGCTGGAAGCCACATACCCCCCATATGCAGAACCTCCCATTCCACAAAGCACAATATTTTGTACTTGCTTATACTCTTCAGGAAATTCTAAATTCCTGGCCAGCTCCCAAATTTGCCTGCATTGGCTTGCAAGCATACCTGTAGATCCCAGCACATCCTTAGGATCAAGTTTTTTCAGCTCATCTAGATTATCCAAATCAACCACTACCATATAATAACATGTGACATAAAGAGTAAAAAGTGGTATGTTTACTTCAACTTATGGATTCATTTGCTCTGATTATTTTTGGCATCACAGGTAATTTAGCCCAGATTAAACTAATCCCTGCTTTATATGACATGGCAGAAAAAGGACTTTTACCTAAAAATATGGTTATTTTGGGCATTGCCAGAAAAGTCATGAACAAAGAAGGTTTTAAAAAATATTTTAATGATGCCCTCCATGCCCAAAATATTCACCACCAGCACCCAATCAAGCAAGATGTGTTTGAGGATCTGGCCAAAAGGCTGCACTATATTGACGGGCATTTAGATGATCCTAACTTTTATAAAAGATTAAATTATTTCTTAAACTCCCTTACTAAAAAAGGCAAGGACTGCAGCAGAAGAATTTATTATCTGGCCACTTATCCTGATTTATATTCACATGTTTTTGAAAATCTTAAATCACAGGGTATGAACAGGCAGGGAAAAGGCTGGGTCAGGTTAATGATAGAAAAGCCAATTGGGAATGATCTAAAATCTGCCCAGGCCTTAAATAAGCTCCTGCTTAAATATTTTTCTGAGGATCAAATTTACCGCCTAGATCATTATCTAGGTAAAGAAACAATCCAAAATATTTTAACTTTCCGCTTTTCCAATGATATTTTTGAACCTATGATTAATAAGGATCATATAGACCATATCCAAATTACAGCCACAGAGGACTTTGGGATAGGGGCCAGGGGGGGATATTATGACCTGGTGGGTGCGCTAAAAGATGTTGGGCAGAACCACCAGCTACAGATGCTGGCATTTGCTACCATGGATGCTCCAAGTGAGTTTAGCAATGAGGCAGTTACCTTGCAGCGGCTTAAAATCCTACAAAGCTTAAAGTCTTTGCCTGAAAAAGTAGTTTTTGGCCAATATGAAGGCTACAAAAAAGAGAAAAATGTCAATCCAAACTCCAATATAGATACTTTTTATGCCTTAAAAACTTATGTGGAAAATGAGCGGTTTAAGGGAGTGCCTGTTTATATCAGGGCGGGTAAAAAATTAAACCAGACTGTTACAGAAATCTCTATTGTTTTTAAAAATCCTACCAGCCATTTATTCAAGAATTTAGGTGGGGACCAACCCAATGTTTTAATCTATCGGATACAGCCAAATGAAGGGATAGTTTTAAAAATTATCACTAAAGAGCCTGGACATAACATAAAATTAGAATCAGAATATATGCAGTTTTGTTACAGATTGGATCCACACGGTCATTATATCCCTGATCCTTATGAAAGATTACTTATAGATACAATCAGAGGGAACCAAACTTTTTTTAATTCAGCTGAAGAGGTAGAAGCCCAATGGGCTTTCGTGGATCCTTTGGTTGCAAAAAGGGATAGGCCAAGTATATATAAAGTCGGATCCTGGGGACCAAAAGAGGCTGATGAACTGATTAAGGCAGATGGAAGGCAGTGGCTGGAACCTTCTATGGACTTTTGTAGAATATAAAGATGAATAACTTAATTGAAAAAATAATCCTTGATCCTCTTTTTCTAAAACTGAAAGATGTTATAGAAAATAATCCTTCTCATAACCATGAAAGAGTTTATGATCATCTAATCAAAACAAGAGATATTGCTCAAAGAGAAATTTCAGGTGAGTTTATCATTAGTCCTGAAGCAAAAAAACTATTTTTAGAATTTGTTAATGAGGATCTTTATGGGATGAAAAGGGCTGATATTATGATTCTAATCGCTCTACTTCATGATGTGGGTAAAATACTCTCAGTCAAAGAGGGTGATAATCTTCATCCAATCCTAGTTACTAATTCATCCGGCATCACTTTTCTCCCGGGACACGAATACTGGGGCTCAACTATAGTAGAGGAATTCCTTAAGGAATTCTCTTTAGATCCTCAAACTATAAAATATATCTCAAATGTTATTAGGTTACACGATACTTTTGGCACTAGTTATTGGGATTCCAAAAAAGACTGGAAAATAGATTTCTTGATAAATGATGTTAAATCCAGAGCAGAAGGGTTTTATAAAGAAGCCTTGTTTAATATTTATTGTGATTGTTTTACAGCAAAGCCATTTCAGTTTTCCAAAGAAATGATTGTTAAAATATTTAATGAACCTAACCTCTATATAGGAAGAGAATATGTTATTACCTAAATATAGAATCCCCCTTTTTGATATTGACGGAACTTTATTAAAAAGCAATACTCCCACTAATCTGCATGATGAGGCTTTTGACTTTGCCCTGGCAACTGTATATAAACTGCCTAATGCTACGGTAAAGCCGCATATACTTTCAGGAAAAATTGATTCACAAATTTTAATAGAAATATCACAAATTTACGGGGCTTCTGAGAAAGAAGCTAAAGAAAAAGTTCAGGATGCTATGACAGCTACCTTAGATTATTTCATGAAACATGTAGAAAAAAAGCATTTTAAAGCTATTCCGCAAGCAGAACCTTTATTAAAGAAGTTAAAATCCTTAAATATTCCCTTAGGGCTTTTAACAGGTAATATAGAAGAAATTGGCTGGGAAAAAATGCAGTTAATTGGATTTAGGGACTATTTTACTTTTGGGGCTTTTGGGAGCTTAACTTTCAGGCGGGTTGACCTAATCCCTATTGCCAAAAAAAGGCTGGAAAAGATTTTAAATAAGAAAATACCTTTGCAAAACTTTGTGATTATTGGAGACACCCCCTTGGATATTGCTTGTGCAAAAGCAGGAAAAATACCTGTAATTGCGGTTAGTACAGGAAAGTATAAAAGCCACCAGCTTAACTCTGCTGACCTGGTGGTGGAAACCTTGGGGGAAACAAAAAAGATTATAGATTTTCTTAAGCTTAGGATGTAAAAATACCTGAGAAATTAATTTATACTAAAGGCTCGTCTAAGGAAATTTTTCCAGCTGGGAGCAGAAGCATTACCTTTAGCCCTAGCTGCATTCACAATAGTATCCACACCTGTTTTAGTAAATGATCTCTTAATTGCTGCACTATAATCATTCTCACCCATAAGACCCAATTCATATATAATCGACTCTGCTTGCTGCATGTAACCTCGGGCCTCTTCTGCCAGTAATTCATTTGGATCTTTAATTCTTCTACCTTGATTCTCAATACGTTCTCCTATTGGCTTGTTTTCTACCGGCTTATCTGCCTCAAAGGCATCCTCTATATGTTTTACTTCATGAGATAAACCACTTGCCATCTCCTGAGATCCCATTTCTAACATAGCAGGTACACTCACATCCATTCCTATCCCTAGGTTACCATCAGGCGTCACTTCAACGCTTGAGTTTATTATGGCGTTGTCCGGAAACCGTTTTGGGTCTATAGCCGTACCAATTCTACCGATGTTTTTTTGATCTACTAGAAATTTTGCTGAATCCCTATAAAAGGGGTTATCAGAATCAGCCATAGCTCCGGTAATAAAATTAAGCTTTTTTGCAGGGGTTAAAGTTCCGTTTTGAGCATTTTGCGCAATATCCTGATCCGCCTTTAACCATAAATCTATTTCTTTTTGATCTTTTTCTACACCTAAGCGTCTTATCTCACTACCTATTACATAATTATCTGACTGAGAATATTCATATAAACCTATACCACCCAAAAAAGTAGCTGCTAATCCAGCTGCGGATAAAACTAAGTATAATCTTTGTCTTCCTCTTGGTTTTCTACCTTTAGAAATAAGCGATCTTTCGGCTTCTCTTCCTTTTCTTCTATTTATTTTTTCCGGATTCATAGGTACATATTATACAGCCTATAGCTTTTTTTATCAAATTTGAAAGGAGTTTTATCTTTAAAAAAAATTCGGGTTCCTACTAGAATATATCAATTAATTTTTCTTAACATCATGCTGGCCAAAGACTCCGCGCATGGCTGAGATTACTTTATTTCTAAATCCATTGGGCGAATCTTCCAAATCATTGCTTGAATTTTCCCTTACTTTTATTGATGCCTCCATGGCTGGCACATCTATCCCCATTTCTTTTTGAGCCATTTCCACTGTCCAGTCTGCCTCTGCAGGTATTCTTTTACCAGATCCTCCTGAACCAATGCTTGATGAGATATTAGAAAGGTTTGGATCTTCTTTAAAAGCCTCCAGTAACCATCCTACGAGTCTTGATTCTACAACTGAGCGATGATTATACAAATCTAAAAGCTTCACAAAATCATATTTGAATGGTCCCTGCTTCAAAATAGCCAAGCCCTCTCCTATTGATTCCATCATGCCATATTCAATTGCATTATGTACCATCTTGGCAAAATGGCCTGAACCAACTGGTCCAAGATGTTGATAAGCCCCTGGAGCTGCTGCAGCTTTGCAAAGCTCTTCTACTTTTTTAAAATCCTCTTCAGTTCCCCCAATCATTAAGCAAGCCCCAATTCTGGCTCCATTTGGCCCACCTGAGGTACCAATATCCATAAAATGCACTTCCTTAGCAGATATCTTCTCATTTCTTCTTAATGTGTCTTTATAAAAGGAGTTTGCCCCATCAATAATTAAATCACCCTTGGAAAGTAAGGGTAAGAGTTTATCAATATATTCATCTGTAATATCTCCTGCCGGAAGCATGAGCCAAATAATAATATTGTCATCCTGAGGCAAAGCCGAAGGATCTCTAGACTTTAAATCTTGAGATTCCTCGCTAACGCTCGGAATGACAGAAGAAGACTTCCTTAATTTAATCACCAAATCTTCTATACTTTCAGTAGCCACTGCTCCTGCTTTGACTACTTCTTCCACAGGTTTTGGGGACCTGTTCCATGCAACGATTTCTACACCTTGCTCCAATAAATGAAACACCATATTCTTCCCCATTCTGCCTAGTCCAATATAACCAATCTTCATGATATGATTATATCACCTATGTATTTGGTATTTGATATTGGCGGAACTAATATGAGAATTGCAGTTTCCTCTGATGGAAAAAGTATTACCAGATCCAAAATTGTCCCTACCCCAAAAGAATTTGAAGATGGTATTCAAACCATCAGACAAATTGCAGATGAATTAAGAGGGACTGAAAAAATAGATGCAGTAGCAGGAGGAATTGCAGGACCCTTGGATCCTAATAAACTTAAGCTTATTAAAAGCCCTCATGTTAGTAACTGGGTGGATAAGCCTTTAAAAGCAGAACTGGAGAAATTATTTAACTGTCCTATTTATTTGGAAAATGATACTGCTTTAGTAGGCTTGGGTGAGGCAACCTCAGGAGCAGGAGTTGGTAAAAGTATTGCTGCATATATAACAGTATCAACTGGTGTAGGGGGAGTTAGAATTGTTGACGGGAAAATTGACAGAAATTCCCTGGGGTTTGAGCCAGGCCACCAGGTAATTTTGCCAAACGGGGCTCCTTGTAATTGTGGAGGGATAGGACATCTGGAAACCCTGGTTGGAGGATTTTATCTGGAAAGGACATATAGGCAAAAACCTGCAGAAATAAAGGATCCGAAAGTTTGGAATGAAGTGGCCAGATATTTAGGATTAGGCCTTTGCAATACAATTGTGCACTGGTCACCGGATATTGTTATTTTGGGAGGAGCTGTAATGAAAAGCGTGGATTCTCAAAAGGTAAATATATTCCTTAAGGAATACTTAACCATTTTCCCTCAACCCCCTGAAATTGTTTTAGCAAAATTTGATGCTGATGGTGGATTATATGGGGCTTTAAAACTAATTGATTCCCAAAAGTAATACCAAAAGTAATAATTGAATAAAAATGATAAAATGATCAGGTTGCCCCCGTAGGCTAACGGATAGACCATATCGCTTCGGACTTGAAAGTTGTAGTTGTTTCGAGTACGATATTATTAGTGAAGATATGTATTAGGTGTGGGCAAGAAAAAGAAATATCAAATTTTAATTTTAAATTCAGATCAAAAGGAATCAGGCAAGCACAATGTAAACTTTGTACTAGAACATACATACGAAATCATTATTATAAAAACAGAGAATATTATCTTGCAAAAGCTCAGAGAAATAATTTAAGAATAAGACAAGAAGTAAAAGAATTTATCTGGCAATATTTAAATACACATCCTTGTATTGATTGTGGAGAAAAAGATATTATAGTGTTAGAGTTTGACCATAAACAAGATAAGATTAGAGAAATAGGCAAAATGGTTTCTGGTCGTTACTCCTTACTAAAAGTGAAAGTCGAGGTTGGGAAATGCGAAGTGAGATGTGCGAATTGTCACAGACGTAAAACAGCAAAACAATTTGGTTGGCATAAAACATTTATGCCCCTGTAGCTCAGCAGATAGAGCAACTCGCTTCGGACGAGTTGGTCGAGGGTGCAATTCCTTCCAGGGGCACAACTACCCATAAACTAATACCTTGCTTTTACAAGCTGTTTGAGGATATGATATTTAACCTTATGAATCCTGATTCTGCTAATGATGCAGCACTTCTTTTAAAAATTGAGGAGATGATTAAAACACATCTTACTCAAATTGATGATTTGGCTGAGCAAATCACCAAACATAAAGAAATGCTGGATGATATTTTTGGTAATGATTCTACTTACCAGGAACATGACAAAATTGCCAAAGAAGCAGCCAAGATAAGAAGCAAAACCAAAGCAGAAATAATGAAAAGAGTGGATGTAGCTGATTTGGCAAATAAAATGAAGGCGCTAAAGAGCGAAAAAATGGAGCTTGGGGAAGGTTTATCTGATTATTTAAGGGAGTACCAAAGGCTTTCAGGTTCAAATGAAATAGAAGACAATACAGGTGAAGTAAGGGAGATTATAATGGTGCCAAAACTGGTTAAAAAATCCTCATTCAGGCCTTAAATCTTACTCTACAACTTCTTCCCCCTCAAATGAGACATCAGAGGATCCATCAGATGAAGAAACGCTGTCTTGCGCAGGCTGTGCAAAGGTAAATTCTGCAAGAATTTTGTTATAAGCTTTCATCCAAAAATCATTTTGGGAATTTGAAAGATCTATGCTAAAAGTTACTCCCTGGTCAACTGAGGCAAGCTTTATCTTGCCGGCTGTTTTTATTTCTAGGGCTCTTAAGCTTCCTAATTTAACTTCTTTAGGCTGACCTTCTAAGTCCTTAATTGACTTAACCCACTGATCTGTTGATAAAAATTTAGAATCTGTTACTTTTAAAATTAAACTGCCCTCAACACCTTTGGCAGATAGTTGCACCTCGGCATATGAGGCATCTGTTACTTCATTATTTGTTAAGGATAAATTATCAGGATAGTTGAAGGTAAAACCAGATGGGTCTGAGTATGCTTTAAGAGTTTCAGAAAGAGTTGGCTTAAAAACTGCTGCCTGATTGTTTAAAGATGCTGAGGGGCTTCTAGAAGGAGAAGAAAACAAGGCTATTTTCACTATAGCTATAATCAAGATAGTTGTTAAAACTGCCAGAAAAATTGTCTTTTTGTTTACCAGTTCCATTTGTATAAGTATAGCATGATATGTTAATCTAATAAAAGATTATGAAGAAATTTTTTCTGCTTGTAGCTTTCTTTTCTCTGCTCCTTTTTGCAGAAAATACAGAGGCAAAAGTTTTACCTCAAGCTGGAAAAGCTTCTGCCAAAACTGTGGTAAAAAGCTCAACTAGTAGCGGGATAAACATAACACCAAGGCTGAGAAGCGATAGAAGAGCTTTAATAGTATATTTTTCCAACCTGCAAAATGCAAAAAGTGTTTCTTATTCCCTAACCTATAACACCAGTACTCAACCAGAAGGGGCTATCGGTTCTGTTTCTACAACCGGACCTTCAAACACCAGTCAGGAGCTTCTTTTTGGTACCTGCTCCAAAAATGTCTGCAGGTATCATATAGGGGTAAATAATGCGCGCTTGGAAGTTTCTTATACAACTCAATCAGGCAAAAAATATCTCAAAAAATACAAAATAAAAGTCTAATTGACAAATTATACAAAAACTATATAATTGTATTATGCAAAGAGTTATTGTTCAGGTTCCTATGACCAGAGAGTTGAAAAACAAATCGGAAATTGTTTCTGCTGATTTGGGTTTTTCATCCATACAGGAAGCGATTAGAGTACTTTTAACCAAGCTTTCTAAAAGAGAGTTTAACTTAAAAGTGGAAGAAGCAGAGGAAATAACTGATCTTTCCCCTGCTGCTGAAAGAAGGTTTAAAAAAGCAGTTGAGGATATTAAAGCAGGGAGAAATATTACCAAGACTAAAAATATTGACGAGCTTCTTTCTCTTCTAAATTCATGAAGATTGAATTTACACATAAATTCATAAAAATTTATAAAAAACGTTTTTCTTCCAAATCCAGTGTACAGATAAAGTTTAATGAACGGACAAGAAAGTTCGCTGAAGATCCTGATGATCCAAGGCTTGCTGACCATGCATTGGGTGGAAAATTACAGGGACATAGGGCATTCTCTATTACCGGAGATGTTAGAGTAATATATTACATTTTTAAAGACACGGTATATTTTGTTGATATTGGTACCCACAATCAGGTATACGGAAAGTAAATTATTAGGCAGATTTTCAAAATAGCTTTCAACCCCAGGGGTTGAATACGCTTGAACCCCGGGATAATTGAGATGTGAGCCATCAGATTATCTGATTTGATCCTAAAATACTTATAGGGTATACTAAGCAGCATGGTAAATTCACGTACATTCTAGGTGGAAGTGCACCACTTGCTTAGGATAATACCTCATTCATTTTCTCATATGGTGTCAAATATCCCAGGCATTTTCTGGGAGTGGAATTCATTCTTATCTCCACTTCTTTAATCTG
>Ga0209515_10004934_pt1 | contig 17675 bp, 5 predicted proteins | sample Subgroupgradi54m_FD_187454 | JGI IMG/M metagenome (GOLD analysis project Ga0209515, IMG submission 187454) | Subsurface groundwater microbial communities from S. Glens Falls, New York, USA - GMW60B uncontaminated upgradient, 5.4 m (SPAdes)... ...
GGACATGGTGGCGGTGCTCCAGGGGGAGATCACCCTGAAGGCCGAGGAGGAGACCGAGTTCGTCGTGGTGATGGGGATGACCCCCGACCGCAATGAGATCCCGCGGTTGTTGAAGAGCTACCGCTCCGTCGAGGCGGCCAAGTCGGAGCTGTTGGCGATCCGCGCCTACTGGCAGAAGCAGATCGACCGGCTCTGCGTGAAGACCCCGGATGCGAATTTTGACACGATGGTCAACCTGTGGGGGAAGTATCAGCTCGAGGCGATCACCCACTGGCGAGGGACGTCACACTACCACGGGGCGGAGGGGGGTCTCGGCTTCCGCGATACCGCGCAGGATGTCGAGGGGCTCCTCTCGGTGAATCTCACGACGGCGCGGGAGAAGCTCGAGAAGCTCCTCTTCTACCAGTACAACTCAGGCCACGCCGTCTCCGGGTTCTCCGACATTGAGGGGACGTGGGAGAACCAGGGCGTTGCCGGCGTCATCAAGAAGGCGGACGTCGCCGTCTGGCTTCCGTACAGTGTCGTCTCCTACGTGAAGGAAACGGGGGACACCGAGTTCCTCAAGAAGGTGATCCCGTTCCACGACGGGGGGAGTGCCACGGTCTATGAGCACATCCTGCGGGCGGTGCGCTATCTCTGGTCGAAGCGCGGCGAGCACGGCCTGCCGCTGATCGGCCATGCCGACTGGAATGATGCCTACGACGCGGTCGGGATTAAGGGCAAAGGGGAGTCGGTCTGGCTGGCGATGGCGCTGGCCCGCGCCTGCCGGCAGCTGGAGTCGCTGGCACGCTTTCTCAGCGACGAGAAGGTGGCCGAGGAGATGCGCGAGCAGTACGAGGAGCTCGTCAAGATCGTGAACACCGTCGGATGGGATGGCAATTGGTACGTGGCTGCCTACAACGATCAGGGGATGAAGATCGGCTCCGACAAGAATGATGAGGGGAAGGTCCCGCTCAACTCCCAGACCTGGGCGATCCTCAGTGAAGTGGTGCCGGCGGACCGCCTGCCGAAAATCCTCGAGAAGATTGATCACTATTTGGATACGGACTATGGGCCGGCGCTCTTCCTGCCGAGCTACACAAGCTACAACCCTGGCATCGGGCGGGTGACGGCGTTCGCCGAGGGGACCAAGGAGAATGCCGCGGTCTTCTCGCACGCGTGCGCCTTCAAGGTGGTGGCCGACTGCTTCATCAAGCGCGGCGACAAGGCCTACGAAACCTACGCCAAGCTCCTGCCGATGAGCTCGGCCAAGCAGGATCACGAGCAGTACAAAGTGGAGCCGTACGTGTGGGCCGAGTACGTCATCGGCCCCGGATCCCGGTACCGGTTCGGCGAGGGGGCGTTCACCTGGAATACGGGGACGACCCCCTGGATGTTTATTGCCGCCACGGAATGGATTCTCGGGGTCCGTCGGGAGTTCGGGGGATTGCTCGTGGACCCCTGTCTGCCGCACACCTGGCGCCACGCCTGGATCCGCCGGCCGTTCCGCGGCGCGGTCTACGAGATCACGATTGAGAATCCGAAGGGCCTCCAGTCGGGCGTCGAGCGCCTGATCGTCGATGGGATGGAGCAGGAGGGGACTCTGATCCGGCCGCATGGCGATGGGCAGGTGCATCAGGTGGAGGTGCTCATGGGCACGCCGCGCAAGGCCCGCCGGCTGGAGAAGGTCGCGACCTCGTCTTGAGTGCACGATCGTTCGCCCCGCTGAAAGAGACCATCTCCGGCGTTCGGGGAATCGTCGGGGCGAGTCTCACGCCGGCACTGGTCCTGCGCTATGCCATGGCGTTCGGCGCGCGGCGGGTACCCGGGGTCATCATTGTGGCCCGCGATCCCCGGCCGAGCGGGGTGCTGTACCGTGATCTGATCGTCGGGGGCCTGCAGGCGGTCGGTTGCCGCGTCCTCGACATCGGCGTGACCCCCACCCCGACCGCGCTCGGTGCGGTGCTCGCCGCGCGCGCCCGCGGCGGCCTCATCATCACCGCCTCGCACAATCCCGCCCCGTGGAACGGCATGAAATTTGTGGCGACGGAGGGATCATTCCTCACGCCCTCGGCGATGGAGCAGTTGGTGGCCGAGGCCTCCAGGTGGCACGATGACGCGCTCGTGCCGTGGAATCGCCTGACCCCGGTAGCAACCGAGCCCCGCGCGATCGCCCAGCACATCGCTCGCATCCTGAGGGCCGTGGACGCCGAGGCGATCCGCCGGCGCCGGTTCATCGTGGCCCTCGACAGCTGCAACGGGGCCGGGGCGGTGGCCGGGCCCGCGCTCCTTCGGGCGCTCGGCTGCCGCGTCGTGGGGATCCACATCACCCCCAGCGGAGTGTTCCCGCGTGGGCCGGAGCCGACCCCGAAGAATCTCGCCGCGCTCAGTCGGGCGGTGCGGCGGGTTGGTGCGGCCGTCGGGTTCGCGCAGGACCCGGACGCGGACCGCCTCAGTCTCGTGGAGGAGACCGGCCGGCCGCTCAGCGAGGAGCTGACGTTGGCGATCGCCGTGCAGCATCGGCTTCGCCAACAGCGTGGCCCGGTCGTCGTCAACCTTTCCACCTCTCGCATCATTGATGATGTCGCACGCGAGGCCGGCGTGGCCGTCCAGCGCACCCCGGTCGGCGAGGTCCACGTCATCCAACGAATGCGGCGTGTGAAGGCCGTCATCGGTGGGGAAGGGAACGGCGGCGTGATTGACCCGCGCGTCACCTGGGGCCGTGACAGCTTGGCCGGCATGGCCCTCGTGCTCGAAGCGCTCGCCCGCCAGGGTCGGCCGCTCTCTGCGGTCGCCGCGCCGCTGGCGCGCTGGGCGATGGTGAAGCAGAAGCTGACGCTGACCGCCGCCCAGACCCGGCGCTTGCTCGGCGCGCTCCGCACGCGATTCCACGGTGCCCGGTTCACTGAGGGCGACGGTGTGCGGGTGGATTTGCCGGAGGGGTGGGTGCATGTCCGTCCCTCCAATACCGAGCCGATCGTGCGCGTGTTCGCCGAGGCCTCAACGGTGGCGCAGGCGCAGGCCCTCGTTCGGCAGGCCCTGAGGGGACGGAGTTAGAGTAGAATAAAATTTGCTCAACCTCTTGACATTTCCTGCCCGGATCGGGTATACTACGGATGAGTCATTCAATCTTGTGGCGACCATGAATCCTCAGCGTTCCCGACGGTGGGTCATCGGTGCCCTGGCGGTCTGGATCAGTATCCAGGCGGCCAGTGGGTGGACGGCGGAGCCCTCGGACCGCAGCTTCTTCAAGCAGCGGCAGGCCCCGCCCCCGAAGGCGGCCACCACCCCGCTTGACACCGAGACCGAGAAATCCACCGAACCCGCGAAGCCGCTCACCCGCCTCGACGAGCTGACGATCCCGATTCAGCACGGCTCCGTGAAGGAAAGCTCGACCGCCGCCCCCAACGCCCCGATTCTCATCCACATCCAGGATGCCCACGCCAATTACGAGGCGCAGAAGCACCTGGCGGCCATCCTCGAGCACCTCATCCAAAAATACGGCCTCTCCCTGGTCCTCGTTGAGGGGGGCTCGCGCAACGACTCCCTCTCCTATATGCGGACCTACGCGCCGCTCGCCAAGCGCAAAGAGGTGGCCGAGCAGTTCCTGAAGGCCGGCAAGATCTCCGGGGAAAACTACCTGGATCTGACCACTGATTATCAGTTCACCGTGTTCGGCGTTGAGAAGCCGGAGCTTTACGACGCCAACATGGCCGCGTTCTTGAAGGTCGAGCAGGCCCAGCCGCCGGCCAAGCAGGTACTCGGGGCTTACAAAACAGCGCTGGAGACGCTCAAGGAGAAGCTCTACCCCAAAGAGGTCAAGGAGCTCGAGGCCCGCGAGACCGCCGTCGAGAAGAACGAGGAGTCGCTGACCACCCACTACCAGCGCCTGAGCGCGCTGGCCACCGAGCGGAAGGTCTCACTCGCCCCCTACCCGAACGTCCAGCAGTTCCTGCAGGTGAGCCAGGCGGAGAAGACGATTGATTTCAAGGCGGTCGAGCTCGAGCGTGGCCAGGTCCTGGAGGAGCTCACCAAGACACTGCCGAAAGCAGAGCTCACCGCCTTCCTCGACCGGTCGAAGCAGATCAAGAAGGGGATGGCCACTGCCAGTTCCTTCTACCGCGCGCTCAAGGCGAAGCTGACGCCGGCGCAGCTGGCCGCCCACAAGCAGCTGTCTGCCTACTGCGACTACCTGGAGCGATTTGAGGCGATCAACCACGCGGCGCTCTTCAGCGAGGTGGAATCGCTCAGTGAGGCGATCAAGGCCACCTACTTCACGACACCTGACCAGCGGGCTGTCGCGCGGATCACCAAGGACGTCGAGGTGCTCACCGATCTCGTGGATCTGAAGCTCATTCCCGAGAAGTATGACTACTATGACGCCCACAAGCGGGAGTTTGATCCGGCGCAGTGGGGCCGAGACCTGGCCGCGATGGGGAGGAAGGCCGCCGTGACGATCCCGGAGTTTGACGCCCCGACGCTGCGGACGGCCGTCCCCGCCGTCGAGGAGTTCTACGTCATCGCCCGCCAGCGGGATCTGGCGATGGTGGAGAATGGCCTCAAACAGCTCGAGGCGTTCCAGGTGAAATTCGCCGTGCTCATCACCGGCGGCTTCCATACGCCGGTCATCACCCGGCTTCTGAAGCAGCAGCAAGTCTCCTACGCCGTCGTCGCCCCCAAGGTGCCGCAGGTGACGGAGGCCGACATCGCGCTGTACCACAAGGTCCTAAAGGAAACGTACGTCCCAATGGCCCCACAGCATCAGGCCGGCCAGGCCGTCGCCGCGCCACCCGCCGGCACCGGGACCACCACCCAGTAGGTTTGGAGACCAACAGGGAGTTGCCATGCCGTTGACGCGTCGGATGTTTGCCGCCCCATTGCGCATCGCCGCAACAATCCTTTGCGTATCCTTGACGCTGACGTCGGCGGCCCCGGCCTGGGCCCTGCGGCCGGAGGTGCCGGCGAGGGGCACGACCGCAGCCGCCGGGCTTGAGAGTGCCCTCCATACCGTTGAACAACCCCTCACCAAAACTGCTGTTGCCGTCACGCCGTCATCAGGCCCAGTGCTCATGCGGGGAATCTCAAGCGACGTCATCGCTGCGATGCTTCGCCGACTTGACACGATCCCGACTTCTCAGAGAACGACTCGCGATATGACGCTGGCTGCGCTGGACGTGTTGAGGACCACAGGCACTCGAGTTCCCGATCGGGCAGCGATTGCTGTGCAGTTAGACGAGCTTCGTACCGATGGACCGCCCATCGATTGCCCTACCTGCGGTGCGAAGCTGGCCCATGCGATTCTTAGCGACCCATTTACCAATCCTGAGGCCGATCGTCCTGAAGAGCTCCAGAGCCCCCTCTTTCAAGAAGAAGAGGTGCTGAATGCCTTGCTCTTGGCCATCAGCATCGTGCAGACGGGCCGCGTTCTCACGTTGCAGTCCCCGGATGGTCATGTGATACCGGCCAGTGCGGCCGCCGATTTGCGAGATCTGCTCACGCTGGCCGAGGCCCATCCTGCGTATCCTCAGGAGGATCGCCACGTCTGGATCGGAGCTCGCGTGACGCAAGCCCAGGTTAAAGAGGCCTTAGATCAAGGCCAGTTGGTAATCGCCCATGTCGGTGGCAACCATTTTGTGCAAATGACCCAGATTAGCCATGGGCGCGTGGAGTACACCGATCCTCAGCATTTTGTCAGAACGAACCTGCCGTCGCCAGGCGTTGCCTCGAGGCAGGAAGAAGATTTCTATCAGTGGTGGAAGAGCGACCCCGATCCCCGCGCGACAGGTGTCGTGCTCATCGGCCGACATTCTCTGCAAGAGGCCGTGTTCCCGCGAAGTCAGGAACTTACCGATGCTGATCTTGCGAAGGTCATAGGGTGCTGCGGCATTAATGCCACGTTTGCCCATTTCCGGTCTGTTCGGCGCATTCTGGATGCGCTGCTGCGCCTCAAGTACCGTGCCCCGGATGACACCGGAATTCTCGTCATCACTCGAAACGGCTTGGTGGTCCGGAAGGCAGAGGGGACTCCGGAGGCCCTGATTCTTCATTTGATTAAGCGACCTCTTTTCCCAGAGATGTTGGAGTTGCCGGCCGACTCACCGCGCAATCAAAGCAGAATTGGACAATATCGCGATGAGCGACGATCGTTGTTGCGGGATGAGGGATTGAACGAATTTGTTTCACCGGGTTGGCAGGATCCAGGGCATTTGTTGACGGATCTCTTTACTTCAGAAATGGATGTTTTGTACACAGGCAATCTCACCGTGGGCATTGGAGATGTGGGAGGGCTCTTCTCCGGTTGGATTTACCTCCTTGGAGAGGACGTGAGTCACTACCAGGCGCTCGATGGCCCAGGGCTTTCTCTGGACGATCTGATCCACCGATGGGACATCACACCCGCTTTTATCAAACTCTTCATTCGGCATCGGCTGATGTTGGAGACACAGGAGATGACGCTGGAAGAGCGGACCGGTATTTTGGAAACCTTCGATCGACTAAGTGAGCGGGCCATGAAAAATGCCTTGGGTGGTGATACTGAGCGACGAGAATGGAGTCGTCTCTGGAGCGCTTATCTAAAAGGCAAGACCATTCAGATTCCATCGGATTTTAATCGGGATCCGGTGCGGCACATCTTCAGATTGCTGGATCAGATCGTTGGCTCCTTTGGGGAATATCCGGAGTGGGAAGACGCTGTGCAGAAGCACTTTGATACCCGTCGGCCTGGTGGAAAGAGCCAGGGTTCCTGGAAATGGCGGTTGTATTGGGAGCGGGAGTATTGTTACAACATGCCTGGCCACGCGTGGGGAGCTCTCGTGGATTGGTTTCAGGATTGGGCCCACGAGAACAGCTACGTCCCGGATGCCGTTCATGAGAGATGGCTGCGTCGCCGCGCAGATCAAACGAAGGACCATCACTATTCCAAAGGGACAGTCAACCTTCCCCTCCTCTTGATTCTTCCAGAAATTGTCGTGGGTCACGGCCGGTGGGCCATGACGGGAGATCCAAAATGGTGGAACGGGCATCCTCAGCATACCACCTCGCGGGCCGTTGTCCACAACGGGGCTCTCGAAGCGGATATCAACGTGCAACTTAAGCGCGAGCATCAAGAACGGTACGATGCCGAGATGACGGAAGCCGCGAGATTGCGTAAGGAGCGTGCTTTTGATAACGGCGCCAGTACCCAAGCAGAAAAGATTGAACAAAACGCCCGTTTGAACCTCGGTCGGTTCGAAGATGAAGCAGAAACGCAGGAGATTTTTACCGACACCCGGACAATCGTGCGGCAGTGGCAGCTGGTGGCGGACGCTTACAAAGCGGATCAGGCGGCTGGATTGGTGACAGACGGATTGATCAACACCGATCGGCCCGGTCGGCTTCACCGACCTGGTAAGACCTACGAGGGGCGTCCTGTGTACGATCGAGCAGCCGCCTGGAATGCCGTCGTGAAGAATCTCCGCCAGTATTTCGAGATCCAAAATCCCAATTATGATGAGGTGGCTCTCCGGGTGGCCAATATAGAAATGGCGCCAGGATCCGGGATTGCCATTGATGGGGTGAGCTTGACCTCCCCCTTTACCGAGTTTGTCGTCAGCCACGATCGGCCGGTAGATATCGTGGTCTATCAGCACCGAGATGTTTCCGGCAAGCTCATTTTTGAAGACTACATGGTGACATCAGATTCTGCAGCTGGTATCGGTCTGTTCCCAGCGGAAGAAGTGGCCGCTGCCAACCGACAAATTGCCGCCAAGGAGGCTCAAGCGGTTCAAGCCATTGACAGATTGCGGGAGGAGTTGCAAGCGCACCGCCTTTCCCCGCCGGATTTTTCCACTCGCGTGCAAGAGATCATCTTCAATCTGCAGAATGATCTCAATCGCATCGTCAAAGGCAGCCAGGTCCAAGGCGCTCGGGAAGAAGGAGATGGCTTGCGTTGGGAAGGGGGATTTCACGTCAAGGTATACCATCTCAAAGGGGATGAGAAGTTCGCAACGATTAGCCGCCGATTGGATGCCGACGGCAGGCAGGTCGTGAAACTCCAAATCAGCAAACTCAACGGAGAGCCGCTCGGTCCTGAAGAACAAAGCATGCTGAGAACTGTTGATGAGGTCGTCAAGCCAACGCTTGGCGATCGAGGTCGATACCCCAGCTTTATGGCCAAACACATTGATGAGATCCCCCTGATTCTTCTTAAGCAAGCAGTGGCCTATATGGTTGCAGAGTCTGGCAAGGCGGTGCCGGAGATCGCGCGCATGGAGACCATTTATCCCCAGGGCGTGGAGCCGGTGGTGGTCCAAACTGCGTCAGGCACTACGCAGATCATCGACAGGCCGCCGATCCTTCGCCACGGTGTGAACAACAATGTGATTCTGAAGCATTTTGGTCCACAGGCGGGGTTGGAGGAAGGGCAGAATCAGCTCCCGCATCTTCAGCGAGCCATTTTGGTCGGGGTGGGATCTTCTTGGAGAGATGCCAAGATAGCGCAGGCCATCTTCCAAGAGTTGTTACCCGGTGTGGAGATTCTCATCTATGACCCTGTGGAAATCCAGAACAAGGGTATTGAACTCGATCCGCGTAGCGATTTGATTATTGGCATGAGCTGGTCGGGTACCACCGATTCCATGGTGCGCCTCTTTAACCGACTCGAAGCCGACGGGTTTGTCACCATTGCCATTACCGGTAAGGTGGCATCCGACATGGGGCGAATCGGCGAATACTCCGGCGGCACGATCGATGTTCTTTCTGATGATGAAAGCACCGTGGCTACCACGAAGGGATTTGAGTCGGTCTTGAACGGTTTGGCAATCTTGGCGGTTCAATTGAGCCAGTTGCAAGGCGATCCCCAGTTAGAAGCGTTGCGGCGTGAATACATCCGCAACATCCGAGCAATTGCCGATTTGGTCTACGAGATGTTGACGGAGAAAGATGTTCCTAGCGGCCAGCGCGTCTTATCAACGGAAGACATCAACTCGTTGGTCAATCGCCTGGGACAACAGTACGCCAAACGTCAGAAGTTCTTACTGGTAGGCAGCCGTAACATTCCTATCCACGTCGAAGGTGAGTTAAAGGGCGAGGAAATCGCCTGGATTGTGGGGACGGCGGCGGACATCGATGATTCCAGCTGGCAGGCGACGGTGACACACAACTTCGATCCAAAGGTAGCCGAAGAGGATAAGGTGATCATCGGGTTTGACATGGTGGATCCGGAACGTCTCGATGAGTTTATGGAAGAGATACATCCTCTGGCTGAAGCCGGCGCTGACTTTGTGGTCATCACCTATGAACAGAACAATCCTCATTATCAAGAGCTCCAGAATCTCGCCAGGACCAGCGAGGGTCGGATCCACATCATTACGGTGCCGAAGGTCAGGCCCACCCTGCAGCCCCTTGTGAACGCGCCGGTTTACTTCCGCTGGGGGAACGCTCTGGCTACAGGCAGGAAGATGACAGCGGATCAGGTGGATAATTCACGGAACCTTGCGAAATCGGTCGTGGTCTCGTATGCCCAGCGATTGCGGGAGTTACTGCTCCGCACGAAGACCAAGATCTCGACGATTGCCCAACAAGCCACACCACGGGTAAAAGAACGGCTGGCGGCGTCTCTTCGAGGATACTTCCAGGCGCTTTTTAAAGACCGGGTCTGGCAATTCTTGGTGGACGCGGGCGACGAAAGACAAAAAGCCATTCATCGTCTCCCCGCCGTCTTACAACGGGCCTACGACATGCTCTTCTCGGACAATTCCTGGTTGAGTCTTGGGCAGGATCGTGAGAAGGTTGAGGCCGCTTTTGGCCCCAAGCTTGAGAATCTTCAGCAGGTGGTGATCGTCACCGATGAAGAGGCGACGGAGTTCGCTGCCCAGGCCAGCGAAGATCCGTTGGGTTCGGTTGAGGTGGTGGTTTCGGGAACAGGCAAGGGTCAGCTGTATGACGCTTCCAAAGGGGTCATGGTTCCGATCAAAGGAGTTTACTATCGGACGAGCTACAACCACGACCCGCAAGGGTACCGCCTGATTTTCGACGCTGAATACGTTCAGAATAAAGGGCTTCAAACACCTGAAACCAGAGAGATCGCGATTATCTCTGAGGCGAAGGAAGTGACCATCAACGGCTACCGCTACCACGTTGATCCCACGTCCTTTTTGCCGGATAAGAAAAAACCGGATCAATTGGCTTTCGGGTTGACCCTTCGGGCAACGGATCCAGATTTGCTCGGGGTGAAGGTGAAGGTCTTTCGATCGGTAGACCAAGCGCTGAAGCAGGAATTCGGGCGCCACGACACGCTTTTCCTCTTCGTGTCTCGATCCAACAATTACCACCAAAATAATGTCCATATTCCGCCGGTTCGGAAAAGGCCCCAGGAGCCACGAGACTCACAAGATTTGGTGATGGCCGATTTCGTTCGACGGGGCGAGGAGAAGATTATGCGCCGCGTCCGCCAGGTTCAAGAGCATGACGGGGCCTATCTGTGTGTCTGCGATCAGCATTCCACGCTGGCTTCTTCCGGTCGCGATGGGCTTGGAACCGTAGAGATTCCCGAGGATCTTGACGACACCTCCCTCTTCTCCGTGGCCTATTTGGCGCTCCTTGCCTGCGGCACCAAGCTGGGTGAGCTGCGAGGAATTCAGACCCAACGGTATCGGGAGACACTCAGTACAGTCCCTGGTCTTGTCGCCAGCGTGCTAAACAATCCAGAATTGAAGAAGCGTGCCGATCGCTTCATTGGTCGGTTCTCCGCCTATAAGAAAACGCATACCATTGGAGGCGGTCAGGCCTATGCCGATGCCAAGGAGTTCGCGCGCGTGTTGAGAACCCAGGGGCTTTTCGCCGAGGCACAGCTCAACGATTCGGCGTGGCATGGCCCGCTGGCTGCTGTGGATCCGCGGCGCGAAAAGTTTGCCGACCCGGATCGGCGTGTCGGGGTCAATCCCAATTTCGATCCCACGAAAGATACCCTGATTCACATTCTCATGACGGATCGTCGGTTTTTCGACACGGCGCTGGGGGGAGATGCCCAGGTGTACGACTCGCGAAACGCGAGATTTAGTCTCATCACCAAAGCCAGCGACGAACGCCTGGATGCCGTGCAGCGGGTGGGGGCTGCGGAGGATGGGATCTTCGCGTTGGCTGATTTTCCGGATGAACTGGGCAACTTTGCTGTGGCGGCCGCCACGCAATATTTCGCTGATCGGTTTGCGCAAGCCCACGCCAGAGCCCTTGGACGAAAGATTGCCCCCCCCGTTGGCCGGCGCACCGAAGATCGGGACCGAGATGTTCGTCGGACAGGAGTTGTGGAGGTTCCGCTGCGGGGATCGGCCTACGGCATTCAGTGGAGTGCGGATCCTTCGGCGACCCTTCGCGACGAAAGCCGCCTTGTTCCCTTGCGGGCGGTCGCTGGGATCGGGCTAAGCTTTGTTGCGTCGGGTGTCCGAGGAGCCGTCGCGATGCCGGAAGGGATAACGTCTTACCACGATCTCGATGAGGGCGCCGCCAAGAATCTTGATAGGGCTTCTGGTTACGTGCGAACCCAATTTGCCAGAGAGATCATGGACAATCGAGCGGGTTTGTTAAGCTTGATCTTTGGAACTCCGCAGGATCGCATCGGGCGTATTGAGTTCCCAAACGGGTCGTGGGGGTGGATGCTGGCAGGCGAATGTTTAAAGCAGGTGTTGACAGGTAACTACAATCGAGCCGATGTTGATTCTTCCGAAACGGGCAGCGGTTCCGTGCTGGTCGTCTTTGATTCGGAATCGGGTCGGTACATTCTGCCGGAATCCCTGGAAAGGCAATATGCCGCGCAGGTGGTGACCCATATCCCGGTTCGCGTTAAGGAAGACATGACCAAGACTGAGCGAGGACGAGCGGAGCTTCGCAAACTCCTTCGGCCCGTGACCCCCATCTCGGAGATTGAGGGTCAGCTGGACGAGATTGCCAGATTGAACGACATTCCAAACGACCTGCGAGCCCGACCAGATCTCAGCTGCGTCCGGATCTCTTTCCTGACCGACCGAGGACGTGACCGCTTTGTCGTTCAAGAGTATCGTCGCTTGGCAAGGGAACGGGGGTTGCAGCTTTCGGAGAGTGAAGATGGCACCATTGCCCCAGGCGTTGCGGCAACCCTATCTGCACCACCTGGAGGTTATACTCGGGAAGAACCTTTGCGGATCAGTCGAACAACCGCCTTGGCGCCTCAAGCGACGATGCTCTTAGGCGCCGTGTCGGGAGGTGCCATGCCGGCAGGAGCGGTGATGGCTATCCAGTTCTTACCGGACTCGATTAATTCCGAGGAGGCCCTTGCTCAACAGAGTGCCGATACCCCCATTGGTGGGGCGGTGAACTTCTCTACGGAAGCCCAAGCGGCTTTTCGCCAGTGGTTACCTGACATGGCGGACCGGTTGCTGCAGGGAGCGCCGCTGCTTCCTTCCGATCTGCCTGTCAAGGACGCTCTGTTCATCATGGTCCCCATCACTCCCATCGGCGCCCTGGGGAATCCTATTCCAGGCGTCGTGGGTATTCCGGGGATCCAGCAACAGAACCGGCATTTTATCCTTCATGCGGTTGTTGGTCAGAAGGGGGACCTGTTCGTGCAGCCTGATTTTGAGGATGTTCCGCTTGATCGGGTTGTGCCTTTTGTGCCTGGGCATGACATGCAGATTACGCCTACTGCAGAAAGGCAGAGTTTCGTCACATTGGCCTACCATCGGATCCACGGCGCTGGCATCAACGTTGATGTGCCAATCATGGAAGAAGTGGGTGGACAATTGGAATTGTTTCGGCAATCTTCTCGACTCCCGCATGTGCGGGCCTATCCTTTGTCACGAAAGCCGGGTGCCGATCCGCGGAGCAACTTGCTGCTTGTGATAGCGCCTGATGTCAAGGGTTTGCAAGAGCGGGAGCGTCACGGCGTTAGCACAGCAGGAGGCAACATCTTCCGATCGGCGGACTGGGACTTCCGTGCCATCCCTGGCGGTACCCCGGATATCGCTGTTGGGGCCATGCTGGTTGACAACCAGACGTTGAGCGAGCTACAAACTATTGCACAAGCGACGGAAGCCACATTACGGGAATCGTGGCAACCTCCAGAGAGCCAGCAGGCCGGGATGGAGGAGGCGGCAGGGGTGGGAACCGCGGCGCGTCCAGCGGCCACGTCGACGGCCACGCTGACCGCGCCGAGTGCGACGGCGGCGCCGGTCACCAGTGCCACGGGCCCCGTCACGTTCGTGGAGGCCATCACTCCCGCCTCGCTCCTCGAGCGGCTGCGCGGCGCATTTGAGGCGGACAAGTCCACGGTAAAGGATGCCATCGGTTTGCTCGCGGGCACCCGCGACCCTCACGGGCTGGCGGCCGGAGTTGCCCTAAGCCAGTTGTTCCGTCGGGAAGATCGCGTGTCGCCGGTGCCGGTCGCCTTCGTCGTCGAGACCCCCGATCAAGAGCAACGCCTCCGGGCGGCTGGCTTCACGCAGGTGTTCCGCGTGGGATCGTCGGCCGGTCTCTCGACGTACGATCAGGCCTTGCAGGCGGCCCGTGCACAGCTCCGGGCCACGCCGGGCGTCACCCGGCTGATTGATCTTGGTGCTGAGACACTCATCACCTCGTTGGCCCTCACGCTCCAGCAGATGGGGATTGATCTGACGGCCTATCCCATCACCTTGATCCAATACTACCTTGATGAAGCGAACAAGTTCTTCGCCTAACCCCGATTCACTCAATGAGGAGATTGACATGACCCGACCGATGGCGGCATGGATCACCGTTGCGACACTCATACTTGGACAAGTCGTTGCACCTGTCGCGTGGGCGGCCCAGGATGTCTCAACGCTCCGAACGGACAATGCCGCCCAGGTCGGGGCCACCGTCACCGCCATCAAGGCCGGGTTGGAGGGTGTCAATCAGCCCGCCCCGACCAAGGTCGGGATGGAAGAGGCGGTTCTCTCGCCGCTGGCGTTGCAGTTGCCGGATCGGTTCGGGCAAGTGGATGTTTTGGGGCAGTTGTCCGAGGCGCTCAAGGATTCTCCCTTTCTCAATACGCTCCGGGGATTTTCGGAGCGCCGGGGGTTTACAGTGCAACTCTATAGTCCCGTGTCTCCGTTGCCCTCGTACCGGTTCCTGGACAAATCCGAGCGCACCTTATTGGAGCAGCAGCGCGTGGCGGCCGAAAACTGGGATCACGTGATCGTGCCCGAGGCGTTTGGGGCGGATGATATCGCCCGAATGTACAACGTACGGTTGCAGGGCTATGTGCAGCTCGGATTACTCCGAGGCCAGGTGGCCTTCGGCGAGGTTCGACTGGATGCTGTGATCGAAAACACCACGTTAGATACTGTTATCGTTGGCAACCACGTGTTCATCCAGAATAATACGTTGATTAACAGATATGTCATCGCCGACGGCGCGAAGGTATTCGACAACGGTATGGTGACCACCGACCAAGGGACTACCTTTGGTTTGGGGGCGGAGATCCCGGTGGGGCCGGAGACAGGGGGCCGCGAGGTCAAGGCCTACCCCGAGATCTCGTTCGAGGCGATCGTGCGACTGGCCCGTTCCCGTGGTGATCGGGGGTTGCAGGATGACTATGCCAAACTCTTCGACCAATATGTGGAGCAGGCCAAGTCCGACTTTGGCTATATCGGCCAGGGCGCGGAACTGAGCAGCGTCCCGAGGGCGAAGAACCTGTTCTTGTCGGACGGCGCAGTCTTCGCGGCGGTGCCCACGTTGGAGAATGTGATTGCCCTAAGCGCCGATGGGGAACAGACATCCGTGGTCGGGGCGCAATCTCTGAAGAACACGATCCTACAGCTGGGTGTCTCGGTTGAGACCGGCGCGGTCGTCGGGGATCCCGAGAGCGATACCGGTGTGATCCTCCTCGAGCATTCACATGCGTTGAACCATGCGAAGGTGAAGGCCTCGGTCATCGGCCCCAACACGGGGGTCGGCGAGGCGGAGGTGACCTCCTCGCTCATCGGTCCGTTCGTCGGGATTCACCACATGTGCATTGTCATCGCGATGGATTGGGCCGAGGGGATGGGCAATGTGGGCGCCGGCGCGCAACTGGGCTCCAACCACACCGGCCGGGCCCCCGACCAGGAAATGCGGGCGGGTGAGGGGACGTTCTTTGGGTTGGGGGTCTTACACACCTTCTCAGCGAATTTCACCGAGGCACCCTACTCATTGCTCGCGAAGGGGGTCAAGGGGCTCCCCCAGCGTGTCCAGATGCCGTTCTCGCTGATCAATGTGCCCTCGAACCAGATTCCTGGTGTGTCGCCGGCCTATGGAGAAATGATGCCCGCGTGGGTCTGGTCGGATAACGCCTACATGGTGATGCGCAACGAGGGAAAATATGCCTCGCGCGACCATGCAAAACGCCACCGGCTCGGGCGTGGCGATCTCCAGCGGTATCCTTTTGAAGTTCTGCGGCCCAGCATCGTGAATCTCATGATTCGAGCCCGCGATGCGCTGCAAGCGGTGAATCCGGGCACTGCGTTCATGTATGAGGTCACGGTCGGTGGGAAAACGAAGACCATCCGGTACTATACGGATCGACAGATCCCCGGGCTGGGCAAGAACTACATGACGGAAGAGAACCGCGTGAAGGCGATCGCCGCTTATACGCGGATGATCCAGTACTATGCCCTCAAAGGACTGTTTGCGGAGGTGCAGGCGCGCGTTGATGAAGTGGGCCGCTTGAACGAGATGAACGGGCTCCTGACGACACCCTCGGACAACGTACGGTGGGAGCATGAGCGCCGGACGCTCCTCTCCGAAGTGACCACTCGCGATATCCCCGCAGCGCTACGCGAATATGCGGCGATGCAGCGGCAATTGGCTGCCGACGTCTTAGCCTCGAAGAAGAAAGACGACAACCGCGGCCCGGGTATCATCGACGATTATGCGGAGGCGCACGGGCCGGCTGAGAAAGATAAGTTTGTTGTGAAGACTCAGAAAGATGCTGAGGAGCTGGCAGGCACTGTCGAGCGCTTGGTGGGACAGCTGTCGGGAGTTGCCCCAATGTCTCCGGCGCCTCGCGCGGCGGAGCCAGCCCGCTTCCCGGTGGCGTCGCTGGTCCAGGCCCAGAAAGCGATCATTGTGATGCCCGAGGGGTTGCCGGTGCTCAGCACGTTGGCTTTGGTGCAGCCTGAGGGTGGATGGGGCGTGCCGGTGATTGCCATTGTGCGTGATGAGCAGCAGGCGCAGGACGCCCTGGCTGATTTGGTGGCCTTGGGGGTCACGCCCGAGGCCGCCGATGGGCAAGTGATCCGATTGCGGGACGACCAGGCACCTGGGGTCGTGGCCAGTGTCCAGCGGAAGCATTACCTTGACGAGGGCTATGGCCCTCTCATCGTTGTTGGCGACAGCACCAATGCTACGATGCAGATGATGGCGACCTTTCTGGGCATTCCCAGCGCGGAGATCCCGCAATTCCTCGCAGGGGCTGACAGCTTACTCCAGCAAGCCATCGATCGTTATTTGTAATGTCTCTTCGGAGACCTTCGCCACGCCTGAGCGCCTGGATCCTCCTCCAGGCGCTCTTTTTTTCGGCGAGTCCTCTTTTGGCTGACACGCTCCGCGCCGTTCAAGAAAACCCGGACACCCGCCGGGCGATCCGCGCGGGGTTAGAGCAATCTGTGGTCGAGCAGGTTCTGGCCTAAGGCCGTCGCGTATTTCCTGTTGCGGAGTATGGATGGGCTAGGGTTTTGCGCGAAGGTGCGCAGATCGTTCCCGTCGATCGATGGGAGGGGGATTGGCGGTTTCCATCGTTGCGGTTGCGATTGGTCCGTCAATTGGCGCAAGGTCGTTACCAGCGAGCATTTGACTGTTTTGAAGCGTCCCATTGGTTGGCGGAGCAATTGGCTGGCCGAGGCATGCCTGTCAGGATCATCGGACTCGCGACACCGTTATGGGACGGCGATCTCGCGGTCGAAGCGGTCATCGACGGCCAGCCAGAGCAGTTCAGTTTAACACCCGGCGTCGACCCGTCAGATCCCGGGGTTCAGCGACGTGGCACCATGCCTACCCTTGAAGCCGGCGCGATTTGGCGCGCGCGCGGCGAGAGCCTCCCAATCGAGGGAGCCGTTTATCCCATGGCATGGCAGTCGCTGGATCGGAACCGCCAGGTCTCCATTGAAGCGGGGATCCGGCTGGGGCACCGAGGCCAGTTGAGCGAGGGGCAGGTTCAATCGGATGATCAGTTGCTCTTTCGCGTGAGCGCTCGATTAGTTGTCGGAGGACAACCGACCAACGAAGCCCGTGTTGAGGTAGCGATCCTTGCCCGAGATTTGGCCGCTGTCCAACAGCGATTGCAGATTGAGCCTGCCGACCGGGTTTTGAAAGCCCTGGGCGTTGCGACAACTATGTATGAAGCCGACGGTCGTCCCACGGCCGATGCCCCCTCTCCGTTGCGCAAGGCGTTGCACGAATCCCAGGATTTGCTCTATCGTTTGATTGTGCAGATTGATCCGCAATGGACGGCGCAGCTCGCCGCCTCTGCCGGCCTCGAGGAGCTCCGGCGCGTTGTCGGGTTAGAAGAGTGGTTAGGCGAGATCGACTGGTCAGCATGGCAGGCGTTGACGAATCCGGACACGCAGCTCATCCAGTCCCCCTCTGGTGTTCGGGCGATTGTAGGGCGCGCGATCCCGATCCCAGTGCAAGAGCCTCTGGAGGTCCTCGAACAGGAGGCCACCGAGAAGTTTTCCGCGGCCCACCGGTTG
>Ga0209515_10004936_pt1 | contig 17667 bp, 17 predicted proteins | sample Subgroupgradi54m_FD_187454 | JGI IMG/M metagenome (GOLD analysis project Ga0209515, IMG submission 187454) | Subsurface groundwater microbial communities from S. Glens Falls, New York, USA - GMW60B uncontaminated upgradient, 5.4 m (SPAdes)... ...
GAAGCCGGTAAGACCTGAAGCTCGTCGCAAGGCGAATCAAGGTCAGATCGGTGACAGGGACGAAGTCGTAACAAGGCATCCGTAGCGGAAGCTGTGGATGGAACATTTCCTTTTAGGGAATTAGTAGGTTATTAGTACCCGTTATGATAGTTCCCTTTTATCTGAATAAGATTCAATAGCTATTTTGGGCACAGTATAACCTGTTAGGTCGCAATTACTTTCACAAGTAATCAAAAAACGTGTTGGTCTCAATCGTTATCGAGACTCTGCGTTCCCGACAGCATCGGGAAGAATAGGTTGGGTCAACTAAAAGTATATTGAATTTTCTTGTGTAATTGGATTTTAAGAAAGCACTCCTTGCGGGGTGCTTTCTAGTTGTTCTTGGAATCATTGATTTAGTGCCAGGTTTTGTTACTATTCTGTGGTGAATGAGTATTTTATGTCTCAGTATCCCCAATTTTATGGAATAATTTCTTTTAAGCATCCTAACTTTGGGATTATTCCGCTTAAGTACATTCCATCCCCATCTTCTAGTCCATGGATAATCGCGGTTAACTGTCGAAGAATAAAGCATGGTTTTGATTCCGATCATGGATTTACATATGGGGGAGGCGCGACTGTAACTGACCAAGATGGATATCTTGCAGGAATTCATATTATGTATCCGAGTTTGGTGAATAATGCCTCCTCTCTGTCATTCCCGACTCGATCGAGAATCCAGACCTCCTTAATTTTGTTCGTAGAACCTGGATTCCCGCTTTCGCGGGAATGACAGAAAGAGGACGTAAATACGTATTATTCACCAGACTCGTATCCATTCAATGGACATTTTAAAAAAAAATTTGAAAAGATATCTAAGCCTAAAAATTTAGATTTCAGATTCAAGAATAAATTGATTTATTGCTAAATTTTTAAATTTAATAAGGGGAGCAAGGAAGAACAAGGATAACGGCGACTGATTAAAAAATTAATATTTTTTATGAGAAATTATAAAACCGAAAACCTGTTGGGTTTTCGGTTGTGTTGATGTGCCGCAAGAGCGGCGTATTAAGGATAGATGTACTCGATATCGTCGGCGGTGAAGTTGAAACCCTCATTTTCTTCGAGCACCTCGTTTTTGATGTAGAGTATCGGGACTACGCCTGGGTTATGAGGTTGACGGAATATGGGGACGAATAGGACAGCCACGATTCCTCGTCCAATTTCTCAATTCCCTTCATAAACATTCATAGTAAATATTTTATAAGTAATAAGATTTAGTAATGTTTATTAAGATTTATAATAGACAAAATGCAATGAAACTCTTAATTTTATTGGCAAGATTTTAGGTTATTCACATGAAAATAGGGCACTTAGCCATATATAGATGACATCATTAATCTATTAAAAAATCTCTTCAAGATGCGCTGATAAAAAGAAGAACTTTTTTAGACGATATAAAGCTAAACTTTATTTCTCTCCAAATAAACGATAATCTCAATGACTTATTCTCTCCAAACAAACGAACAAACAAACGCTGGTTTTCTCACTATTGCTTCGAGAGAATGGGAAAATGGAGACAGTCACGATTGATTCCATTCCCAAATTCTCCCGCATCAGGGTCGTTATAGACGCCGAGAATTTAAAAAGCACACATCGAGTGGTGCTTTTTTAGGAATTATAAAACCAGGAACGTATTAGGGTTCCTGGTTCTGTTGGTGCGCCACGAGGGTGGGGCGTACTAAGGATAGATGTACTCGACATCGTCTGTCGTAAATTGGAACGACTCCGTTCCTTCAAGTGCTCTATCTCTGATGTAGAGGATCGGGACTACGCCGGGGGTTATGAGGTCGTGCGATCCGGGTATCCCTTTGCGCTGCATCGAGCACAGGTGGAGTTGCGGCGTTTGCTCGGAGTAGACCAGTGCTACGATGTAGGGGTAATCCAAGGGCAGTGCCTCGTTGAGCGCGGCTACAATCAGTTTGGTATAGGCATCTTTGAGCTCGATGTTCATGGCGTTGAATTGCGCGACTGAAGTGATCCCAAATTGTTCTTGAAATCCTTTCTGTGCTTCATTGGCGATCGTGCCCGTAAGTACGTTGAATTCAGCAATCGGCCGATCACGATACGCTTCACTCATTTCAAAAAGTTCAGTGGAGGCTTGCGCAAGCGAGCTCTATCTCCAGGCTTGAAGATGGACGGTTTCTGCTGGTGTCATAACTGTATCCTCATAAGTAAGAGAAAAGAAAGAACCTGTAGTTATTTATAATATATTTTGGTATTAAAGTCAAGTACAGCTCGAACGCTATTTTTGTATTATTTCTTAAGCCCGATCAAGCATATTTTTTGCCAGGGCTGGTAGACGCTATGGAAGTTTTGTGTTTTCTTCTCGCCATTTGAATACGTAACGCCGTATAAGACATCTGCAGTGAGCCCCTTGCGCGGGGTTTCCGAGACATCAACCGGCGTAATGAGATTTTTTACCAACAGCACGGAAAGGGTCAGATTTGATGCTTCCGGCAACGTCGGCATCGGCACCACCACTCCGGGTACCACGCTCTCGGTGCAGGGGAGCACTACCATTGCCGGATTGTTAACTGCGTATGGCACCGTCACTCTTCCTAATCTCATCGCCACTTCCACTACGGCAACGTCTTCGTTTGCGGGGCCTTTGTATGTCGCATCATCTACTCCCACGGGATCAGCTCTTTTTGCAGTGGGAAGTTCATCGCCGTTATTTTGGGTTGATAAGAATACAGGCAACGTCGGCATCGGGACGACGAGTCCGACCCAAAAGCTCTATGTCGCCGGAGATGTGAAACTTGAAGGTCCGAATTTAATTGTTGGTCAGAATGTCACCCAGACCACTACTCTGACGATGAATCGGACCTCGACTGGCGGCTTTTGGAATGTCATTGCCTTTGATGACGCCGGAGTCGTGAAGGATCAGCTCCTCGTTGACGGTTCCAATGACGTCCGTATCCGCACGGCAGTTGATGCGACACCGATTGATGCCTTCACGGTTAAATACGCGACTGGCAACGTCGGCATTGGGACGACGAGTCCGGCTTCAACATTATCCGTCCAAGGCAATGCTCTTATCTCTGGCACCACTACGATGAACGCAATTATAGCCACCTCAACGCTTATGGTAGGTGGAGGTACGGGATCAAGTCTGTATGTGGGACAAAACGGCAACGTCGGCATCGGGACGACGAGTCCGTATACACTACTAGCGGTTGCAGGCGTTACCCCGAAGATAATATTGAAAGACACAACAGGAGGCGCTGGATATCTGGAGCTCAACCAAGGGACAAACTCTTACATAACTGGTCAAAATAGTCTCTTTCTCGGTTCCAACGCCACACTTGCAAATGGTCTTAGTATTGTAAGTGGCAACGTCGGCATCGGGACGACGAGTCCGGTGGCGAAACTAAATACTTATACTACATCGGCGGTGAGCGCAATTTTTGACGGTTTCTCATCCGGGACTTCGGTTGGTGGCGGGTCAGGCATTGTCGTAAGGAATTTAAATACTACTACGAATAATAGGGCGGGGATTTATTTCAATGATGACAACGCTACTATAAGTTCTTCTGCCGGTATTGAAGCGAAATTGATTGATCGTACGAATCAGTATGCGGATTTAGATTTTCAAACAAAAAGCGCTTCTGGCTACACATCTAAAATGTATATTACAAGCACCGGCCTCGTCGGCATCGGGACGACGACGCTATCGAGTTCGAATGGAAAACTTACCGTTGCGCAAGACAACAGCGGCAATTCTGCTTTGGCAGTCTATTCTCAAACTACGACGGCAAATAACGTCATCTCGATCGAGAACTCGAATGGCCAGGTGGGACGTATACAGACGAACGGATCAGCGACGTCCTACCTCACTACCTCTGACCGTCGTCTCAAGGAGAATGTTGCTCCGACGACGCTCGGCCTCGAGACTTTGCGCCAGATTCCGGTCGTCGACTTTAACTTCATCAAGGATCCTTCATACAGGACGCAGGGCCTCATCGCGCAAGACCTAAATCAGTTCTATCCTGCGGCCGTGGGGACGAATGGCGACGATGGCACTGTACCTCTGGCAGGAACTTCAAGCCCATGGGCTGTCGACTACGGCCGCCTCACACCTCTCATAGTGAAGTCGATCCAGGAACTCGCTATTAAAGTCGATGCGCTAGCTACGACTACTTCGGCACTTGCCGTTGATTCAAGCGGCAAAGTCGGCATCGGCACATCGAGTCCCGCCTCAACCTTTACCGTTGTCGGCTCCGCCTGCTTCTCTAAGGGCGCTGGCGCTACTGCGGCATGCTCCACCACTGCAGGCACCATCTCCTACAACGCCGCCAATGTCGCCGCAGTTGACGTAGCCGAGCGCTACGGGGTTCTCGATGACTCCCTGGAACCGGGAGATATTGTCATGCTTGATCCTGATCACCCAATCATCGTACAAAAAGCAATAGGAAGCCCGTCCGTTCTCCTTGGCGCCGTATCAACCGAACCGGGCATCTCGCTTGGACAAACCAATATGGCAGGTGAAGCATCATCCACACGACCTATTGCTTTAGTGGGACGAATCCCCGTCAAAGTCAATCTTGAAGGAGGAGATATCAAAATCGGAGACAGGATCGCGCTCTCCTCTCAAGCAGGCATCGGAACAAAGGCAACAACATCAGGCATGACCATAGGTATCGCCCTTGAACCCTTCGACGGCCATGTATTCGGAGGATTCTCTTCACAGGGAAAGATCCTTGTCTTTGTAAACCTCGGATATTCCAAGATGGACAGCATGATTGCCTCTACCACCGAGATCGCAGACGTAAACCGCGTATGGGCCATTGATCAGACCACCGGAAAAGTATCAGCGAGATTTACCAGCGGACTCGACCTAAGCGGAAACGATCTTATCAACGTCGCCAAGATCGTATCTGCAAACGGTTCTTGGTCTATTGACGAGAACGGCAAGCTGACTGCCAAAGAGATTGAGACGAATACGCTTAATGTGAAGGAGAGCGTGAATGTGGGGTCGGCTCTTATGCCTACCGGTATTACCCTTTACGATCCGCAGGGAAATCCATACTGCGTACGCTTGCAGACAGGGGGAGCGCTGGCATCGGTTGCGGGCGCATGTACTCTTTCAACGGGAGTATCACCAAGCCCGACTCCTTCAGAGAGTCCAACTCCGTCAGAATCTCCTGTGCCGTCAGAGAGTCCCTCGCCATCGCCTTCAACGTCTTCAGAGGCAAGCCCATCACCGACTCCGTCTCCTTCGGAGAGTGTGACGCCAAGCCCAAGTCCTTCACCATCAGAATCTCCCGCGCCATCAGAAAGTCCGCCACCTAGCCCGTCTCAAAGTCCAGATCCCGCTCCTGCGCCGTAAGATAAAACTCGCCCCTGAAAGGAGCGAGTTTTTGTTTAAAGATTTGGTTATGGGAGGGATTAATATAGTCTGTCATTCCCGCCTAAAGCCTGTCGGCTCGGCCGAATAAGGCGAAGGCGGGAATCCAGTAATATACACCCATGGACAGAACCTACTACGTATACATTCTTACAAATAAGAAGAATGGAACATTATATACTGGCGTAACAAATGACCTCAAGCGACGCACATACGAACATCAGCAGAATCTTGTTGAAGGATTTACTAAGAAATATAACGTTCATCGTCTCGTACACTACGAAGCTACAGGTGATATAAATTCCGCGATAGAAAGAGAAAAGCAGATCAAGAGATGGAACAGAAATTGGAAAATAAAACTGATAGAGAAAGGTAATCCGAACTGGAAAGACCTTATAGTTGAGTTGTGATGCTGACTTTGGAATAGACTGGATCCCCGCCTTCGCGGGGACGACACAGGGGAGTATAGGGATATGGTTTCCCTCACGGGACACCTGCTAGTAGTCCCTCACGGGACACCTGCTGGCGGTCATTCTGTGGAGAAGTACATTTTACTCAAGATGACAAAAAGTTTACTAAATAAAAAATCGGACATCGCGTTTGTGTGGCGATGTCCGATGATGGTTTCCCTCACGGGACACTTGCTAGTAGTCCCTCACGGGACACCTGCTGGCAGTCATTCTGTGGACTGATGGGGAACTGTTTACTGCATGGTCTATCTAGTTATTGTCTTGCAGCATGTAGACAATAGACTCGGTGAGGAGCAATCCGACAACTCCGCCGACAACCCAGGCAAGGAGTAGCGCAAAGGAAGTAGAGTCGCAGGTTACAACCGTCCCTACATTTTTGTATATTACTGCACGGAATGCGGTCTCTATTAGCCATAGCGCCGTCCAGAGCAAGCATATAAGAAAGAGGAGGATCCCTTTGTCCGAATGATGGAAGCTGATCTCTGTCATTACGTAGCGTACGGCGAAATATGCAAACACGCTTCCCAGCAGCCATGCAACCCCCGACAACACTAAAGATTCAGCACCGCAGAGATTGATCATGAATCTGAAGAAGAATACGCTGCTTGCAAGATATGGCAGCGCAACGGAACAGACAGTGAGGATTTTGACGAGGAGACTTGTCTCCGAGAGGTCTTTCTTCATTGGCTTCTCCTTAACGGTTATGGTAGGAACGTATAAGTTCATAATAGCATAAATATGCATATAAGTCAAATATGCAGAAAACAGGTGAAATGACAAAGCATTAAGAATAAAAAACTCTCATAGGGAGAGTTCTTGTTATCTAGAAATATACGAAGGATCTGTGAGGTCTTATTTTTCTTCTACCGGCACGATCCAATAAAATTGTTTGTGTCCGCGTCTTTCGTACTCGTCTTGCAATGCTTTCGCCTCCTCATATGATGTACAGATCGGATCAATTTTGAAGATATGGAATTTGCATCCTCGCGCATGACGCGATATTTCATCGGAACGCTCCTTTGACTAGCTGGCGTTTTTTAATACCTCTTCAATCTTTTTTATCACATCATCAATCTTCCAATCTGATTTGACTAGATACTCCATTGGCTTATGCGTTACCATGTCTTCCACCAGCTGTTCACTGGTCGCGCTTAAATTCGTTAAAATAATAACGGGAACACGCGCTCCCCAAGCATCTTCACGAATCTTTTTAAGCGCCGTCATGCCATCCATCACCGGCATAAGAAGGTCGAGCAAGATAAGATCGGGGTGTTTTGAGAGCGCTATATCCACTCCCTCTTTGCCGTTTTCCGCTTCAAGGGGGCTGAAGTTCTTAAAACGAAGAATATCTACGATTACGTTGCGGAAACTTTTCTCATCTTCTACTATCAGTATTGTTTTTTGTGTGTTCATAATATTTTTAGGTTAGCAAGATTAATAGATCTACTGCATAATTATCTCCGAAATGAAAAACTGACTTTTTTGCCGAGAGATTTTTCATATCCTGAAACAAGATCGGCAACGACTTTAGCCGGACTTTTGGTGATCTTGATCACTCTGCCAGTTGTTTCATCAATGACAAGCCCCGGCGTGCGCATAGCGATATCCAACGCTCCATCACCGGCCCTCTGGCGCATCTGTCCAATAGTATCGCTTACAATTTCATAATAGATGCGCTCGCCTTTTTGCTTATCGGAATAATCAAAAGGCGAGTATCTCACTCTGCGGCGTCGTCTGACCAGCACGTAACCCAACAGCACCGCAAGAACACTTATAAAAATAGTAATACCTCCGTAAAGAAAGAAATCGCTTTGAAAAAGCCCCAGAATCTTTCGTTCTACTGTAAAATGAAACTCCGTGGTGGCGGGAACCAGCTGATCCTGGTAGGTAATAAAAGTTTTGGCAGTGTAAGTCCCGGGAGCTGTACCAAAAGGAATTTGTATTGTCTTGACAAAAGTCGCCGTTGTTTCAACCGCTACTGTTTCTTCGGCGCTATAGATTACCGTGCCCTCTGCATCAATGATCTTGTACGACATGGTAACATCTACTTTTTGCCTATTGCCAAAGTTGAGCAGCTTGACCGAAAGAGGGAGAAACTCACCCGGTGCAACTCTCGAAACAAGTCCCGCACCAGTGGTTTCCGCATGAGGCATTAGGACATCAAAAAGATTTTTCTGTCCGGGCGACAGGTCGGGCATCGGTTTCTCCGGTTGCACCGTTTCTTTTGTTTTAGCAGTCGTTACGGCTACTTGCGGCATGATGCCGATATGCGATGTTGAGGCGACAGATGTATGGGCAACAAGAAGAAGGCATATCCCGCATGCAAAAATGAGGATACTCAAAATATCCTTCCGTAGCAGAAATTTCCGTTTTGTTAATATGTTTTGCAAAAAATTTATATGATTACCTTGATAAAATTCCCCAATCCCGAGAAATAATTTGTTTCCATTGTTAAACTTTTTTATTCGTTTCCTATTGAGTATACATCTCTTGAAGGGAAAATAATACTAAAAAAGATGTCCACACACATTTTACAAAAGAGAGTTATTGAACAGGCTCTTAGTTCACGTCCTCCCAAGGGTTGCAGAAAATCTATTTTTTGGTATGATATTTCTATTAAATGGGCGTATAGCTCAGTGGTAGAGCGCGTCACTGATAATGACGAGGTCCTAAGTTCGATCCTTAGTACGCCCACCAATAGACTGCCTGCATTAAGAAAAACTGCCGATATCGGCAGTTTTTCTTAATAATCCTTGTCAGAATCAAATAAGCGGGTTAGGATTTATCAATGCTCCTGTCGTCTAGCCTGGCCTAGGACGTCGCCCTCTCACGGCGAAAACTCGGGTTCGAATCCCGACAGGAGCGCTTTTGAAGCGCATCATATCTCAACAATTTTTTAATCGCCCAACTCTTGATATTGCCCGGAATCTGCTGGGCAAATTTTTAATATGCGAAAAGGGAGATGAAATGATTTCAGCGATGATCACAGAGGTTGAGGCGTATGTCGGACCGCAAGACCTGGCATCACATGCTTCAAAAGGCAGAACGCCGCGCACAGAAGTTATGTTTGGTAAATCCGGATATTGGTATGTATATCTTATCTACGGTGTGCACTACTGTCTTAATATAGTGACAGAAGAAAAAGACTATCCCGCAGCCATCTTGATTCGCGGAGTTGAAGACATATCGGGCCCGGGGAGAGTTACTAAATACTTCAACATTGATAAAGGTTTTAATGCCATGTTGGCATCGAAAAAGACTGGTCTTTGGATCGAAGATCGGGGCGCGGTCATAAAGCCTACTCAAATTAAACGCGGCAAAAGAATAGGTGTAGACTACGCAGGCAAATGGAAAGACAAGCTGTGGCGGTTTTATATGATTGTTTGATATAATGGGAACATAAAATTATAAAATTACTTTGTCATTGCGAGCATTGCGACGCAATCTATTCTCCGAAATAGAGATTGCCACGTCCTAGAGCGTCCGTGTAGACGCACGGAGTAGCTCGCTACGCTCCTCGCAATGACACAATTTATGAAAGAACGAGGTGAATTTCTTACGCAACCCGTTGAAAAAATAAAAACTCCCGAAGAATATGAATGGGATGAGTTTCAAAATGCTCTTCCTATGTTTAAAAGCAATGAACGCGAAGTGCTCGAAAAAGCTTTTGGCGGGAAGACGCTCTCAAAACAAGAAGCTGCCATGGTCAGCAAATGCAAAGAAGAATGGTGGCTTGAAAGCTATGGGTTTCCTTATAACATGAAAAAAGAGCGCCGCATGACGATCCGCAGAAAACATATGCCGTCTCAAGAACGTATTGAATCAAAACACCTTGAAGAGGGATTACTTAGCGCATACAAATCGAAAGACGAAGTGAAAATTAAAGAGATGCGAGATACGTATCAAGAAAAGTATCCCGATCAGCTCGAGGGAGTCATGGCATTACTAGATTTCATTCCCTTTCTAGAAACGGAAAAATCTCTTGATGCGTTGCGCGCGCAAGGAAAAGGATTTACAGAAGAAATGGGTGATCTCATCGAAAATCTGACACAATATCAATTTCTGCTCACCGACTTTATCGCAAACAATTCAGACGATAAAGAATTTCTAACGCTCTTTTGGAATACCATTGAACAAATGGCATCAGATACGGATCACTTCAGAGCTTTTCTAAAAGCTCGCCGCGGCGTCATGGGGCAAGTAGCTGCAATGAAAATTTTTGAAGAAATAGGGGAGCACCCCAAACTTTCTCACCCAAAAGAAGACGCTTTTCGTTCAATTGACGGATGGATCGATACCACGCACCCGTTGCAGGTGAAGGCCTATGACGGCAGCCAACCTAACCTTCTTGAAACTGACTCGGTAGCATTTCCTGCTGTAATCATGGAAAGAAATCAAGAAGTCGCCTATCTTAACAGTCATCTGGCTTCTGAAATGAATAAATTTCAGATGAAAGTGTCTCGCTATAAGGAGATATTGGGCAAAGACCTTAAAGGATACTTAATGGTAGTACCTTTCGGAGAATTTGATTTCGTGACAGGAGAGCCGAGTAAAAAGGTAGTTGATTTTTTTAAGAAGAAGTTTGCGAAATAAAAAAGGTGTCATTGCGAGGAATCTTCGACGAAGCAATCTAGTATTCCGAGACATAGATTGCTTCGTCGCAGCACGTTCCTCGCAATGACATCCGGTCTTTTGAGTAATTTTAAATAAGCCCCAAAAAGGAACTTATTTTTTATAGCAGAAATCCCATTTTTTCTTTTACTTCGCGAAGTGTCGCATTGGCTACTTCAGATGCCTTTTCTTTTCCGCTGCGGAGAATATCTATTACTTCATCATGGTTCTTTGCTAGCTCGCTATAACGCTCTTGAAAGGGCGCTAAACCTGCAACTATATACTCGGCTACTGCTTCTTTGAAAGGCGCATAGGACATGCCTTCAAATTCTTTCTCAAGTGCATGGATGGTTTTTCGGGAAAACTCTGCGGCAATTGCGAGCAAATTGGAAACGCCGGGTTTATTTTCTATGTCGTAGCGGACTTGCTTTTCCGAATCCGTAGTGGCGGATTTTAATTTCTTCCTTATCTGATCCGGCGTATCGGAAAGGGCGATATAGCTTGCTTCTGACAGCGCCGATTTAGACATTTTTTTCGTCGGCTCATCTAGTGCCATAACTTTGGCAGATGTTTCTTTGAGCAGTATTTCCGGAACTGTGAATGTCTCACCAAATCGGTTATTAAATCGCTTGGCAATGGAACGGGTAAGTTCTATGTGCTGTGTTTGATCTTGGCCTACGGGAACAGCAGTTGCCTTATACAAAAGAATATCAGCTGCCATAAGAGTCGGATAATTGAGAAGGCCTGCTAATATTTCTCCGCCTTTGGCGGTTTTGTCTTTAAATTGCGTCATGCGCTCAAGCTCGCCAAGCGGTGTCATGGTATTTAAAATCCAGCCAAGCTCGGTATGCGCGGGAACATGAGATTGTACAAAAATTGTTGATTTCTTTGTATCAATACCTGCGGCCATATAAGCCATTGCAATATCAAGCGTGCTACGGCGCAAGTCTTTGGGATCTTGCGGGACCGTAATAGCGTGCTGATCTACCACGCAATAATAGGCCTGATAATCATCTTGAAGCGCGACAAACTGCTTGATGGCACCCAAGTAGTTTCCGATGTGAAGTTTTCCTGACGGCTGTACGCCGCTCAATATGCGCTGTGGATTCATTTTGATATTAACCTTATAATTCCTAGCGAGGAGCAAAATAAAAGCTTGCTTTTATTTTGTCCGAGAGACGGAATTTCAAGCTATGCTTATACTGCCAGTATACTCCAAATCCCGCTCATAATGCCATAGCTTATAGCTCTTTCCATATAAACGGACAGTAAAAGGAGGCCGGCGATGATGATTGAGATCACCTTTGATATTGATACGGATCTTTGGAATAAGATGAAAAAACTTTCCGGTGATCTTGATGACACCGCGCTCCTGACTTTTCTGTTTCAGGTAGGCGAGTACATTCTCCTGGCGATCAAAAGAAAATCCGTTATCTTTGAGATGAACGGCAAAACAAAAGAGCACGAGGCAATAGATTTTGCCGATCTTTTGGACCAATATGGCCTTGAAGGGCTCGAAGAGTTTATCAAAAAAGCAAAGCCTAAAGATTTCTCTTGAGGTGTCTGCTTATCCGAAGTCCTACCAAACGGCGGGACTTTTTTTATATTCTTTCTGTCATTGCGAGAAGCAGCGGCGAGCTACTCCGTGCGTCTACACGGACGCTCTAGGACGAAGCAATCTTTTATTTCAAACACTAGATTGCTTCCTTCACGGGACGCCTGCTGGCAGTCGTCGGAAGCCCCCAGTAGGCGTTTCTGCTGAAATGTCCTCGCAATGACAATTCATTACACTTCAATTACCACCGGAAGCACCATAGGGCGGCGCTGGGTTTTGGTAAAAAGATATTGTCCGATCTTTTCGCGCATAGCGTCTTTGATATATGTCCAGTTGATCGGGCGCTCGCCGTTAACCGTCATTTCTTCTACGATTTTACGCGTGCGGTTGCGTACTTCTTTCAAGAGATCTTGCGATTCCTTAAGATAGATAAATCCGCGGGAAATAATATCCGGACTTGTGCGTACGCGGCCAGTTTGAGAATCTACAATCGCGATAATGACAAATATTCCGTCTTCCGCCAAGTGCTGACGGTCGCGAAGCACAACTTCTTTCACATCGCCTACGCCAAGGCCGTCTACCATAACATGATCCATCGGGATTTTATCTATCTTTTTGATCTCATGGGACGTTATCTGTACGATTTCTCCGTCCTCGACTACCATCGTGTTTTCTTTCGGAATACCCGCCTCCTGGCCGAGATCGGCGTGAAGCTTCAACATGAAGTAGTTGCCGTGGATCGGAATGAGATATTTCGGCTTTGTGAGCTCGATCATTTGCTTGAGCTCATCACGTTTTGCGTGGCCTCCGGCATGGATGTCCATTGAGGAATAATGGAAAATCTTTCCTGCTTTTTTATAAAGAATATCTTTAAGGCGCTGAACAGTGGATTCGTTTCCCGGAATAACAGACGAGGAAAATACAACCGAGTCAGTGGATTTAAGAGAAATACTTTTATGCTCATTGTTTGCAATGCGCATAAGTACGGCGCGATCTTCGCCTTGAGCTCCGGTGCAAATGATAGTGAGCTCGGCGTCTTTGTAGTTATCAATATCTTTGGAGTCGATGATAGTTCCGCTTTTGATCTTAAGATAGCCAAGTTCTTGAGCAACGGCGACATTTTGCTTCATGCTGTAGCCCTCGATGAGCACTTTGCGGCCGTGGCTTTCTGACAACCATATAAGCTGCTGTACGCGGGTAAGGAGCGAGGCAAACGTTGCGGCAATAATGCGGCCTTGAGCGACATTAAAGATCACTTCAAGGGATTTCTGTACTTCCATTTCCGATATCTGGTGTCCCGGAATTTCAGCGTCCGTACTTTCAGATACAAGAACCGTGACTCCTTGATTGCCGAGCTGGGTTAAACGCGCAAAGTCTGCAGGTTTTTCGTTTACCGGCGTATGGTCGAATTTAAAGTCTCCGGTATGAACCGCGGTCCCTCCCGGCGTTTTTAATACGATTCCCACACAGTCCGGAATATTATGATTTACATGGAAAAATTCAATATCAAAGTTCCCCATTTTTACATGAGATTCCGAGTTGATGATCTCAATTTTGGGCTTAGGGGATTGTTTAAAATCATCTTGGCGTTTCAAGATCATGCCGCGGGTGAGCGCGGTGGTATAGATCTGCGGATTACCAAGCCCATCCAAAAGATGCGGAATTGCACCGATGTGATCGTAGTGACCGTGAGTAATGATAATACCGCGGATATTTTTCTTGCGAGGCTTGAGGTACTCTATATTCGGGATAAGGTAGTCGATTCCCGGCATGTCCTCATCGGGAAACTGCAGACCCATATCTACGATGACGATATCGTCTTCGTATTCGTACACATACATACTGCGTCCGACCTCTCCGCATCCTCCCAAAGGAATGAATCGCAGCACCGGCCCAACAGAAGCTTCCACATTTTTTAATAAGTTGCTGCTACCACTATCGGAGAACGTACGGCGAGGACCGGGGCGGCCTCCGTTTTTAAATTTAGGGGCCCTATGGCCGCGAGATGCGCCTCGAGTATCTTGCGATGATCGTTGCGCCGTAGCGCCGGCGGACGGGGGACGCTGTGCGTTCCAGCCTTCCGGCTTTGCGGGACGGCGCCCGCTTGGCGGCGTATTGCTACGCGGAAATGATGAAGGTGTCTTCATAACTGACTAAATAAGCTACTCCGTGCTATAGAATTATCAGAGAAATCTCTGAACTTAAAAAATAACAAAAAGAGTAACCAAAATAAATTAAAATCTCTAATAATGAGATTAAGAAACAAAATAAATGAAAGAACAAAAGATTTAGATGACGGACACGGAGGGGATGTGTGTACTCCATAAGTCGGTGCGGCCGAGAGGAGTTGAACCTCCACGGGATTGCTCCCACTAGTACCTGAAACTAGCGCGTCTGCCGTTTCGCCACGGCCGCATATTTTCTCTTAAAATCAGCCCTGAAGAACAGCCAATACGCAAATAAATTAGCCCTAATCCTGCCAAAGGTAGGACGGGCGACGCTTTAGCGTTTAGCCCTTTTCGGGATGTTTTTCTTGCCTTTTTGATCGTTAAAATGTTTGAGACGACTGACAAAGAAGAAAGAGATAATATGGTATTTCTTACTATAGCATATCCCTTTATTTTTTGCAAATCTTAGAGCCTGTTCAATAACTCCATATTCGGCTGCAATTTCAGAAATGCGGAGACGGGGCAATTTCATTGCTATGAAATACACCTCGCGTCTGACCTGCAAATGATTCAGGATTGGTCAACGCATGTTGCACATGCGCTTCCTCATCCTTCATCATTTTCGGAGACGGGGCATCCTGCTTACGCAGGAATGCCTCGCGTCTTGACTCGCATTTCTGAAATTTCGCTCTTGAATTTGAGAGTTATTGAACAGGCTCTTATTTTCCCCACGTGAACGTACGCGTCATTGCCCGATACCAGGTATTGATTTCATTAAAGCGATCTGAGGGAAGCGAGATTTTAGCAGGCGAGACGCCTTGAATATCCGTAGGAAGGATATAGAGGTAATCTTGGCTAAACAGAAATACAGCAGGCAGAGATTTCGTTATAATATCGGAAAATTGGCGGTAATCGCTATTGCGGACGCGATTATCGCTGGTTTTGCGGATGTCTTCCAGCAGCGCGTCTACTTTTTTATCAGAGAAAAATGTTATGTTAAGACCCGGATCTTTGACCTGGCTTGAATGCCAGAAGGCAAAAGGATCGGCTTCGTAACCATACACTTGGCCAAAAAGAAGCATCTCAAAGTTACGCGGACGAATCACCGTAGATTCCAGCTCCTGATACGGCTTTTTCTCAATAACCAAGTCAATGCCGACTTCTTTGAGCTGACGCTGGAGAATAGTTGCGGTCTGTACCAAATCAGGCCAATCAGAGGTGATAATCGTAAAGCGAAGAGACGAGGTAGTTGTAGTTGTTTTTGCCCCAGCCTTCTTCTTCTCGACTTTATCGAGAATTCCATCGCCATTACTATCTTTCCATCCGGATTTTTTCAAAAGTATGCGCGCTTTGTCCGGATCGTGCGGATAAATCGGAGCGGAGTTGGCAGCTCCAAGCCAAGGAAGAGGCCCCTCGGCAGGGATTGCCTTATTTTGACGCTGGTTTTGCGCGATCTCATTGCGATCTACCGCGTAAGCGATTGCCTGGCGGATATTGATATCTTCAAGCGCTGATGCTCGTTTGGGATTAAAGAAAATACCAAACACGCGCGGCATGCTTACTGACAAAAGCAAAGATTTTTCCGGATTAATTTCACTCGTATGGAGAGGGGAAACGCCGCCGTATCCATCGATCAATCCTCGGCGCCATGCAGAAAACATATCGTCTTCGGTTTTGAAAAATTGAAATACTATTTTTTGAATATAAGGGCCCGATCGATGATAATGCTCGTTTCTGATAATTTGGTACCAGGAAATAGATCCGTCTTTATTTTGCTTCAACTGGTCAAACTGATAAGGGCCCGATCCCACCGGTCTTAAATTCGCCTCATGCAAAGGCGCCTGCTCGGGAGTGACATTCTGCCAGACATGCTGGGGAATAATGCCAACTGTAAGATTCTCCACAAAAGGTCCATAAGGCGCGCGCAAAGAAAAACGTATCGTGTTATCATCGACTTTCTCCACGCTTACGCCTTGCCAATCGCTGCGAAGCGGACTTCGAAACTGGCTATTTTGAATCGTGTGTATGGTGAATATCACATCGTCTACCGTGATAGGCTCGCCATCGTGCCATACAATATCTTTCTTAAGAGTAACCGTATAGGTTTTTCCATCAGGGCTTATTTCAAACTTTTCAGCAAGGTCGGGCTGAATAACGCCATTTTCATTATAGGTAAGAAGACCTGAAAAGATGAGGCGAGAGATATCCCGATCCGTATCACGTGATACATAGATAGGGTTGATCGTATGAGGATCCCCAAGCATTCCTTCTGTATATAGTCCGCCTACGGCAGGAATGGGGGTGGTCATGCGGACATAGAGATGACTCACAAGTGTAATACCCGTAACAATGACAATTGCCCCCAGGAGAACAAGCAGCCGCATTTCCTGCTTGGTGGACACGCGCGGCAAATAGAAAATCTTCCGCAGCGCTAACCGTTTACGTTTTGATCCGGATACGCGAAATCGCGCTCTATATGTTTTGAATCGATCAAAGAAGTTCATGGGAAAAATACCAAGAGTCTATCTCAATAGAGAAATCAATTCCGGACATGCTCTAGCGGAGATAGATATTGAGAAATGCGGTTATAAAAAAGAGTACCGCACATACGATAGTTGCGAAAAAAACTACTTTTTCAGCGCCGCGGCGGGTACGGTATACGTTGCCGTCGCCGCCAAAAACAGCTGAAAGGCCTCCTCCGCGCTGTTGGAGCAAAACGCCCACAATAAGAAGAAGGGATATAATGATCTGAACAATGTTGATAATAGCGTGCATATATAGTCTAAATGAAGATATTTGCTACCGTTATGATCACCGCGCTTACCGCAAGTGAATAAGGGTCGGCAAATGCTATCTGGGTAAGGTATTTATCCGCAATCCACAGAATCGCAATGTTAATAATAACGGTAAACAGTCCAAATGTAATGAGTACGAGGGGAGCGGTCACTATCTTAAGAATAGGACGTAAAATCGTATGCAATACTGCCAGAGCAACAGCTGCCATGAGAAGTCCCTGCCAGCCGCCGCTTAGACTAACACCGGTAATAAAGTAAGCTGCCGCGTAAAGACCTACGGCGTTGGCAACGATTTTTGCAAGAAATTTTGATACAAATCGAAGCATGGCTGTCCTCTTACCCTACCATAGAACGATGAGACGTGCAAGGCACTGCACAAGAGTATTTCCATAGGGTTATGCACAGTTTTCCGGTTGTGCTGATTGCATATCCCACTATATAATTAGGAGACTTATTAGTCGCTTTAAGAGCTGGGTTTTTATTGTATGGATAATATAAAAGATAGATTCGCATTCGTCTCGCGTATGGTGCTCATGATTACAGCGGCATTGATTCCGCTCTGGTTTCTTCCTTTGCCGGTCACGCTTGAGTTCGGCAGAGAAGTAACGTTCTCTCTTCTTATTATAGCTGCATTCATATTGTGGCTCCTTTCACTGCTCACCCAGGGAGAGGTGCGTTT
>Ga0209515_10004938_pt1 | contig 17663 bp, 17 predicted proteins | sample Subgroupgradi54m_FD_187454 | JGI IMG/M metagenome (GOLD analysis project Ga0209515, IMG submission 187454) | Subsurface groundwater microbial communities from S. Glens Falls, New York, USA - GMW60B uncontaminated upgradient, 5.4 m (SPAdes)... ...
AAGCTGAGCTACCGGCCCTTTTAGCATAATACTCTCTAAAAGCTTCTAAAACCAATGAAAACGGTTTGTAGGAGTATCTTAGAAAGTATCATGTGATTTGTCAAATACATCGACTATATAAAGCTTCCGTTTGAAACTTATATATAAAATTTATTGCACTAGAAACTATGAGCTAGGACTAATTTAGACAGAACAAAAAAAGAGTTTAAAAAAAATAAATCCTAGAAATAAAAAATATTAAATTTTTAGTCACCTTAACTTACCTTCTAAAAAAGTAGAATTTTCTAATATCTCTTTTTTTGCACGAGCTAATTTTGACATCACAGTTCCAATAGGCATTAATAAATGATCAGCTATTTCTTTATAGGATTTACCCTCTATATATCTTAATAAAGTTACTTCTAAAACATTATTACTTACTTTTTGTCTAATGAACTTTCTAAATTCTTCTTCTCTCTCTTTATAAGATAAAATATCTTCAGGTGTTTTATTTTTTTGCCTATATTCGGAATAAGTGTTTGCTCCTATTAACTCTTCATCTTCCTCTAAAAATTTTTTCTCATTTAATTTCTTTCTATATTTATTTATAAAATTATTTTTTGCAATTGTATGGAGCCATGCATTAAAATTTGTTCCTTCTTTATATTTTTTAGAATGTCTCAAAGCCTTATAAAAAGTTTCCTGAGTTAAATCTTCTGCTTGAAAAGAATCTTTAGTTAATTTTAAAAGATAATTATAAATTGGTTTGTAATATTTAGTATAAATTTCATCAAAATTTTTATCTTCAACTCTAACTTGATTTTTTCCAAAAGATTTATTTCTTACATGCATTTTAGTATCAATTGTAGATTTGTTAAACTCATTATTAATAATACTCCAGAGTAAGGTATTCAAAAATCTGAAAGATAGTTGTTTACCTTCCTTTTGAAACGTTCCCATTATTTCACTTATATTTTTTGGATCTAAATCAACACCTCCTAAATTTTCTAAATAAGTTATATCTGAACTAGTAAGTTGACCATCAAGTCTTTGATCTAATTTTTCATATTGATGTAATGCTTCTCCAATAATTGAAGCTCCAAAATATTTTGTTACTTGAGAAAAATTATACAAAGGAAAACTCTTCTCAACAATACTTTCTGGAATTCCTATTTGAAGTAATTCATTTTTAGAGTATTCTTGAAAAGGTTTTAATTTCCCTAAACTTTCTTCTAAGAGAGACTGAGTTCTTTCTTTCTTTTCCATTATTAATTGAAGTACATTATTCATTCTTTTATCCTTATTTCTCTAAAGTTTTAAAAACTTATTTTAAATCTATTTTTATTCTTTACTAAACATCAATTGCAAACTTTAAAATAGAATTTTGTTCAAATGTAACATCTAAAATTGCATCACTGGCTTAATCAGAGATTTTATCTGGTTAACCTTCTAAAAAATCTGAAGTTAATATTTTTATTTCATTAACCTTTATTTCTCCTAAAGAGATTATCTATCTTCTATTTTATAAAGTACTATTTTTCTAATGTTTCATTTTCTTTTTTGACACCAAGTTCTTTTTTAAGAAGAGCAATTTGATCTCTTAAAGAAATAGCAAGCTCAAAATCAAGTACTTCAGCAGCTTCTCGCATTTCTTTCTCAAATTGGAGAATAAGATTTTCTTTTTCTTTTGTAGGAATATGTTTTGTATCTCTAAGAATAATTGTTTGTTCTTCAATAGGTTTAATGATTGTTCTAGGAGTAATATGATATTTAAGATTATATTCCAATTGTAATTTTCTTCTTCGTTCTGTTTCTACTAAAGCATTAGTCATAGAATTAGTAGTTTTATCCGCATAAAGGATGACCTTGGCATTAACGTTTCTTGCAGCTCTCCCAATAATCTGAATCAAACTTTGCTGATCTCTTAAAAATCCTTCTTTATCTGCGTCTAAAATTGCAACGAGTCCAAGTTCAGGAATATCAATCCCTTCTCGAAGTAAATTAATACCGACAAGAACATCAAATTTTCCAAGTCGTAACTGTCTTAAGATTTCACTTCTCTCTAAAGTTTTTACTTCTGAATGTAAATAGCGAGTTTTTATTCCTAAAGAAGCAAAATAATCAGAAAGTTCTTCAGCTAATTTCTTAGTTAAAGTTGTAACCAAAATTCTATCTCCCCTTTTTAGAGTTAATTCTATTTCAGTTACCAAATCTTTAAGTTGACCTTTGGTAGAACGTACAAAAACTGCAGGATCAACAAGTCCAGTAGGGCGTATAATCTGTTCAACCACATTAAGAGAATATTCTTTTTCATATTTTCCAGGAGTAGCACTCACAAAAATTGTAGGTTGTTTTTTCATAAAAATTTCAAATTCAGTAAATTCCAAAGGACGATTATCTAAAGCACTAGGCAATCTAAATCCATAATCAACAAGAGTTTGTTTTCTTTGTTTATCTCCTTGATACATTGCATGAAGTTGGGGAATCGTTTGATGACTTTCATCAATTAAAATTAAAAAATCATCTCCAAAATAATCAAGTAAACAAAAAGGTTTTTCCCCTTCATTTCTTCCATCAAAATGCCTTGAATAATTTTCAATACCCTTACAAAAACCAAGTTCTCTCATCATTTCTAAATCATAATGTGTTCGTTGTTTTAATCTATGGGCTTCTAGTGATGCTAATTTTGGAAGTTGTTCAGCAAGTTCTTTTTCAATCTTTAAAAGTGAAGTTTCCATCTCTTCTTTCGTAGTTACAAAATGACGTGCAGGAAATAAAAAATAATGATCTAAATGTTGTTTGAGAGTTCCAGTAGTTCTCTCCAAGATACTTATTCTTTCAAGTTCATTTCCAAAAAGTTCAATTCTTAAGATGTCTCGTTCATGACCTGGAATAAGATCAATGACTTCTCCTTTAACTCTAAATCTCCCGCTTAAAAGTTCCATATCATTTCGTTCATAATGAATATTTAATATTCTAAGAAGTAATTCATTACGCATAATCTTCATTCCTTTAAAAAGTTCAAAACCCATTCCTAAAAAATTTTTAGGATTACCTAAACCATAAATACAAGAAACACTGGCAACAACAATAACATCCTTTCTACTCATTAAAGAAGCAGTAGTACTAAGTCTCATACGTTCTATTAAAGGATTAATCTGGGAATCTTTTTCAATGTATTGATCTTTACTTGGTAAATAAGACTCAGGTTGATAATAATCATAAAAAGAAATAAAATATTCAACCCTATTTTCAGGAAAAAGAAATTTAAATTCACGATAAAGTTGTGCTGCAAGAGTTTTATTATGGACAATAATTAACGTTGGTTTTTGTACAGCAGCAATGACATTTGCACATGTAAAACTTTTTCCAGATCCAGTAACTCCTAAAAGTGTTTGAAATTTTTTTCCTTTTTTTATGCCTTCAAGAAGTTGTTTTATTGCTTCTGGTTGTGAACCACTTGGTTTGTAAGGAGAAATAAGGTTAAAATTCATGTTTCACCTAAACTATGTTTGTTTCTTAAAAGTCTTTGGTAAGTAATTGCAAATCTATGTGCTTCATCGCGAATTGCTTGCAAAAGTTGTAATCCTTTATTTTTTCTTTCTACTATCAAAGGTTCTGTTTTTCCATGAACATAAATTTCTTCAAACCGTTTCGCAAGAGAAATAAGTGTTAAATTTTTATATTTTTTAGTAAGCACGTTAGCTGCAGCATGAAGTTGGCCTAAACCTCCATCAACAACAATTAAATCAGGAAAATCTAAACGTTTAGATAAACTTCCATAATATCTTCGTTGAATAACTTCAGCCATAGCTAGATAATCATCACCGCTAGTTTCAGCATTTATTTTAAATTTTCGATAATGAGTTTTATCTGGAAGTCCATTTTTAAAAGAAACCATCGAAGCAACAGTATTTGTTCCACTTAAATGAGAAATATCAAAACATTCTATGGTTTTAGGAAGTCTCTGCATTCCTAATAAATGTTGTAATGCAAGAACACCTTCACTTCCTGCAAAAAATGTAGAATTAATATTGTTATTGACAAGATCGAGAAGCTCTTTTTTATCTCCCTTCAAAGGCACAAGAAAAGAAATTTTATGTGATGATTTCTTACTTAAATATTCTTTAAGGATGTTATCTATTTCACAAGGTAAAATAAGTTCATTTGGAATTAAAGCAGTATCATAATATTGTACTAAAAATTCATTTAAGAAGTCTTCATAATACACAAAACTGAAAGCTTGTTTTTCTTCTAATACTCCCTTTCGTATAAAAAAAAGAAGTAAAAAAACTTTGTCATTAATAATTTTATAATTTAAAACATGTGCATCAACTAAACGATGCATTTCCATAACTTGTTTTTCCTTTAAAGTTTTTAAAGCAAGAATTTGATTCCTTAAACTTAACGCATATTCATAATGAGTTTTAAGAGAAGAAGTTTTCATTTTTTCAGTAAGTTCTAAAATAAGATCATCAACGTTCCCTGATAAGATTTTTTTCACTTGAGAAATTCTTTCAGTATAATTATGAAGATCTATAGTTTTTCTCAATTTTAGGGAAGGTTTTCTTGTAAGAATTTTAAAATTACGAGTAATAATATCAAAAACAAGATTTCTAATTGCTCCAGAAACAAAGGGACCATAATAATTTCCTTTCTCTTCCCTCTGACGTACAACTTCAATCCAAGGTAAATCCCAATCATGTAAAAGAAGATAGGCATACCTTCGAGAATCTTTTAAATCTAAGTTAAATTTTGGATAATATTTTTTTATTAAATTATTTTCTAATAAGAACGCTTCAATTTCAGTACCAGTAATAAAAATATCAATATCAGTAGTAGAAGAAACAAGTAAGGAAGTTTTCGGATCTAACTCTTTTTTTTGAAAATAACTAGAAACTCTTTTTTTTAAGTTTTTTGCTTTTCCAACATAAATAATTTTTCCTTCTTTATCTTTAAATAAATAACAACCTGCGTCCTCAGGCAAGAAAGAAATTTCAGTAATTTTTACCATTTTATTTAAATCCTTTTCCTTAATAGCGGAGCAAGAAATTCCCCAGTAATACTTGAAGTTTTAATAAGTTGTTCAGGAGTTCCCTCTGCAATAATCATTCCACCCCCATCTCCACCTTCAGGACCAAGATCAATAAGGTAATCGCAAGATTTAATGACTTCTAAATTATGTTCAATTAAAACCATTGTATTTCCCTTATTTACCAGATTATGTAATACTTCTAAAAGTTTTTTTACATCGTGAAAATGTAATCCAGTAGTTGGTTCATCTAAAAGATACACTGTTTTTCCAGTTCCTCGTTTTGCAAGTTCTTTTGTTAACTTTATTCGTTGTGCTTCTCCTCCAGAAAGTGTTGTGGCACTCTGACCAACTTTAATATATCCTAAACCAACATCACAGAGTGTAGCAAGTTTTCGATGAAGAGAAGGAATTGCTTCAAAAAGAAGAAGTGCTTCTTCCACACTCATGTTTAATACATCTGAAATAGAAGCATTTTTATAAGTAATTTTTAAAGTTTCAGCATTATATCTTTTTCCCTTGCATTCTTCACATTCAACATACACATCAGGTAAAAAATTCATTTCGATTTTGATAGTTCCATCACCAAAACATTTTTCACATCTTCCTCCTTCAACATTAAAAGAAAATCTTCCTTGATCATATCCTTTCATTTTAGCTTCTTTAGTCGAAGCAAATAAAATTCTTATTTCATCAAAGGCTTTTATATAAGTTGCAGGATTACTTCTTGGAGTTCTTCCAATAGGACTTTGATCAATCACAATAATTTTATCAATTTTACCATTGATAATAATTTCTTTATGTTTTCCAGGAACAGTATGTGCCTGATCAATTTTTTTAACTAAACCTTTATAAATAATTTCTTCTAAAAGTGTAGATTTCCCAGAACCACTAACACCTGTTAAACAAGTAAGAACACCCAAAGGGATTTTAACATCAATATTTTTTAAATTGTGTTCTTCGCATCCTTCAAAAAGTAAAAAACCATTTGGAGAACGTCTCTGTAAAGGAACAGGAATAGATAATGCTCCAGAAAGATACTGCCCAGTAAGAGACGTTTGATGAGAAATAATCTCTTGCAAAGTACCACGAGCAATAATTTCTCCACCATGAATTCCAGCACCAGGACCCATATCAACAATATAATCAGCATGACGAATCGTATCTTCATCATGTTCTACAACAACTAAAGTATTTCCTAAATCTCTTAAGGTACGTAATGTTTCAATTAAACGCATATTGTCTCGTTGATGGAGTCCAATAGAAGGTTCATCTAAAATATAAAGAACCCCCATTAAATTTGAACCAATTTGAGTAGCAAGTCTAATTCGTTGTGCTTCTCCTCCAGATAAACTTCCAGCTTGTCTAGCTAAAGTTAAATAAGATAAACCAACATCTCTTAAAAAAATAAGTCGGGAACGTATCTCTTTAAAAATTAAACTCGCAATTTCTAATTGTTTTTTATTTAAAACAAGTTGATCAAAAAAAGAAATACATTGACGTAGAGACATTTCTGTGAGTTCTATAATTGATTTTTCTCCAACAGTTACAGCAAGAATTTTATGTTTTAATCTTTTACCTTGACAGCTAGGACATTCTGAACTATGCATATATTTTTCAAGTTCAGTTTTTCGATAATCTGATGCTGTACTTTTATATAATCTATCTGATTGAGGAATAATTCCTTCCCATCCATCTTCAAAGTTCATATTTGCCCCATTAGACCATTTTCCATTTAAAGGTTCTTTAGTACCATAAAGAAGAATATTCATTTGATCTTTTGTTAAATCTTTTAAAGGTGTAAAAATGGTAAACTTATGTTTTTTTGCAACAACTTGTAATTGTTGTCCTCTCCAACTAAGATCCATTTTTCCATAGAGTGCAACTCCACCATCCATAATACTTTTTGTTAAATCTGGAAGAACAAGTTCAGGATCAAATTCTATTTTCATTCCTAACCCCTTACAATCTTCACACGCACCAAAAGGACTATTAAAAGAAAACATTCTCGGTTGTAATTCTTCAAAAGAAACATCACAATGAGGACAGGCCATCAAAGAAGAATAAAATTGTTCTTTACCTTTAGAATCAAGAACAAAAACTAAACCCTCCCCTTTTAAAAGAGCTTGTTCTATCGCTTCATTGAGTCTTGAAGTATCATTAATTGAAACTCTATCAAGAACAACATCAATATTCTGTTTTTTATAACGATCAAGTGTAATGGTTTCATCAGTCCTATAAATTTTATCATTTACTCTCACTCGCGTATATCCTTCTTTTCCAAGATTTTTTATTAATTGCTCATACGTACCTTTTTTTTGTCTAATAATTGGTGCAAGAAGAGTTATTTCTTCTTTAAAATCATGAGAAATTTTAGTAGTGATTTGTTCAGGAGTTTGTGATTGAATAGGAATATTATGTTCTGGACAATGAGGTAAACCAATTCTTGCATAAAGAAGACGTAAGTAATCATAAATTTCAGTTACAGTTCCTACAGTACTTCTCGGATTATTTGTTGTTGTTTTTTGTTCAATAGAAATAGCAGGAGACAATCCTTCAATAGCATCAACATCAGGTTTACTCATAATTCCTAAAAATTGTCTAGCATAAGCACTTAAGGATTCAACATATCTTCGTTGTCCTTCTGCATAAAGCGTATTAAAAGCTAACGTAGATTTCCCAGATCCAGATACTCCAGTAAGAACAATAAATTTATCTCTAGGCAAAGTAACAGTAATATTCTTAAGATTATGTTCTCTAGCCCCCCGAATAATAATATCTTTCATTCTAAATGAAAGTATAAAATATCTTTATAAATCCTGCGCGTCTATCCTATGTCGTGTCGTCCACAGTTGAGAAGTAATCTCTAGGTTAGAAAAGAGAGATTATAGAACACATAAAAATTGAAGAAGAAAATTGGAATCAATTTTAATTATTAACAAAAAGAAAAAATAAGGGGATCTAAAAAAGAGATATAATACATAGGTAAATAGTTAACAGAAAAGATACACAATAAAAAATGATAACGCCCTGGCCGAGAGTTGAACTCGGGTTAGGACCTTACTTTGAAACTTTAATAAAGTTTGTTGACAGGGTCCTGTGCTAACCACTACACTACCGTTGCCATTAACTCCAACTAAAGAGTTAATAAGGGCAGTAATCTGCCAGGGCTAAGAGAAACGAATTAATCATCTTTATAAGGTTTTTTATTAAGAATAAATAATCTTTCTTTAATTGTAGTATTTGGAGAACAAGAACCAAATTTTTTCCAAAGTTCAATTTTAGTCAAATGTTTAGGATTAGAAAATCCAATATATTTTAACCAAAGATTCAAATTATTTTTTCCATAAAGCTCTATTTGATAAGAATTAAATTTTTTACCATTAACAATTTTAATAAGTTCATAAACAAAAGAGTTAATTTGAAAAAATGAAAGAAAATTTTTCAACTGATAAACAAAATTTCTATGTGCAAAATTTGCAGTGATAACTGGATAAGAATGTGTTTTTCTTTTATTTTTTTTAAAAGTGACACTAAAATCCGTATCTGCAATTCCTTTTAAAAATTTAGCTGTAAGATTTCTATTTTCTAAAGTATAAGGAGGAATCTTCATAGTTTTAGGACCAGCAACAAGACCATAAGAAAGAAGTTGTTTAATAAAAGATTTTGAATAAACAGCAAGAGCAATGGCATTTTTATTTTTATGTTTCCAAACAGAAACATTAAAACCAAAGAGATCTTTAATCATAGGTTTAACATAATTAACAAGATAATCAAAGTCTTCTTGAGAATGTCCTGTTATAACCGTTCTATGGTTGCCATTTATTTTACTTGAATAAATATTTCCATCACCAAGCATAATACCTAAAAATTCTGAAAGTTTACTCCGGTTCATAACAATAAAAAGAATCAAAAATTTATAAAGATTAAAGTAAAATTTTTGAAAAAATATTCAATCTAAAATACTTTCCTAAAAAAAGTTTATCTAAAATAATTTTTAAGAACTTCTAGAGCAGGAGGCTTTTCAAGACAATGTGCACCATAAGAAGTTGCAGATGCAATGATCTCAGGTGTAAAAGTACCACTATTTAAAACAATTTTTTTAAGTTTATTAGATTTATATCCTAAAATATCTCCTAAATCATTTTCCACATCTTGAAATTTTGTTCTTAAAACATCTAATCCAGATAATTTTGAGTTCATAGAATTATCTAAAAGTGCATAATCCACACCAAAATTTCTAATAACTTCAAGAGCAGCTTCTCCACTTGTAACAAGTATAAGATTATAATCCTCAACAAATACTCGCGAATAAGCTGTTAAAATTCTCGTTTCATCATCTGCAATAAGTAAAAAAGGTCTATCTTTGTTTTCTGTCATTTTTATATTTTCTCCAAAATAATAAATTTGGTACTATTAGAGAGTAAATAAAGTTTACGTTTTTAACAATTTCCTTCTCTAGATTTGGCAACATAATGTGGTGTAATTCCAACTAAAAAATGAACAACATCATTAAAATCAGCAAGATCTGTAGGTTTAGTATAATAAGCACCACCAGAAGCAAGAAGTTTAGCTTTTAATAAAGGACAGTCATTACTTGTGAATAAAATATTTTTTCCAGGAAAATCTAATTTTCTTTCTTTTAAGGTAGTAATGATTTCAAGTCCTGAATATCCTGGCATATCATTATCTAAAATATTTAAATCAAAGAAAGATGCATGACCCTGATTTATGAGAATATCATAACTTAATCTTCCATCTTCAGCAACAACAACAGAATATTTATGTCCCTCAAGAGTACCTTGATAATTAACTAAAGGCTTTTGACTATAAAGTGTTGTTTTACTTGCAGTAAATTCATCAAATAAATCTTCTAAAGCACATTTAATGAGTGTACGATTACCAGGGCAATCATCAGCCATAAAAATATTAACGAGATCACTCGTTCTAGGTGTAGTATCCATATTTCCTCCGGAACAAATAAAAAAAGAAAGTAGTATTTATAAAGCTTATGTTTATTTTCACGCAAAAATAATGGTCCCCGCCGCCAGACTCGAACCAGCAACCTGTCGGGATCAGCTATCTGTTTTTCATTTCTAGCATAAAACCTTGATCAAACAGCGAATTTATCTACAGCCGACTGCTCCACCATTAAGCTAGGCGGGGACATAAAAAACAAAGTTCATAAGTATTTAAAAGTTACTCCAAAAAAAGCAACATGAAAAAAGATTTTTAATAAATAAGATTTATTTTTTAATTCTGAGAATAATCTATTCTAAATCCCTACAATAATCTACTTTAGAATTAAGAACAAGAGTAGAAAGATCATTATCTCTCTGTCTAAAAGTTTCTTCTGTACAATCTAAATTTTCAAGAGGATGGAGTTTTCTATAACATTCTATTTGTTTATTAATCTGACCCCTAACAAATTTAGATTGATCTGATGCAAAACCAAGAGTAAAATCATAGCAACTATACCCCATTCCGATTAAAGAACTTAAAACTAAAGTTGTAACTCCTAAAGTTTTCAAAGAGCTTTTAGCCAATTCTTTGTAAACCAAATTTTTATCAAACATAAAGAGAAACAATTAAGAAAAATTTAAGAAGATAATGGTTTAGTTAATCCTTAACGCCAAGCCATTTCAAAACACCATTAAAAAAACTAGCAGCAGGTAACTCTATATGTTCATTATATTTTAAATTTAATAATTCAGCTGCAAGTTTCTTGTATTGAACTGCAGCAGCACTTTTTGGATACACATGAACGACACTTTCTTTATTCGCTAAAGCAAATTTAACAGCTCGATCTTCAGGAATAACACCAATAATTGGAATTTCTAAAATTGATTCTATATCTTTTAAAGCCATATCTGCATTTTTAGAATTAGTTTTTGTAATCAACACACCTAAAATTTCTTTTTTTAATTCAAGACACATTTTTACAGTTTTAAGAGCATCAGTAACTGCAGGCATTTCTGGATTTGTAATAATTAAAATTTCATCAGAAGCTTTCATTCCAGCTAAAGCTTCTCTACTTAATCCAGGAGAACCGTCTAAAATAATAAAATCACTATGTCCATCTAAATCTTTTAAAACATTTCCAAGCTGTGTATGATCTACTTTTTTTGCGTCTTTAAGAGCAATACTTGCAGGTAAAATTTTAATACCACTTCTATGGGGAAAAACTGCTTCACGAGCATCATTCTTTCCTCTTAAAACATCATGTAAAGTAACAGGAGCAACAGGCATTCCTAAATAAACTCCTAAATTTGGAGAAGTTAAATTTACATCTACAACAGTAACATTTTTTCCAAAATAATTTAATGCAACTCCAAGGTTAACAGCACTCGTTGTTTTACCAACTCCTCCTTTTGCAGAAATACACCCTATTATTCGAGAGACAGACATAGTAATTTCTATATATAAAGAATTAATAAACCTTTCTGAAAGAAAAAAAGCTCCAAAGAAAAATCAAATCATATTTATAATTTCACCAAGATGTTTTTTTAAAGAATAAAGTGTTGGAGGCCTATAAGAAACATCTCTTTTTACTCCTTCTTCTTTTAAGATTCCTAAAGACAGAAGTTTTTTAGCAAAATTCCTTTTGTCAAACATCTTATTAAAAATGATTTCATAGATCATTTGAACTTGACTTAAAGTAAATTTTTTTGGAAGTAAAGAAAAAGCAACAGAGTATATTCAAATTTCCCTGTAAGCCTTTGTAAAGAATAATCTAAAAAAAGAGAGTAACTATCTTAATTTCCAATTAAAGTTCTCATATAACTAACAAAATCTTTCGTTCTTGTTAAATAATCATAAAGATGTTCAACTTTAACTTCAGAAGGTTTCATTCCTTTTAAATTTAAAGCAACATTTTTTCTAAATTCTTCAGAAACAGTATACTCTGCTTTATCAATTTTTTTAAGTAAGTTATACAACATCAAATATTTTTTTCCTTGATTATTAAAGAGTTTTTTAACAAGAAGAACTCTTTCTTTAACAGTGAAAGGGACTAAGGGAATTTTTCCTTCTTTTCTTAAAGATTCTAAATATTCAGTCATAGAAAGCTCATAGGCAGCAATCATTCTTGTAATTGCATTCTTCATAATATCACAAGTTCTTGTATATTTCAAAGAAACAAAGACTAAATGATCTGCTCTCTTTAGTTCTTCTTCTGGGGTATCTATATTATTTTCATACATGTTTTTCCCTCATATAAAGACTAAGTAAGCTTAAAAACTCTCGAACTGAAGAAAGATACGTTCGTAATAATTCAGGAGTTAACTTAGTTAAACGACTATAATCTTCATTACAAAGAACGTATGCATCTTTTCTGGAAAATTCTATAGGACTTCGCTGATGCTGATCAACTAAAGATTTTAGGTTTTTTATAATCTTACAAACCTCCGGACGTATATCAATTTTACCCATTAAATGAGACTCAAAAAGATCTATTCTTGATTGAAAGTCAGATGGTAAAAGATGAAGACGCTTATATAGCTTTTCATAAAGAAGAAAAGCATAAACTGCCTTAAATCCAGAAATATGAAGATTATAGACAAGAGCAAGCAACAGTTTATTATCTTTAAGAAGAGGATAACTAACATACATTAAATGATCTGCAGTTTTAAAAGCAATGATTGCTTCTTGCATAACTTTTGTATATTCTTCCATTTAAAAAAGAGAGTTACTCATTCTTTAATGCTAAAATTGCGCCGGCAAGATCTCCTTTGTTTTTTTCTAATGCTTCTCTTGCTTCTTCTTTACTTACACCTGCTTGTTCTGCAACAGTAAGAATATCTTCTTCAGATAAATTTGCTTCTTCAGTAATTTCTCCTGTTATTTGCAAGCTTTCCTGTCCCATCATATTAATTTTGACAACATCAGGATTTCTTACAATAATATTTTTATCTTTTGTTTTAATAACAACTTCATAAGCATCAATTTTAAGCTGTTTAACTCCAAGTTTTTTCATAGCTTGTTCTAATTGTCTTGGATTTAAGTTCGGCATCATGATAAAAAGAAGAAAGTAAACTTATATAAAAACCTAATTATTTAACAAAAAATGAATTTACAAGATAAAATAAGATGATTAATCCACTAGAAGCTCAAGTATCTGTTTTTAATTTTTCAAAAGAGAAAGATAAAGATTTATTTACTTTTGATTATAATAAATTAAAAGAAAAGTATTTTTCTGCCTTCTCTCCAGAAGAGGATCTAATTTTATATAAGGGGGCAATAAACGGATTTGAAAAAAAAGGGTTTCTTTCAGGAGCATTAAAAGAACAAAGAAAAGATCATTTAGAAGAAATTAAAAGAAGTTTAGAGGAAGGAGAAGAAGAAAAAATTAAGATGATATTCGATCGTCATACTTCTTATTATAATTATACTCCCTTTCTTTCAGCAACCTTTAATCCGCAAATGGCACAAACATTTGCAAGCACAAGTGCACATAGGATGTATGAAAGAACAATATATCAACTTAAAATAAAAGCAAAAAGAAGTATTTTAGAGAGTTATGATACTGGGTACTGTGGAGAATCAAAAGAAATCTTAATTCTTGGAGCAATTTTTCCAGAAGAAATTACTGCAATTAAGATAATGAATGATGACGCCAACTCTGAATTATTAGATGAAAAAAATAGTTGGATAAAAAGAAAGCCAGATAAATTATCAAAAAATAAAGAAGTAAAAGACAAAAATAATTGGTTAAAAGTATAAGAAACTTATTTTTTCCAGTCTTTTAATAACTGTAAAGCTAAACGAAGTCCAACACCTGTGCCGCCCATAGGTTTTAAAACATCTTTATTGTTAGAGGTATAAGCCGTTCCAGCAATATCTAAATGTGCCCATTTTTTACAATCAACAAACTCTTGTAAAAATAAAGCAGCAGTAATTGCTCCTCCTTCACTAGGTCCGCAGTTTTTAATATCCGCAACATTACTTTTAATATAATCCTTATATTTTTCAGACAAAGGTAGTCTCCAGACTTGTTCATCAACTTTTTCTCCTGCCAAGTTAATTTTATCAAACAGAAGAGTATCATTACTAAAAACTCCAGTAAAAAATTCTCCTAGTGAAACAACACAAGCCCCAGTTAACGTAGCAAAATCAAGAACAGCAATAGGATTAAATTGTTTGGAATACACTAAAGCATCAGCTAAAATTAATCTTCCTTCAGCATCAGTATTAATAATTTCAGAAGTTTTTCCATTAGAAAAGGTAATAATATCTCCCGGTTTATACGCATTTCCACCAGGTAAATTTTCAGTAGTCGGAACTAAACCAATAATTTTATAAGGTAATTTTAATCGAGCAGCAGCTTGTAAAATTCCTAAAACAACAGCACCACCACTCATATCAAATTTCATCTCATCCATATTTTTAGCTGACTTTAAAGAAATTCCACCAGAATCAAAAGTAATTCCTTTTCCAACAAAACAAATTGTTTCTTTTCCGCCACGATATTCTAAGACAATAAATTTTGGAGGATGACTACTTCCTTTGTTAACTGCTAAAATACCCCCCATCCCTAATTTTTCCATATCTTTTTTTTCTAAGATTTTACAAGTTAATCCATATTTTTGAGCAATTTTTTTAGCTTCTGTAGCTAAATACGTAGGAGTAACTAAGTTACTTGGTTTATTCTGTAAATCCCGAACATAATAAAGTGTATCAAGAACAACTAAAGATTCTTTAATTGCTTCATCTATTTCCATAAAATTAGGAGCAGAAGCAACAAGAGTAAATTGTTCAACAGTTTGAACTTCATCTCGTTTTTGAGTTTTATAATCATTAAAAGTATACAAACTAGCTCTTACTCCTTCCATCACTGCAAAAGTAACATCATAAGGGAGTAAATCTTCAAAAAGTTCTAAAGCAAATTCTTTAATTCCTAAATCTCTAAGATAAACTGCAGATTTTCCAGCTAATTCCCTTGCCTTATGAATTGTAAATTCCTCTTTTTTACCTAGACCAAGAAAAATTAATTTTTTAATATCTCCTTTTAATCTTAACATTAAAATTTTTCCAAATTTTCCAGTAAGTTCTTTATCTCTAACAAGTTCAGAAACAAGACCGCTAGAAAGAGCTTCATACTTTTCTACATCCTCAAAGTTCGCTCCTTCATACACACCAACAACTAAAGCAGCTGTCTTTAAACTTTCCAAATCCTTTGTAAATAAGACTGTTCTCATTGAGTTCAAAAATTAAACTTAAGAATTCATTTATTAAGTTTGCTAAGCAAGAGTATAACTATTCAACAAGGACAAGGGAGGAGAAGTACTACTCAGGAGCATTTCTTGCATTATAGATTGTAACAGTTTCTTCTAAATTTTTCTTAGCAAAGTCATTTAAAGGCTTAACAAAACTGCCTACAATAAGTTGGGTTTGTTCTTTAACAAAGAAAGCAATTCTAAATCCACCCTTAAGATATTCCTTTCTTTTAAAAGCATCTAAAATATAAGAAGGAATATGTGGTTCTACTCCAAAATAAACAATTTCTCCACTCTCTGATTCATAATAAAAATTAACAAAAGCTGCAGGATGATTTTTCCATGTAGCTCCATTTCCCACAATACTTTCTCTTAAAAGAAGCAAAGCCATTCCTCCCTCCTTATGAGAGTTCATAAGATCTAAATTCATTCTTACAGTAAGATTCAAAGAAAAACGATCAGTCCCCCTTCTTAATAATCTAGATAAAAAATTATCCATAGATTTTTAAGAAAAAACTACTACTTAAAGATGTTGTTTTAAAAGAAAAAAGAAAGTTTTTAGTGTGAGAATTCTTAAAGAAAAAGTATATAAAAAAGGCAAAGTAAAGATTCTTATGACTTTAAAAGTATACAACACTTTAACAAGAAAGTTAGAAGAATTTAAACCGATGAAAGGTAAACAAGTAAAGGCTTTCGTCTGTGGTGTAACCCCTTACGACTATTCTCATTTAGGTCATGCAAAAACATACACACAATTCGATATTATCATCAAATATATAAAATACAAAGGATTCAAAGTATTTTATTTACAAAATATAACAGATATAGATGATAAAATAATCAAAAGGGCAAATGAGCAGAAAACAGATTGGAAAACATTATCAAGAAAATTTGAAGCATGTTATCTAGAAGATATGCATAGTTTAGGAAACAATTCCGTAGATAAATACGCAAGAGGAACAGAATATATTCCGCAAATAGTTTCTCAAGTTCAAAGATTAATTCAAAAAGGATATGCATATAAAATTTCAGATGGATATTATTTTGATCTTTCTAAATGTAAAGAATATGGTAAATTAGCAAAAAGAACAAGTTTAGAAGAAAATGACGCAGTATCAAGAGTAGATGAAAATCTTGAAAAAAGAAACAAAGGAGATTTCTGTTTATGGAAGTTTTCTAAACCTGATGAACCAAGTTGGAAAACTGAACTTGGAATTCTTGGACGTCCAGGGTGGCATTTGGAGGATACAGCCATAACTGAAACTGAATTAGGAGAACAATATGATTTACACGGTGGAGGAATGGATTTAATTTTTCCCCATCATGAAGCAGAAATAGCTCAAATGGAAGCCGTTTCTGGAAAAAAACCTTTTGTTAAATATTGGTTACATACGGGATTTATCAATGTAAATAAAGAAAAAATGTCAAAATCAAAAGGTAATTTTTCAACCATAAGGGATGTTTTAAAAGGCTATGATAAGCAAGTAATAAGATTTCTTTTTGCATCAAGTCACTATCGAAAACCAATGGAATTTTCAGATGAAACACTTCAGCAGGCAAAAAACAACGTGCAAAAGTTTAACGAATTTAGTTTAAAATTAAAAAACTATAGATCTAAAGTAAAAGACAATAAAGACGTTCTTAAGTTAATTAAAGAAACAAAAGAAAAATTCGAAGAAGAGATGGATAATGATTTTGAAACTGCAAATGCAATAACTAGTTTATTTGAATTTACAAAAAAGATAAATAAATTAATTGCAGAAGAAAAAATATCAGAAAAGAATGTAAAAGAAGCCTTGGAGTTTATGAAAGAAATTGACACAATCTTTGGATTTTTAAGAAAAGAAGAATCAGAAATACCTCAAGAAATAAAGGATTTATCAGATAAAAGAGAACAAGCAAGAAAAGAAAAAGATTTCAAATTGGCAGATAAATTAAGAGAAGAAATAAAATCAAAAGGATATTATATTGACGATACAAAAGAAGGAATAATTATAAAAAAATTATAAAAAAAAGAATAGTTTCTAAAGACTATTTTTCTATTTCAGTTTTTCTTCTAAATTTTTTTGACGAACTTGCGCCTCCGGCGCTACTACTCCGAACACGCGACCATAGTCGTCAAGGCTGCCGTCGCCATCCAAACCGAGGTAGTCGTCGTAGCCAAGAAAAAGCACACGGCCAAATGGTTGATCTTTTAAATCATCATAATGCCAAACACCTATTTTATTTCCATACATTTCTTTGTGTTTTGTTAAGTAAACTTTAGCTATTTCTTCTCCACCTAAAAAAGGAATTGTTTGGGGATGTGTTAATGCATCATCAATATTAATAACTTTAGAAGAAGAACTCTTTAAAACATTGTAATCTACAACAAAGACTCGTCCATTCCCTTCCTGTGCTACTAAACTATCAAATGCTTCCTGTGGAATCTCCCCTGC
>Ga0209515_10004939_pt1 | contig 17663 bp, 21 predicted proteins | sample Subgroupgradi54m_FD_187454 | JGI IMG/M metagenome (GOLD analysis project Ga0209515, IMG submission 187454) | Subsurface groundwater microbial communities from S. Glens Falls, New York, USA - GMW60B uncontaminated upgradient, 5.4 m (SPAdes)... ...
ATGTTGACTGCATTGGGTATATTCTAGCAATTCATAAAGGGTTAATATTTGTTACAGGAGACAGAGAGTTCGAACATTTTCCAAATGTTGAATTTGTCAAGTAATTATCTTTTTTAAAGAAAGAAACAGGTATCCTCATATTTTAAATAGAAAGAACACTAAAAGAAAAGTAATGAAAAAGAGACTCTTTATCTTAACTATAACCCTTTGCAGTATCCTTCTTCTATTAGGAGGTTGTATAAAAAAAGAAAATCAAATTACTCAAGATTCTTGTAATGAAGATAAAGAATGTATTCCAGATGCTTGTTGTCATGCTTCAGGATGTATCTCTGAAAAATATGCCCCTGATTGTTCAAGAAAATATTGTACGATGAACTGTGCACCAGATACACTAGATTGCGGCCAAAAGAAATGCGGTTGTGTTAATAAAAAATGCAAGGTTATCTAAAAATGAAAAGATTGGGGATCCTTATTCCAATTTTGTTCTTACTAATAGTTCTTACTTGTTCTGCAGAAAGAGCAATTGTTTCTAAAGAAGTATATACTCAACTTGAAGAAAAAAACACAACAAGAGTTTTTATTACTCTAAAAAATGAGTCTATGCGTCAAAAAGGAGTATTCTCAAGACAGGTTGTAAATAAAGATATAACAACAATGGTAGATCGTAGAAAAATAAAATCTAGATTTAATAATTCTTTTTCCGCAATAGTAAACAAAGAAGAATTAAAACAATTAGAAGCAGAAGAAAGCATAGACCATATTGAAATTGTAGGAACAAGAAAACTTTTTCTTCAAAATACAATTCCAATTATCAATGCGTCTCTAGCTTACACTCTTCAAGTAAACACGTTAAATTTAACAGGTGCAGGTCAAACGATTTGTATTCTTGATACTGGTGTAAATTATTCACACTCAGATCTTGGAGGATGTTATGGAAATAATTCTATAACTTCAGGATGTAAAGTTATTGGTGGGTGGGATTATTGTGCAGATGATACGACTTGTACAACAGAAGATAATAATCCAATGGATGTTAATGGGCATGGAACTCATGTTTCTGGAATTGTAGCAGCAAATGGAACAATAAAAGGTGTTGCAAAAGATGCAAAAATAGTAATGATTAAAATTTTTAACACAGCTGGAGAAGCGTATGATGATGATATTATTTCAGGAATTAATTGGTGTGTAAATAATGCAAGTAGTTTTAATATTTCAGTAATAAGTATGAGTTTTGGTGGAGGATTATACACAAATAATTGCAATTCTGATGTTCTCACACCATATATACAAACAGCAATTGCAAGAAACATCAGTGTTGTTGCTGCTTCAGGAAATAGTGGTTCTGCAACAAGAATTTCTTCTCCTGCATGTATTGAAAATGTTTCTGCTATAGGAGCAACAACAAAAAGCGACGCTATTGCTTCGTATTCAAATAGAAATAATTTAGTATCTTTAGTAGCACCAGGAGGAGATTCAAGTGGAAATCCAGCTCTAGAAATAAATTCAACTTGGATTAATGGAGGGTATAGACAGAGCTCTGGAACTTCTATGGCAACACCCCATGTTGCAGGAGCAATAGCTCTTTTGAATCAAATGTTGAGAAATACAGCACAAACAAAAACACCACAAGAATTAAAAAACATTCTTAATGCTACAGGGAAATTAGTGTATGATACTTCTTCAAATCTCAATTATTCAAGAATTAATATCTATAATGCTCTTTTATATTTAGATAATAGTGCTCCAGTAACAAATTTAATAACAACAAATTATACAAACATCACTGAAAATACAACACAATTCTTTTCTGCTAATTTTACAGATTGGCAACTTTCAAATGTAACGTTCTATCTTTGGAATACCTCAAATACAATAAATCAAACAACAATCTCTCTTTCAGGACAATTTAATAGTACAAATATTACTGTTTCAAATCTAAGAGCAGGAAATTACACCTGGAACTTTTTAGCAGTTGATGCAAGAAACAATCAGGCTTTCGCAACAAATAACATCAGTCTTGAAGTATATCCCTTAGAAGTACAATTAATATCGCCTTTAAATGCAACTACGACAAATTTAAATCAAACTTTTTTATGTAATCTAAGTTCAATTTCTAATTTAACAAATGTAACGTTCTATCTTTGGAATACAACAGGTTTAGAAATTACTCTTGTTTCTAATATTTCTGGATTCACAAATCAAACAACACAAATATACAACTTTACTCATGAAGGCACCTATCTTTGGAATTGTTTAGGAAGAGATAATAATAGTTCTAATTTTGCAAGTAATAATTTTTCAGTAACATATGATACTACTTCTCCAATAATTCAGATAAATTCACCATTAAATACTTCTTTTATAAATTCAGGAAGATTTAATCTCACGTTAAATGAACAGGGAAGTTGTAATTATTCTCTTACTCAAGGCAGTACAAATCACACAATGAATACAACAGATTCTTTAATTTTTTCTGCATCAAACACAACTCTTCAAGAGAGCGGCTATAATATAACTTACTTTTGTGCAGATTTTGCAGGAAACAAAAACTCTTCTTCTGTTTCTTTTACAGTAGATACTACTCTCCCTGTAATAAATGTGTTTGATCCAAGTGAAGGATATAGTTTTGAAGGAACACGAAGTGTTACATTTACGTACAACGTCTCAGATGCAAGTAATGTGAGCAATTGCAGTTTAATCTTAAATAATGTAATTGTAAGCACAAATACAAGCCTAAATACTTCAATAAATCAATCATTTTTAAGAAGTATCAGTCCAGGAACGTACACATGGGGTATTAATTGCACAGATCTTGCAGGTAATACAAGAAATGCAAGTTCTCGTTCATTAGTAAGTACTGCTGTAGTTTCTGCTACCGTCTCTTCTGGTGGGGGAGGAGGCGGAGGTGGCGGCGGAGGCAGTAGTCCAACTCCAGAACAGAGTAAAGTCCCTCTTAAAAAAGAAAATACACTTCAAAATAATCCTTCAGTTCCTAAAGAAATAAATTCAGAAGATAAAGAAAGAATTCAAGAAATAAAAGAAAAAGAAATATTTAATTTCTTACTTGAGGGAAAAAGTCATTCTTTAAAAATTGAAAGAATATTTCCTAATGAAGTAGAAATTCTGCTCCAAAGTGATCCAATTTTTTTAAAATTAAAACTTGGAGAAGAAAAGAAAGTAAAGCTCAGTAATGGAACATATTATGATTTATTATTAAAACTTGAAAGCATAAAGAATCAAACTGCAAATATTACCCTTAAAAAAATACATGAAGAAATAGTATTTCAAGAGCAAACAATAAAAAATAATCTAACAATCCCCATAAGTAAAGAAACAATTTTTAAAAAAAACAGTAACGCAGTAAAACTCCTAATATATTATTTTGCAATCTTGGGCATAGGAATCTTATTTTTTAAAATAAGTATAAAACAAAAGAAGAAAGAATAAATTAAACTTAAATTAATTATAATGCCTATGAATAAAAAAACACAAAAAGAATAAGTTCATAATTTTCCTATGAAAGAATAAAGTTCCTTAATTTGTTCTTGAGTATACCCTACTAAAGGCCTAAGAATAAATTTAGTCTCTTCTTCATTTTTTAAAGTTTCAAAAGTTTCATCAGTTGCAAGAATATCTTCTGATCTTTCATTTCCAATTTTCAAATTAAACCCTTGTTCAAATTTAGCAAGCAAAGGTAATTCTTTAGATAAAGAAAGAACACATCCTCTTTTCATAAGTAAAAATCCTGCAACAGTAGAAGGAAGGTGATCTTTAACTTTTAAATGCACAAAACCGCTAGATCCAACAGGTAAACCCCCAAGTCCTTTTTTCATGTCTGAAGCCTTATACAAATAAACCTTATTTCTTAATTCTTCAATTCTAATGTCTAGTTCTGGATGATCTAAATTAACTTTAAGTTCTGGTTTTTTAGTTAAGATATAATCTCCAATATCTTCATTAATTTCTGTAGAAGTTTTTCCAAAAGTTAGAGATTTTTTTGCAGTAATTCTAAACGTTTTTTCTTCTCTAACTAAAGAAAAAGCAGCTTGTTGAACTTCAGCAAGAGGAGCTTCTAATACTTTTACATAAAAACTCATTCCAAAAATCCTATTTAATTTAGTTTCATCAATATCCTTAGGAATGAGATATCTATTTCTTAATTTTATTAAGTCATTATTACCTAAGGATAAATAAGAACGGATGTTCTTCATTAATCTCCTTTCAAAAGTAATCCTATTCTTTCCTTTAAGAAAGATTTCTCCTATTGCAAGTAAGTACATAAGACAAAGAGAAAACAAATGTTAATAAAATTAACTAGTCAAAAAGCTAAATCTATTTAAACAGATTTTATCCTTAAGAGATATGCAACAAGAGGCTTATTCTGAGGATAATGGGAATGAAAATCTTCAGATAAAACCTTTAACACCAAAAGAAGAAATCCTTAAGAAATTAACACAAGAAGATCTTTCTGAAGAAAATAAAAATATCTTACTTCATGTCTTAAATATTCTTGGTGGAGAGCCTCCTTTTACAAGAGGTCAAATGCCTTGTGCCTATTATGGGAGATTTAAAGATCAATATGGAATAAACTATGATTCTTCTTCAACGAATAATTTAGAAAGATGTCTTGCTTTAGAACTTAATGAAAGAAAGGAAAATACTTGTCCTTTTTATAAAAAAGAAAAAGAAGGACAATGTAGTTACATAGGAAATAAAAGATTACTTTAAAGAAAAAGTAGTTTTAAGATAATATTCTAAATCTTCTTTTGAATGCGGTCTTCCTTCTTTAAGAGAAATAACTTTCCCCTTAGTAACTAAGAGTAAAGTTGGATATCCACGTACTTCAACAGGAGTATAACGTCGTACTGTTTCTCTTGCTCCAGGAGATTCATAATCTATTCTTGTAAATTTAATCTTGTTTGCATAAGAAGGTAATAATTCTTTCACCTGTTGTTCTAGTTCTTTACAATTATGACACCAAGAAGTATAAATATCTACAACAACAGGAAGGTTTGATTCTAAAACTTCTTTCTGGTAATTTGTTGGAGTTAAGGTTAGAAGGGAATCTAAACTTTTTTCCCGAGATTCTTTTAAAAGTCTTCCAGTTATTGTTGCATCATAAACTTCAGCAGTAGTAATCAAACGTGGAGAAAGATTAGCTATTAGTTCATTAAAAGCGCCTCGTTCTACAAGTCTTTCTTTAAATTCTTTTAAGGTTTCTAAAGATATCTTTTTTCCTAAATCAGTTGAAGCAACATAAGCAGCTAATCCTAAAACTGTTGCTTCTCTAAGGGAAGTGAGCTTATCCCCATTAAGATCTAAACCATTGGTTCTTAAAGCATCCCAAAAATAAGGAGTGAAAAATTGACAACTTGTTGGTGAAGTTGAAGTAGTAGGAGACAACGCAATGGTTTTAAGACTGCTTTTTCCAAATTCTTCTACAAGTCCTCCACCATAACATTGATCTGAAAGTGCAATAATCAGTTTTGGATGGAGTGCTTCTACTTGATGTCGTAATGTTGAATATTCAAGAGAATTTCCCTCCTCACTTAAAGCTAATGTTCCTTCAGCTCCATGTCCAGTAATATAAAGAAAAAAGGTATCTTTGGGTGTAACTCTTTTTCTAAGTGCATAAAGTGCAGAAAGAACATCTCCTGGAGTAGCATGATAATTAAGTTGCAATGAAGAATCTTTACAATCTTCATTTCTATTACCTTCAGATGAAACATAAATAGTACAAGCATCTACTCCTTTTGAGCGTAATGTTTTATATCCTTCTTTTAAATTATTAAGATGTCTCTCTTCGTTTGAATCATTATTTATTAAAAGAGCATAAGTTATTGCACGCGATTCTTGTAGTTGAGCTGGTTTTTCCTTAGTAGGAATGTTTTGAAGATTTTTTTGTTCTCTTTTTTGAGGTTCTTTTAGTTTATGTTTTGCTCTGATATAAACTTCTTGACCTATTTTAAGTTCAGGAAGTGGTTTTCCTTTTGAAGTAACAATTGACGGAGCATCAATTTCTTGATAAAAATCTCCAGCAACATTATCTTGTGAATTAAAATCTTGAATAATTCGTTCTTTAGTTATTCCTTCTTCTGCAATTAATTTGTAAACCAGTGTACCATCGGGTTTTATTCTAATAAATTCATAACTTAAAGGGGTTACTGGAACAAGAGGAGGTACTACTTGATGAATTTGTTCAGACTCTTTAAAAGAACGTTGATCAAAAAGAGAAGCAAGTCCAAAACCCGTAGGTAGAGCTAATAATCCTAAAAGGCCATATTTTAAGGTTTTATTCATAGTTTTTTATAAAAAAAGGAAGTATAAAAAGTTATCTTTTGTAGTTACTTAAAGATAGTTATTTTTTGAGTACTAATTCTATCTTTGCTTTCATAGTAGTTTTTGAGTTCCCACCAATAATTCTTTCAACTTCTTTCCCATCCTTAAAGATAATAAACGTAGGAATACTCATCACTCTAAATCGAGAAGCAATGCTTGTATACTCATCTACATTAATCTTTCCAAATTTTACTTGTTTAAATTCCTTGCTTAATTCTTCAAAAATAGGAGCCATTGCTTTGCAGGGGCCGCACCAAAGAGCAAAAAAATCAACAACAACTATTTTGTTTTCTTTTAGTTCTTCATCAAAATTAGTATCAGTTAATTCTAACATTTTTTTATGAAAAATTATTTGTTTATTAAGCTTATTGTTGATTAAGAAGTAATTAATTTTTCAAGAGAACAGAGTAGAATAAATGAAAATCTTTAAAAAAGAACATTTAGTTGTAATTTTTTAGTGATTAATAAATAGAAATAGTTATAAATCTTTTATTATTCCTTCTTTTATTAAAATAATTAAGATACAAAATGGCTTTAGCATTACTTAAAACTGATAAAGAATTTTATGGACGAAATATAGAAGAGATGCCAAAACTTATTATTGAAGGGAGAACTCCTTTAACTGTTCAAGGACTTATACAACGAAGATTACAAGTTATAGATTCACAAAATCAAAGTTTGATAGATTCTTATTGGAATAATTATTTTGATACGGGTGATGCACTTCTACAACATCCTAATGGAAATATAAAAGTAGTTTTAGATTCAAGTTATTTACGAAACATAACTCCAAAAAGCAAATTGTTTCATGGTGGTTTAGTTTTAACCCCTAATGAATATGTACGTTTAGATGTTCCTGAATTTGTAGCAAGAGATCTAGAAAGATATACAAGAAAATCATGGAGAGCAACTCAAGTTACTGATAATCCAATTTGGCTTACATTAGCACGAGATCCAAAACTTTTAAAAGAATATACCACAAAGATGTTTGCACTTACAAAAGAAAAATATAATATTAATGAAATTATGAGAATTTACCTTTCTCCAGTTCAAGAAAGACCAATATTGCGGTCTGCGTTTGTCAGGAGGCTTTACGACAGATCCGATGTTGATGGCTTCACCAATATTGACAGCGACGACGGTCGTTTGCTCGGGGTAGAAGCGCAGGAGGAGCAGTCAATAAAAAGAAGTTTAGAAGAAAGACTGGAAAGTTCTAAACTATAACCTAAGTTTGACAGTTGTGTAACTATTTTAGATTAGAATTATTATTTGACAGTTACTTTTTTCTTAGTAAAAACTTAGGTTTCAACTTACTAAATGTTATTATTAAAAACATTACTTAAATAAAAATATAAAAAAATTAAGAAGATGCCCTTAAGATGGGCACCTTATGACTTGCAAATCCAAGAACAACCAAAGCACATGCAAATTCTGAAGTAGGCTCTATGGATTCTACGAAGAATTCATCTTCAGTTCTTACACCATCTAATCCATACCTACGTGCAATCATTCCCTGCATGTTTCTTTTTAGAAATTCTTTTGCTTCCTCTTTTGAACCATTACCATTGTATTCTGCGACAAGACCGCCTAAAAAATTATTATTTTTAAATACTTTGCTAATGACCATTCCAGAAGTTAGTCTTTTAGGATACGTTTGTCCTTTTCCAGCTTCAGCAGTGATTGATTCCATAACAGCCCCATGATCATATCCTTTTGGAGGTGCAGAAATTCTTACTGCCTCTTTTGGGAGTATTGATGAATAGACTATATGGTTATAATCTTGTACACCACCTGCTTTTTCAAGAGCAATATCATATGCTCCAGGATGATATCCTAAATCTGATTCACCAGATCCTTGAACGATAAAGTACTCATATGGTACTCTTGTTCCTATTATTAATTCACCCACTTTTACAAAATTTTTTTGTTCTTCACTTGTTTGTTCTGTTACTTGGTTCATCTTTTTATTCTTATTTACCTCCACTTTTATTTGATTTTGAAAAATGTATAGAATAAGGATAGAGAATAGAGCATGGAGATGTGCGCAGAAAGAAATCTTTGGTAATTTTATGGAACATTTCTTTAAATTTTTTTATATTTTTTGGATTTAATTGTTGAGAGAAACTTGCTTATAAATATTTCTTTTTTTAAAGCGAAAATATTTCGAAATATTAATTTTTTAGAAAATTATTCTTCACTTTAATACTTTGAAGTACTCTTCTACTCTTGACATGATTGTTGGTAAATAAAATTTCTTTATTTTTTCTTCAAAAAGATTGTGTAAGGTTTCATTTTCAGCAATTCTATACGTATTTCCTATTTTTTCTACTAAAAATAATTCCCTTAATCTCCTTAACTGTCTTCTTATGTTAGATTGTGCTATGCCTTTTATTACGAGGTTTTTATTTTTTCTTGACTCGATAACTAATCTTTGTAAATCTTCTGTATTTAATTGTCCTTTTGATTCATGTAATACATCGAAGATATCTACAATAACATCTCTTGAATCTCCTGGTTGGAGTAATCCAATTGAAAGACATAATTTTTTTACGATTTCTCTTTTTGACATTTCTTCAGAAGGTTTTTCATATTTTCTTAACGTTAATTCTGCTAGAGGTGTATCTTTAGAAACCGTCTTTTTTATCATACTTCATTTACTCTAGAGGTCTTTAAATATTTTTGGTTTGTTCTTTTTTTTAATTCGAAAAAATTAATTTTATCTCTTTTTATAAAAATTAAAATATCATAAAGAAATTTCTTCTTTTTTTATTGCTCTTTACTACCCTAAAGTATTGTTTTAGTGATCTTCATTCAAATCTTATTTCTATTGTTTCACAATCTTCTTTTATATTTTTAGATTCACAAGGTTTTAATTGATACTTTCTGAAATCATTGTTTGGTTTCCCATTTACATACATGTTTATTTTTCCTGGTTTTCCGTCACAAAGATCTCCATTTTTTTTATCCATTATTTTTTCTGAAGAAAATGGGATTCTTATATTATCAAAAAAATTACCTAAAAGAATATCTTCTTTTTTTGGTATTGCTCCTTCTAGGTGAATAGTATTATCATTATGTGGGTGTAAAATATGTGTTCCTAAATTATCCTTTTCAAAATCATATCCTTTTGTGAAATCTTGCCTTTCACCACAAAGATAAACTTCGTAATTTGCATGCCAGTGTACAGCTCCCTTTGTATAAGGTTTAAATTCATTTATTGGTCTGATAATAAAATAATAGCTCCCTGCTAGAACAAGAATTAAAATTACACTTATTAAAATGTATTTTGTATTTTTTGATACTGATTTATTTTTTTCTTTATGGATCTGTTGTTTTTCTTCTTTTTTTTGCTGTTTTTTTAATTCTCTTTTTTCATGATTACTCATTTTTTATTCCTCTTATTGTTCTGCTGTTTGAGGTTTTGGAGTCACTACTTTTCCTGTTGCTAGATCCTTATAACTTCCCATTAATTCAAGAGAAGTAAAAACTGTAGAGCCATCATCTAATTCTTTTGAAACTCTTTGATACGCAGCGTAAAATGATTCATAAGCTTTTACTTCTTTAGACATTACTATTGTTGGAACAAGTTTTATGTTATATTCATTAACGAATTTTAAACCTTCTTTTGTTGCAACATCAAATGTTGTTTCATTTATTAACTTGACTCCATATCCTTGTATAATTTTTAGATGTGATTTTACATCATAACATTCTTTACAAGAGGAATCTGTTAGATAGATCACTGAAGTTAAACCTTCTATCTTCCCTGTTGCTAGGTTTTTGTAAGGAGGATTTACTGTTCTTAACACTAAATTTGTATCCTGTTCTTGTGTTCCTAAGGTTTTCCAAGCTTCTTTAATTTCAGGATATTCTAATGCATCTTCTGAAAAAATTAATGTTGGAAGTTTTGTTATGTTATATTGTTTCATGAAATCTTTTCCTTCAGTTTCACTTAATTTGTCTACTTTAGAAAAAACAACACCTATTCTTGAAATTTGGTCTATTAAAAGGGTTAAATTAGTACACTCTTCGCATGCTGAAGCTTCTATAACTGTTGCTTTTACTACTCCTTTTACTTTCTTTGATGTAAGATCATAGTAAGGAGGAGTTTGACTTGCGAAAACAAATGCACCTTTCACTTCATTTAATGTGGAGGCTAAATCTGTTTTATTTATTTCTCCTTTGACAATAACTGTTGGTAATTTTTTAAGATCATATTGTTGAATAAATGCTTTTGCAGTTTCTTCATTAAGAATTTCTTCTTTTGTGATTTTTACATTTCCTGCTTTTATGGATTGTACGACTTTATCGATGTTAAAACAATTTGTACATGTTGATTTTATAATTATTAATTCTATATTTGCAGGCCTTGCTGCTTCTTTACTTTCTGCTAATTTTTTTGTTAATGATGAACTAAGACTATTAAGATAAAAAAAATTGACTAAGAAAAGTAAGACAATAATTATTCCGAGAATATGAATGACTGGTTCGTAATTTTTTATTTGAGGAGATTTTTTGTTTGGCATTGTTAAAAAAAGCTAAAAAATAAAAAAAATTAGCATCCTCCAACCATTGAAGGTAATTCTGCGACTCCGCCTGAAGTTCCACTACTTTGAGCAGTTATTTGAGGTGATTTTCCTGCACCTGCACCAAGTTTTAAAGAACTTGTATCAATTTTTGATTTTAAACTTATGAGCTGGAATGCTTGTACACTTGAAACAAGAACCAACACAATTAATATCGCTACCATTATTATATTTTTATTCATTTTTCCTCCCTTAACAACCGCCGACCATTCCTGGAAGGTTGTCTAAATCTACTTCTCCACCTGATAATTTTAATCCTAATTCAATCATATTTTTTGGGAACCATAAGGCTTTCCATTTCAATGCTTCTCTTAAGACTTCTGCATCACTATATTCTGTATTTTTTATTAACCACATTGTTACTGCCTGTATTGCTGGATTATGAGAACACCCACATAAGGATTCTCCTTGTTTATTTATTCCAATTGGACCTATTCCACAACAATATTCACATGAAATTCCCACTGGTTTTGTTGCTAAATCAATATATCTTTTCCATAATTCTGGATCTTGTTTTAATTCTGCTTTTATTTGAGGATATAATTTTTTATGAAAAAAACTTAACGCAGCAACAGGATCATCAAAACTTACCCCCAATTCTTCCCCATATTCAGGAGTTCCTTTTGGAAGGATAATATCTATTGCATCTTGTGTTGTTTTTATTTTTTCTATTGGAAATATTGCTGCTAATGAATGTGTTGTTGATTTAAGCGAAGAAATATCTACTTTTGAAAGATCTTTTTCTCCATTTTTACTTCCTAAACCAAAAGAAAATACATTTTTTGAGCTACTGCCTGGATAAAGACTGTCAGATAGATTAGATAAAAAATAAGAATTTACTAAAATAACAAAGACCAACACTATACTTGCAATCATGACAATTTTTGTCATATCTTTTGTTGTTTCTTTTTTTTGCTCTTTTTTCATTTTCTTATTTTCCACTATTTGAACTTCCTTATATACTTAACTTATGAAACGGCTCTGTCCTGAGTCTCTAAAATTGTAACCTAATAAGTTATGGGTAAGGAGTCTTCCCATAACTTCAGTTCGTATTGTTTTACAATTTTTAGAGTTTACACTAGAGCCAAATTTTCTTTTGATACTACTATTTCCTGATTCAATTAAAGATCTTCTATGATATGTTCTTGTTCTAAATAACTTAGCTGCTTTATTTCGAGCACTAAATGCATAATGTTTTGGTTTTCCATAATCTCTCTTAGGAATGTGTGCTTGCATTCCTTTTTCTAAGCATAATTTATGAATCCAATTTGCATCATATGCTTTATCAGCTACAAGAATATCTGCATTAACCTTTTTTAATAATTCACGTACATCTTTGGTATCATGTGCAGGCAATACTCTGACTTTAGCAGCACACCATTTCTTTGTTTTTGTATCTAAAATACAACTGAGTTTAATTGGAATTTGAGGCATTTTTCCATCGATACGTCTTAAATAGTGATAACTTGGATTGGTTCTACTCAATCCAGTTCCATCAATAGCAACAATATGGTGTCTTCTCCCAGAAGTAATTTGCAATGCTTTGTCCCACATCCACTTAGGAATTTTTTCTGCCGTTGCTTGTAGAGCAGATTTACTTGGACAATTAAACCCAAATAAATCTAAAAGCATTACAATTCGTCTATAAGAAAGTCTGCAGTAATGTCTCATGAGCAACGCAACTAAATGTTCATAAAACTCATACGTCTTTGGTCCAAAATGATGCAACCATCTTGGACAACCTAAGCATTTTATCAAATGCTTAACTTTTTTAATTATCTTTACCTCTTTTTTCATGGGTGATACTCCGAATATCAACCCCCTCTGTTCCCCCAAAAGGAACAGAGTGATGCTTCTTAAAATAGATTCAGGACAGAGCCTTATGAAACTGATCTTGATTATTTCTTTTTTATTGTTTACATCGGCTGAATTATGTTTCTTTCCGTTTAGATCGCTCTTTTTTTCCTTTATTTACTATTGTATAAATTATGAATACTAAAACTACACTTGCAATGATGATTCCAAGAACACTTGCTAGTGTTGAAGAAAAGAATTTTACTTCTCTTAAATGTTCATTTAATCCTACAAATCCATTCATGGCCCACCCTGTTAATGAAGTAATAAAAATTTCTATTTTGCTTGTTCCTTTAGAGAAGAACATCACTCCCCCTATAATTACCATTATTAATCCTGAAATAATGTTTGCACTTGTTGTGGTTATTTTTAGCTTGAAGAGATTAAAAGTTTTTACTTTATTATTTTTTATTAAAGAGGAAAGATTTGTTTTTGCTATTCCACTTGTTAGAAGGAGTAAAGGTATTGCTATCCCCATTGCATATGTTCCTAAAAGAAGCGTACTTTTAAGAATGCTTCCTGTGTTTGCAGCTAAAAATAAAATTGAACTTAAAATTGGCCCAACACAGGGAGACCAGCCAACACCAAATAAAAATCCAAAAATAATAAATCCAAAAATATTTTTTCTTTCATTTGAAACATTTTTATTTATGACACTAAATCCTTTGTTTAGTAGTACCATTATTCCAAAGATTAAAATAAAAAATCCTGAAAGAGAAGCAAAATAGAGTTTGTAGTCATTAAAATAATTACCAATGACTCCTGCTATTATTCCAAAAAGGAGGAATGCGCTTGTTAAACCAACTATAAAAGAACACACTGCTTCTAAAGATTTTTTCTTTTCTTTATAGAGGATAGAGAAATATACTGGCAGAAGCACAAAACTACAGGGTGAAGTAAATGTTAACATTCCTGCGAGTAATGCGATGATAAATGTAACTCCTAATGCTAAATTTCTTTGATAATCTAATTGTTTTAATAATCCTATTGGAAGCTTAAGTTCTTCCTGATGTGTATGTGCATAGGTTGTTAATGTTAGTAATAAAAAAATAAAAGTGATTATATAAATTGTTTTCATTATTTTCTTCTTTATCTTGTCTTATATATAGTTAGCTTCCTAAACTGTATCTTTATTTGTCTTCTTTTAAACCTAAGGAAGAAGAATTATGCTTGACTTTGTTTAGTAAGGCTGAAAATTCCTTCTTTGATATATAATTTATTTGTTTTTCCTGAAAGTTCTTTTTTTATCAATCCTTTTTTTTCAAGATCTGCTAAGACAAAACTTAATTTTGTTTTTGAATAATCTGTTTTTAATCTTAATGTTGCTTGTGTTATTCCTTCCTGATCTTTTATGATTCTGATTAATTTTTGTTCATCTTGGGATAATGCTTTTACCATAATTTCAAATCTTTCTTCTTTATTTATTTGTCTTTTACTTTGTTCTAATTTTGCAAGAGAGTTTTTATTCTCTTCTAGATTTTTTAAGATTGCTTCTTCTCCTTTATTAAAAAAAATTAAATAAAATCCAAGACTTGCTAAAGAAAAAATAATACCTATGAACATATTTGTTAATGAGAGTAATGAAGATAATTTCATACACTGTGCATTTGGATTGCAATGATTTAGTTGACTTTCTTTATTTAATTTATAATTATATCCCAAGAGAATTGCAAACAAGAACAATCCTAAGATCATTAAAATCATTCCTAATCTTTTATTATTCATTGATTTTAAAAAAGAAAAGGTAGTATAAATCTTTTATGTAAGATTCTTCTTGAAAACAAAAGCAAACTGTTTTTAATTTCACTTAAACTGTTCGAAATAATTTGGCTCTAAACTCTCTTGCTGATACCTTTCTTTTAGAAAATAAGACTTCTAAAAAAATTAAATTTGCTTTTAATCATATACTCGAGGTCTTTTATCGATTTTAGTTATAAGAACCATTTTTTCTGTGTGTTTAACCTTATACAAAGCTCGATAATCTCCTATACGATATCTGAAAATCATATCTCCAGATTCATCTCTCCCAATAAATTTAGCGTCGGATGATACTTGATTGTCACCTAACTTCTTAAGTCTATTTTTAATTCTTTCACTAATGGGTTTATCTAACTTATATAAGAAATCGTTCGCTTTTTGTGATAAGTGAACTTCATAAATTTTACACCAACCTCTTTGTCTTTCCTTCTTTTAAATCTTTTTCTGCTTCTTTTAAAGATTCAATATCGTCATCAGTCAGGACAAGATCTCTATCAATTATATGTTCTTTTATATAATCCAAATCACTCCTTATTGCTCTTAATTCTTCCAATATCTCTTTAGTTTCTGTTGTCATAATAAAATGGAGATTAATAGTTTTATATAACTTTCTATAGATTTTTGAACTTGTTGTGTCTTGAAATTATTGCATTTTTCTTTCTTAAGATATAAATCTTATACTCATTTTAAATAGGAGATTAATAGAACCTCTAACTTGATCAATATTTGAAAAATTTCTTGCTTTTTTCCTCTGTGAACTAAACAAAAGCAAGATTTATAAATAAGGAGATAATTAAATTTATTATGGTAAGATTTTTTTGCAGACATTGTAAATTTAAATATACTTCAAAAATTGTGAGAAATGAAGCTCCTAAAATTTGTACAAATTGTGGGAATAAAGGAACTGTTGAAAAAGAACCTGATGCAGATCAAATTTTAAGAATGTCTGAAGGCTTTGGCTAATTTTCTAGAAAAATCAATTTAGCAAATATTAAATAGAGGTTTACTTCTTCTTCTTTTATGAACAATAAAAGAGGTATTAGTCCTTTGATAGCTACAGTTCTTTTAGTTGCTTTTTCAATTATCTTAGCTGCACTTGTTTCTACGTTCATTATTAATAGGGCAAAAGAATTCAATCCAAATGTTCTTGCTGAAGATAGTGTTTTTTGTGAAAGTGTTAGTTTGGGGTATAAGGTTGATAAGATTGATATAGTTAAGTTTGGTTTGTATCCTGCTTTAGGTTCTAATCCTCTTCGTCAAGGAGAAACTTTATCTGCAACCACAAATCTTTTTGGCCCTCTTAATTTAACAAATAAAGGAACGTTTTCAATTCATCAATTAATTATTTCTGCTGGGGGAAATCAATCTAAAACTGTTCCAATCATAATTCTTGGTACAGGAGGAGCACCAACAATAGGAACCATCCCTCCAAGTCAAGGGTATTCTACTTATATTCAACTGAATAGTCTTACGAATAGTCAAATTCAACTGAATAGTCTTACGAATAGTCAAATTAAAATTGTTCCTGTGATTAATGATACAGAAAAAAATCAATTTGTGAAATGCATTACAAAACCTCTTATCTTTGATTATAAACAATTATGCAGAGATGTCAAACCTGGTGTAGCTAGTACTCAAACTACTCCCACTTATAGTCAGGGATGTCCTCAATAAATTTATTTTATAAAGTTAGAAAAAAAACTCTTGGAAGTTCAATCTCTTTTTTTAAAAATAATTCTTTTTTCTTTCTAAAAAAAACTTAAATTTTTTGAAACGATAGACTTTTAAACCAGTTCTCTCCTAAAATAAGAATATGCAAAAGAGGTTTAATAAAAAAGGAATCAGTCCTTTGATAGCTACGGTTATTCTTATTGGGGCTGTTATGGCTCTTGCAGTTATTATTTGGCTTCTTCTGAGAGGAATTGTTACAGGCAACACTGAAAAAGTTGATTGTAGTGTTCAAGAACAAATAAGTGTAGATATGAGTGCTGTTTGTGTTCTTAGTACTAATGGTTTTAGTGTTCAAGTAAAAAATCAAGGACATCAACGATTAGATGGACTTATTGTTGTTGCTTATTATGAGGATGGAGCTACAGGATTACCCCCAAGTATTTTTAGATGTGATCCTGGTGAAGACTGCACTCTTGAATATCATAATCCAAAACCAGGAGTAATAAAAAAATTAGATGTTATTCCTGGTGTTGTAAAACAAGCTGGAAAGAAAAATAAACTTGTTGCTTGCATCGATAAATTGCAACAGGTTACTTGTTAATTATAAAAATATATGGAGGATAAATAAAAATGTATAATAAAAAAAATAAAAAAGGAGTTAGTCCCTTGATAGCTACGGTTCTGATTATTGGATTTACTATTGTCCTAGCTGCTTTAGTTATTACGTGGGGAACAAAATTATTTAAAGGAACAGTTGCAGACACAGAGGCTTCAAGTAAATTTAATTTAGCATGTACAACTGATTTGAATTTGGAAGTTCTTGCTACTCCTTTTGGTCCAAGTGGAACTCAAGACTCAAGTGTAAATATTACTTTAAGAAATAATAAACAAGAGAGAAAAATTGATAATTTCCTCTTCTTGATTCATGATGTAAATAATTTAGTAAAAAATTCAGATGTTTCTGCAGAGGCAGTTTTTAGTGCAACTGTTGGTACGAATGATTTAGTCTTCCCTATTCCGAAGACGTATAACATTACTGCAAAAGGAATTCTTCCAGCAAATTTGAAAAAGGTAGAAATATTCGCAAGATTTAATATTGATGGAGTTACAAAAGCTTGTAGTAGTCCAACTATAGTAAATTTAAAATAAAGGTATAACTTTTTTAGTTATCCTTTCTTTTTTTTATTTTCTTCTTTTAACTGGGTTTAATTTTAAAAATAATTTAACAAAAGAATTATAAACCTCCACTCTCTTTTTTATGTATGCAAAAGAAGGGTGATCTCTGCATTGATTTTCTTTTAAGAATTAATGTGACTTCTTATCTTCAAATAAAAATATATGGAGGATAAATAAAAATGTATAATAAAAAAAATAAAAAAGGAGTTAGTCCCTTGATAGCTACGGTTCTGATTATTGGATTTACTATTGTCCTAGCTGCTTTAGTTATTACGTGGG
>Ga0209515_10004941_pt1 | contig 17658 bp, 17 predicted proteins | sample Subgroupgradi54m_FD_187454 | JGI IMG/M metagenome (GOLD analysis project Ga0209515, IMG submission 187454) | Subsurface groundwater microbial communities from S. Glens Falls, New York, USA - GMW60B uncontaminated upgradient, 5.4 m (SPAdes)... ...
CCCGAGCGACCACCGGTAAGCCGTGTGCGGGAAATCCGCATGCACGGTTTGAACGGGGGTCTTGCTCTCACCCGGTCGGCTCGACCGACTGGAGAACAGTAGGATCTACCAATGCTCATACGAAAAGCGCCCGATCTTCGCTTCTCCGATATCACGCCGCGGTCGATCTACCTTCGCAGGCGCGAGTTCCTGCGGACGGCCGCGGGCGCGGCGCTCGGAGCCGCGGCGGCCGTCGCCGCGTCGCCCTTTGCCGCACGCGTCAGTGCCGCGCAGCAGCGCGAGGGGACGGGTCACGGCGCGAAGCTCGCGAACGTGAAGAAAAGCCCGCTGAGCACGGCGGGCGAAAAGCTCACGCCGTTTGACGACATCACCAGCTACAACAATTTCTACGAGTACGGCCCTTATAAGGAAGATCCGAAAGAGCAGGCGTGGCGCCTGAAGCCGCGGCCGTGGACGATCACCATCGATGGGTACGCCGCCAAGAAGGGGACGTTCGGCTTCGAGGAGTTCATCCAGCCGTACGCGCTCGAAGAGCGCGTCTATCGCATGCGCTGCGTCGAGGCGTGGTCGATGGTGATTCCATGGGTCGGCATCCCGCTCAAGGACATCATCGCGACGTATCAGCCCACGTCCCAGGCGAAGTACGTCGAGTTCATCACCGCGTTCAATCCCGCGCAGATGCCCGGTGAGTCGACCCGGATGCTGCCCTGGCCGTACGTCGAAGGGCTGCGGATAGACGAGGCGATGAACCCGCTGGCGATCCTCGCGGTCGGCTTGTACGAAGAAGCGCTGCCGAACCAGGATGGCGCGCCGATTCGCCTGGTGACGCCCTGGAAGTACGGATTCAAGGGGGTCAAGTCGATCGCCAAGATCCGCTTCGTCGATTACCAGCCGAAGAACACGTGGCAGGTGATGACGCCGAATGAATACGGCTTCTTCGCGAACGTGAACCCGGCGGTCGATCACCCGCGATGGAGCCAGGCGAGCGAGCGCCGCATCGGCGAGTTCTTCCGGCGCAAGACGCTGCCGTTCAACGGCTACGCCGACCAGGTCGCGTCGATGTATTCAGGGATGGATCTCAAGAAGAACTTTTGAAGCCGATCGTCCTCCTCAAGAGAGCCATTTTCGCCGCGGCGCTCATCCCCGCCGCGGCGCTTCTCGTCGACGCCTTCCGAGGCGAGCTCACCGCGAACCCGATCGACTACATCACGGATACAACCGGCGACTGGACGATACGCCTGCTGATCGCCACGCTGTCGATCACGCCGATCCGCCGTCTCACCGGCTGGAATCCCATCATCCAGCTCCGGCGCATGCTCGGACTGTTCGCCTTTTTTTACGCGACGCTGCACTTTCTCACCTGGTCGGTGCTCGACTGGTTCTTCGACGTCCGCCAGATGGGTGCCGATATCGTCAAGCGGCCGTTCATCACGCTCGGCATGGCGACGTTCCTGATGCTGCTCGCGCTCGCTGTCACGTCGACGCAGGCGTCCATCCGGCGGCTGGGCCGCAAGTGGACTCAACTGCATCGTCTCATCTACGTCGCTGCCGGTACCGCGCTGTTGCATTTCTGGATGGCACGAAAGACCGTGGTGCCGCAGTTTCAGGTCCTTCTGGTCGCAGCCGTCCTGCTGCTCGGTTTTCGCGCGTGGTGGACGCTTCGTACGCGCACGCACGCGCGTCCCATTCAAAAGAGTCACGCCTGAGCCCTGCGAATCAATGCACGGGCGACGCCTCAGCGGGCGACGCGCCGCTTTGCCGTCGAGGGATCGAGCGCAACGCCTGCCCGCAATGGCTGGGGCCGCGTCTTGCCGAACTCCTTCAGCCGTTCCATCGCAGCGCGCTGCGCGGTCATCTCACGCTCGAGAATTTCGGTCTTCTTCGACAGATCGCTGAGCGGATCTGCCGGAGCAGCCTTGCGTGGACGAGCCATGGGAACCTTCTTTCGATTGTCAGGGGAACGAGACGGCAATTATAACCTCTGCCGTAGCGCGCGCAAGCGTGCATCGGATAATTTGCACGGATGTACCCGACGTTATTTCGGATCGGAAATTTCGACGTCACCAGTTTCGGCGTGATGGTCGCAACCGGCGCGCTCGTCGGCCTTTGGGTATTTGGCCGCGAGCTCGCGCGGAGCGGATTGCCCGCCACGGCAAGCGATGCGGCGATGGCCGGCGTCTTCGGCGGGCTGATCGGCGCCAAGCTGCTGTGGGTGGCGGAGCATCTCGGCGAGGAGCCGTTTCGCGATTTGTTGTTCAGTCGCGGCGGCATGAGCTGGTTTGGCGGATTCGCCGGCGGTGTCGGCGTTGCGCTCGTCGTGATGCGGCGCCAGCGGGTGCCGATTGTCGCCACGCTCGCGGCGTCGACGCCGGCGCTGGCGATTGGCCACGCGATCGGACGCATTGGCTGTTTTCTCGTCGGCGACGACTATGGGCGTCCGAGCGATCTGCCCTGGGCTGTCGCGTTCCCTCGCGGGCTGCCGCCCACCGATGTCCGCGTCCATCCTACGCAGCTCTACGAAATGTTTGCATTGTTCATCGTCGCGTGGCTGCTCATTCGCTGGCGCCGCCGCGGCGTGCCGGACGCGATCGTGCTCGGACGCTATCTGGTGCTGGCCGGCGGGATTCGGTTCGCGATCGAGTTCCTTCGCGTCAACGTGAGGATCCTCGGCCCATTGACTCTTGCGCACCTGGTGTCTCTTGCGCTGGTGATTATCGGTGTCGGCCTGCTGCAGGTTGGATCCAGACCGTCGCGCGTGTTAGATTGAGAGTTCCGCTGCACGTCGAGCGTCCTCTTCGAGCGGTCCTGTCGCGGGGTGGAGCAGTCCGGTAGCTCGTTGGGCTCATAACCCAAAGGTCGGGGGTTCAAATCCCCCCCCCGCAACCAATCCCAAGTTTGAAGTTTGAAGTGCGAAGTTTGAAGGAGGACTAGGCACTAATCCCGGCTGGATTGTACGGACAGTCGCCGACGTGCTGAAAGATCTGGCCGACGCCGGACGGTGAATAGAAACAGAGTGCGGGGGTGAACTCCAGCGCCTCGAAACGTCTCCCCCATTCGGAGTCCCCAAAACTCAGTGCGACCTGGCTTGCGGTGACCTCCTGCAGAATGGGTGGCCTCCACTCGACGGCGAACGCCCACTTGCACGCGGGTTTGTCGACGTCGGTGTCTGGGCGGCTCGCCACGAGAATCGTGGTCGCGTTGCTGCTCGGAACAACAGTTCCTGCGCGCTCTGCGGCCACGCGATAGGCCTCCACACCCTTGGCACTGTCAACCGTGGCCGTGCGCGGAACGACGCCGCTCACGATTGGCTTGAGGTCCTTGTCCCACGAGCGAAACGCGCGCGTACCGTCGCTCCTATCCTCGAATCTGAAAGAGCCAAGCTCCTTGTTGGTACCGAGGTAATCGTTGCCGCCATCGATGGGGCCCAATTCGTCCAGCCACAACTTGAACGGAAAGCACGTCGCACCTCGATCCAGCGCCGTTTCCAGCGAGAAGCCGTTGACATACTCGACACTCTTGAGGTGCGGAGCAGAGTCCGCGGGAACGGCGATCGCAATGAAGATCACCTCATTGTAGGGACCGAAGGTCGTATCACGAAAGTCGTTCACCATCACGATGCCGATGGCTTTCTCACCGCCGCCGCGCATGCGAACGGTCACCGGTTCGTAGCCGCTTCCCCTCATGTGGTCACGCACGGCCGCGACGTTGTCGAGCGTACCGGTGACCATCACGACAGCGATGTTGAAGTACAGGAACTCTTTCGGGTTCGGGATCTGGTGCGTCTTTGACAGACGCGTCCCCGAATAGAACCTTGTGCGGAAGAAGGCGTCAGCGCGGTTATCTTCAACCCCCCTCGGCAGCGGGATGTCGCGGCTGATTCGAAGATAGGAGAGAGCGTCGGGCTCGATCATGGCGACTCGGCCATCATCAGCAAGGATTTCAGCGAGCGCCCGCCGGCCGCCGTCCGTGTTCGCGGCAGCCGCGACGATCACGAAGGCATTCGACATGCCAATATGACCGTCCTGGCTCAGACGATTCCAGGCGGCGTGGACATCCTCGTACGCCGGCACTAATTCCTCCAATGGAATTGGGCTAAAACAGGGCGCCTAGGTTACCATTGGCCCGCTTCAACCACATCAACAGAACACGCGTAACGCCGTTATGAGGGGTCGTGCCTTCACATAACCCGACTCGTCCCCGTGCCGGTGAACGTCGCCATCTGACCGCGATGTTCTGTGACCTGGTCGATTCCAGTCGGCTCGCCGAACGTCTCGACGCTGAAGACTGGAACGACGTCCTCCTGGATTATCAACGACTGTGTGAGGACGTCGTCCGCCGATTCGACGGTTACCTGTTCAAGGAGCTCGGCGACGGTTTGATCGTCTTCTTCGGCTGGCCCGTCGCCCACGAGGACGATGCGAATCGGGCGGTCAGCGCTGGCCTCTGCATGATCAACGCTTTGCGGGAGCTCAACACACGGCTCGAGCGCGACCGGGGCATCGCGTTGCAGGTCCGTATCGGGATCGACACCAGCACTGTCGTTGTCGGGGAAGGCGGAGAAGGCCAGAGGGGAGAGCACGCGACAGGGAGCGCTCTCAACGTCGCGTCGCGTCTTCTCGCCATCGCGAAACCCAATACCGTCGTCATCAGTCGGGCGACCTTCGACGTGGTGCGAGGGTACTTCACGTACGAGGATCTCGGTTCCCACGCGCTCAAGAACATCCGGGACGCCGTGCGCGTCTACCGGGTGATTGGGGAAAGCGGAGCGGCCACTCGCCTCGAAGCCGCAGGTGAGCGCGGGCTCACGCAGTTCATTGGACGCGACTCCGAACTCGGCACGCTGCTCGATCTCTGGGAACGCGCCGCGGAGGGGCACAGCCAGACGGTCGAGATCAGCGGGGAGCCTGGCATTGGCAAGTCGCGCCTGGTGAAAGCGATCTCGGAGAAGATTCCCCACGCGGTCGTATTCCGCTCCTCACCGATCAATTCCGGCAGCGCGTTATTTCCGGTGATACGCCGGCTTGAGCGTCAGCTGGATTTCGATCAGCTCGAGGATCCTGGCAAAAAGCTGAACCGCCTCGAGGAGAAGCTTAGGGAGATGGGCTTCTCTCCGTCCGATACCGTACCGCTGCTTGCGTCGGAGCTGTCGCTTCCACTGCTGGATCGATATCCGCCGTGCACCATGCCGGTTCAGAAAAAACGTCAACAGCTTCTCAACGTCCTCGTCGAGTGGGTTCTGAAAGAAGCGCAACGCGAACCGTTCATGGCGGTGTGGGAAGATCTTCATTGGGCGGACCCTTCGACGATCGAGTTGCTCGGCCTGATCATCGAGCGCTCGACGACGGTTCCCCTGCTCACACTCCTGACGTTCCGGCCTGAATTTCAGCCTCCGTGGACGGCACCGACATCGCTGACGGAGCTTGCTCTCGCGCGCCTGGAACGATCGGACGTGCAGAAGATGATCACGAGCATCACGCGTGGCCGCGCTCTTCCGCGTGAGCTCGTCGATCAGATCGTGGAGAAAACCGATGGAGTGCCGCTCTTCGTCGAAGAGCTGCTCCAGAGCGTCCTCGATTCTGACGTCGTGCGCGACGAAGGGGACCACTTCGTCATCGCGCGTCCGTCCTCGCCGATCGCGATCCCGGCGACACTCGAAGGCTCACTGATGTCGCGGCTCGATCGGCTGGGCGCGAATGCGAAGGCCATCGCGCAGCGCGGCGCGGTCCTGGGGCGTTCGTTCTCACAGGACCTGATGCGGGCAGTGCTCGAGGGCGACACAGGCGAGAACGAACAAGAAGCAGAGACGTGGAGGGACGCGCAGGACTGTCTGACACAGCTGGTCGAAGCCGGAGTGCTTCGGCGACAGCGGGCTCGTCAGACCACGTATGAATTCAAGCACGCGCTGATACAAGATGCGGCCGCTGAGTCGCTGTTGAAGCGCACCCGGCAGGCATACCATCGGCAAACGGCCAAGGTCCTCGAGGAGCAGTTTCCTCAGGTCGTCGAGACGCAGCCCGAACTCCTCGCGCATCACTACACCCAGGCGTTGGACTTCGACCGGGCGTTTCAGCAGTGGCAACGAGCCGGCGAACGCGCGCGCGACCGATCGGCAAACAGGGAGGCTCTCCACCACTTCGCCCAGGCGTTGAAGGCCCTCGCGGAATTGCCGGAGAGCGAAGAGCGCGATTGTCGTGAGCTGGTGTTGCGAATTGCCAACTTCACACCGGTCATCGCGGTTGAAGGCTATGTTGCAGAGGCGACCGTGCGTACGGCCGAGCGCGCGCTGGTGCTTTGCCGGAGACTCGGAGACGTCCAGAGAGTGTTTCCAGTCCTGTACCTCTTGTGGGTCACCCGGCTCGTGGCCGCGAGATACGCGAGCGCCCTCGATGTCGCCGAGGAGTTCTCTCGTGAGGCGGCGAATCAGGAGGATTCAGCTCCACGCCTCATGAGTCATCGGCTGCGCGGGTTTACGCTGTTCACGCTTGGCGATTTCGCCGGTGCGCAGAAACAGCTGCAACGCTCGCTCGAGTTGTACGACCCCGAGCTGCACGGCGATCTGAAGAACCAGGGATACGGTCAAGACCCGCGTGGCGCCTGCGAAGCCTTCATGTCGCTCGTGCAGTGGCTGCGCGGATATCCTGATCAGGCGGCCGAATGGAGTCGCGCGTCTCTCGAGCACGGGAGGGCGACGAAACACAGTAACAGTCTGGGCTATGTTCTGTGCTTTGGTGGTGCGACGTTTGAAATCTTCCAGCAAGACGTCGCCCGTGTCGAACAGCTCTCATATGAGTTAGTCACCTTCGCCGAGAAAGAGGGGCTGCCTGTCTGGATGGCGTACGGCAGCGTGCTGCATGGCTGGGCACTGGCGCACACGCACCGCGTCGAAGACGGCATTGCAGAAATGAACGCAGGACTGTTTCACTTCCAGGATGCTTCGGCGCCGCACTCTCTTCACATGGGTTTTATGAAATCGTTCCTTCTTTCGCTGCTCGGTGAAGCCTACGGGAAGGCGGGGCGATGTGAAGAAGGGCTCGCGCAACTTGACGCCGCATGGTCGTTCGCCGAATCGACTGGAGAGGCGTTCTGGAAGGCGGAGGTGCTGCGGCTCAAAGGTGAGTTACTTCGTCAGCGGGGCGGTGCTTCGTCGGGCAGCAATGGTCATGAAGTAGAAGACTGTTTTCGAAAGGCCCGCGCAATCGCCTCCGCCCAGGGCGCCAAGGCGCTGGAACTGAGGGCGGCGGCAAGCCTCAGTCAACTTCAAGCGACCTAGGTCTGTACCGAATAAGATATGGGCCCGATGCGTTACGACTCCGCGACCTCCGTCGTGTCGGAGGCCGCCGCCATCCTTCGTGAAGAAGCGCAGTCGCTTGCGGCGGGAGGTGCAGGCACGCTTTCACAGGTCTTGGGAGGTGATTGGCGCGTAGACCAACCGCCGGTCGAACAGCTGCGGGACCAGGCGCGCTCGCTGGTCGATACCTTCGTTCGCGTCCTGGGACAGAGACCGGGGGGGCTTGCCGATCTGCTTCCCCAGACTGCGGGAAATACGGGAAATATAGGTGGGCGTGATGGCAAGAACACCAAGTCGGTGCTTGTCCTACAGGGCGCAGGTCCCGTGCGGCCGGGGGACCTCGCCCATGTCTCGCTGCGCCTGATGAATGACGACAGCGAAGCCGGCGAGTGCGCCCTTTTCGTGACGGACCTGATTGGGCCCTCAGGGCAAAGGATTCCAGCCACACACGTTCGCGTCTCTCCGAGTCGCGCCTCCGTTCCGCCGGCTGGATCCGTGGAAGTTGACATCGAGGTTCGGGTTCCGAGCGGCGTCCTCGACGGTTGCTATAGCGGGTTGCTGCAGACCGACGATGGCGAATCGTTGCGTGCGCTGCTGCATGTGACCGTCAGCCGGTAGTTCCCCTTTTCGCGCATTCCAACGCAAATTTTTTGCTTGATCGACGGCGGGATCCAGTATTCTTCCGGCTCGGCGAACCCAGTCCAGCTACATACCCAACACGAAACGGTGCGGTAGCCCCAAGAGGAGGAGACCACCGCGATGGCCGCTTACTCCGAAGACCCGTGGACCGAGGCACAGTGGGCGCAGGTACAGGAGGCCGTGCGCGACGAGGCAAAGAAGCAGCGTGTCGCCGCGTCTTTCTTGCCCCTTTACGGACCTCTGCCAGAGGACGCTCAGACTGTCTCGTTGCAGGAACTCGAGACCTGTCCAAATGACGCGGGAACGGCGAGTTTTCTAGAGGTGAAAGATCACGACACGCGGCGATTGACCACATTGTCCGTCACCGTTGGACTTAGATCCGCGCAGCTGTCGCAGCCCGATCTAGCGAGTGCACTTGTTGCGTTCCGCCGTGCCGCGAACCTCATAGCTCGTGCTGAAGACTATTTGGTCTTTAATGGTCAGACTCAAACGAGTCCGCCGCTACCCGCCCTTCAGCCATGTCAAGCAACGGGCGGCGACGTGTTTGACGGCATGATTCAGAGTGCCGAGAATGCCGGCCAGAAGCTCCTTGTTGGCCCTGGCGTAACAGGCCCGGAGCTTGTCGACCTCGTTGTGCAGGCTACTAGCATGCTCGAGCAGAACGGGCACTTAGGTCCTTTCGCGTTAGTTCTGAACACAAATCTCTTTGCTCTCGCTCATAATCCGACCAATTCACTGGTGCTTCCGGCCGATCGAATCAGGCCGTTATTGGATGGGCCTTTATTGAGGTCAAGCACGCTGGGACCAGGTCGCCGCGGGATTCTGGTGTCACTCGGTGGGGAACTCGCCGATCTCGTGGTCGCTAGCGAGATTAAAGTTCGCTTCGTTCAAATTACAGCTACTCCGTCACTGAGGTATGTGTACAGGGTGTCACAAAGGTTCACGCTGCGAATTAAACAGCCGACTGCGTTTGCGCTGTTGAGTTAATGAGTTAAGGAGGACGCGGTGGCGAAACCAAAGTTGCAGACGACGTTTACACCCGTTACACCCATTGTCACGGCGAAAGATGACAAAGCCGAAGCCGCAGTCAAAGTGATTAATGCAGGCGGCACTACGGCGGATTGCTGGGTACGCGTGCTTTTTGACGAACTTCCGGAGCCTGAGTTTCAGAAAATTGCTGCTGTGAAGACGAAGGAAGCGGGAACAATGGAGTTTCCCGCTCCCAAAGGATGGACGAAGGGAAAAAAGCGCGTTCGGGTCGAGATCACATTGACCGATCCCTCTGTTACTGATGCTGAAGGCAAGCCACTCGGTGTAACCGAATTTAGTTCGCAGGAGTTCACTGTCGAACCCACGTTGACGTGAATCAGAAACGTCAAGCGCCAACGCTCTGGTACGGTGATCAGCAGACTCCGGCTCCGGCAGGAGACGTGTTGCCAGACCCCCGTGTTTCCGTGACCGTCGGCGTCCGCCCGGCGAACATCACGAACTCAATCGACATAGAGTACCAGGTCAACACCGGTCCTAAGCGACTCTTGCCCTCCACCCTTCTCACGGGAAAATTGGGAGATGGTTTCCAATTGTTCCGAGCCGTGTTTCCTTACTTGCCTGCCGGGTCCCATGTGGACTACTGGCCCGTGTTGCGAAGCCTCGGTCGGCGTGTCGTCGAGAAGCCCTCAACGTTTTCTGTGGTTCCCCGCGCGGAGTCGGGCAGTCAGGCAGATGTCGATAGATCACCTCTACCACCTACCGTATCGAACATCTCACCAAGGCGACGTCGCGAGGCGTTCCCTTATGTACTTGAACACCTAGCGCAGGTTCGGGCTTCACTCGCGCCACCCCAGGTGATTGGCGAAACTCCGGACGGGCTGAGAGTCAACTTCGGCATTACCGGCGGAGAGATCGTCGGCAAGAGATTCAACGCAACGGTGGAAACTGGCGGCGCCGATGCTCTACGTATACGTCAGGACGGCACCGCGATCTTGGCAGTCAGGACAACCCTCAAAACTGATGATGGCGCACGAATCTTTACCGAGTATTCCGGCGTGCTCGATCTCGGAGAAGACGGATACCATCGCGCGCTCAACGGAGATTTCCCGCCGAAGCCGAGGGTCCACCTCGCGCCGCGGTTTGTCAGTGCGTCCCCCGCTTACAGTTGGCTCAACCGCCTGCAATGCATCGGCATCGGATACGTGACGATGGCCGACCTCGAAGTGAATTACGACCTCTACGCGATGCATCTCGCCGACTCGGGATCGGCGCCGTGAGTCGCTTCTAAGGATCGTCGTTAACTCAGGAGCGCGCAGTGCCACAGAAGGTCGTGATCCTCGGCGGCGGTGTCGCCGGCATGAGTGCCGCGCACGAGCTCGTGGAGCGCGGCTTTCAGGTGGAGATCTTCGACGAGCTCCGCATCCCTGGAGGCAAAGCTCGCAGCGTTGCTGTGTACCCGGATGTTCACGGGGATCGCAGGGTGTTCGAAGTCTCCACGGAACGATGGTTTCAGGCGGAAAGGAGAAATCCCAATCCGGACGCGAAACGCGACTGGCTCCCAGGCGAGCACGGGTTCCGATTCTTTCCGGGCTTCTACCGCCACGTCATCGACACGATGGCGCGGATTCCGTACGGCAAAGGCAGCGTCGCGGACAACCTTGCGCCGACCTCAGCGCTGCTGATTGCTCGCTTCGATCGCGACGGCATCGTCCTCCCCTCGCGCTGTCCGCGGGAGCCGCAGGACGTCGCGAATCTCCTCGATGCGTTCCTGAAAGCGATGTCTGGCGATCTCGGCGTGCCTCTCGACGAGACCGGCCTCTTTGCCGCGAAGGTCTGGCAGATCATGACCTCGTGTGAGGAGCGCCGCCGGGAACAATACGAGAAGATCGGCTGGTGGGACTTCATCGAGGCGGATAAACAGTCGAACGCCTATCAAAGCTTCTTCGGCCACGGCATCACCCGATCGCTGGTTGCGGCACAGGCACAACTCGCGAGCGCGTTCACGATCGGCAACATCTTCATTCAGTTGCTGTTCGACATCGCGAATCCTGCCGTTCTGACAAGTGACCGGCTACTGAATGGGCCGACGAACATTGTCTGGATAGCGCCCTGGCTCGACTATCTGCGGGCCCGCGGAGTGACGTATCACTTCAACACACCTGTGAAGGCCATCACGTGCGTGGGAAAGAGAATCGATAGCATCACGGTGGTCAGGGAAGGCCATCGCATGACCGTCAAAGGGGATTTTTACATCGCCGCCCTTCCGATCGAGGACATCGCGCCGATGATCACGCGGGCATTGACCAACGCCGATCCGGATCTGGCGAATCTGCCGACGCTCGCAGAGAACGTCGAGTGGATGAATGGCATTCAGTTCTATCTCAAGCGGCGCGTGCCGCTCGTCCACGGGCACGTCATCTTCATCGACTCGCCGTGGGCGCTGACCTCGGTATCCCAGGGACAGTTCTGGCGCGATTTCGACTTGAGCAAGTTCGGCGACGGCAACGTCCGCGACATCCTTTCCGTCGACATCTCCGACTGGAATACGAAAGGCTTCAACGGCAAGACGGTCAAGGAATGCACGCGCGACGAGGCCGCGCGCGAAACGTGGGCGCAGATCAAGCGCGGCGTGAACACCAACGGGCGCGAGGTGTTGAAAGACGCAGACTGGGATCACTGGTTCATGGACCCGGACATCAACCAGAGCACCAATGACCGCCGCGTGATGCTCAATACCGAGCCGCTGCTCGTCAACTACAAAGACACGCTGCGCCTTCGGCCAGACGCCGTCACCAAGATCTCCAACTTCTTCCTCGCCTCGGATTACGTGCGCACTCACACCGACCTCGCGACGATGGAGGGGGCCAACGAAGCCGCGCGCCGGGCAGTCAACGGCATTCTCGAGGCATCGAAATCCAGCGCCGAGCGCTGCGCCGTTTGGCCGCTGCAGGAGCCGAAAGTGCTCGAGCCCCTCAAAGCCTACGACCGCGAGTTCCGCTGGAAGCAGGGTCTCCCGTACGACACGCGCTTGATCAGCGCGCCACTGTGGGGCCTCGAATTGTTGCGCAATCTCAGTGCACTGCTGCCGCCCGGCGCCGGCCCGTTCACTGCAGGCGCAGCGACAGGGTCAACATCGACGAGCCCGGGTCGCGTGAACGCGCCGTTCGGCGTGGATAAGCTCGTTGAACTTTCCAATCAGGCTCTGAGGCTTGTGCGGACGCAATCATCTCCAGCCACGACAGAGGATCGTCGCGACGACGCACCAGACCTGCCGGCGGCAACCTCGTCGACCCCTTCACCCACTGTTCAACCGCGGCGCGCGAGAAAACTGCGCATCGTACAGGATTAACGCGATGACGGGACCCGCGTTCGCTCGCACCGACACGCCCGCCGACGACAACGCGGCGTTCATCGAGCGTCTGACGCAGTATCGCGACCTGACACGCAAGACGCTCATGGAGCGGCTGCCGACCAAGGAGCCGCGCCGGTATCTGTACGGCCTCGTATCGGAGTGCCTGGCGGCCTCCGGTAAAGGACTTCGGCCGGCGTTGTGTCTGGCGACGTGTCGCGCGTTCGGCGGTCGCATCGAGGACGCGCTTGATTCAGCCGCCGCCATCGAAGTGCTTCACAACGCGTTCCTCGTGCACGACGACATCGAGGATGGCAGCGAGTTTCGGCATGGCAAGCCGACGATGTACAGACAGTACGGCGTTCCCCTCGCGGTCAATACGGGCGACGCGATGCAGGCGCTCAGCATGCGGCTGTTGCGGCGCAATCTGTCGACGCTGGGGCCGGAGGTCGCCTGGCGCGTCGTGGACGAATTCGATCACATGCTGATGGAGTCGCTCGAAGGCCAGGCGATGGAGCTCGGATGGATTCGGGACAACACGTGCGACATCTCCGAGAGCGACTATCTCCGCATGGTCCTGAAGAAGACGTGCTGGTACAGCTTCATTCACCCCTGCAGGATCGGCGCGCTAATCGCGCGGCCTCGCGACATCAATCTCGACAGCTTCAACGAGTTCGGATATTTCCTCGGCGCCGCGTTCCAAATCGGCGACGACATCCTCAATCTCATCGGCAGCCGCGAGCGGTACGGCAAAGAGATTGGCGGCGACTTGTACGAAGGCAAGCGCACGTTGATGCTCAGCCACCTGTTCGCGCAGAGCTCGTCGCAGGAACAACGGAAGCTCCAGGATCTGCTCGGACGGCCGCGACAGCGGCGGCTTCCCAGAGAGATCGACTGGCTCAACGAGCTGCTGCGGAAGTATGGCAGCATCGAATTCGCGCAGGCGCGTGCACGCGAGCTGCTTGGCGCTGCTGAAGAAGCGTTCAACCAGGTCTACGGAAGCGCTCCCGAGAGCGACGACAAGGTGTTCATCCGGCGAATTCTGCGGTACATGATCGATCGGCCCGCGTAATCTCCTCTGAGAGATCCCGACGTCGCAGTCCGGTGGTATCCAGTCGCTGGTGTTTCGAAAAGGACTCGGTCTCGAGATTCAGGTCACTCGCGATGAGGGCCAGGGGCGCTTGGTGTAGCGCGCGATCGACGAATGTACCTTGATGGCGTCGCCGGGCAACGGTGTGACGCAGTTCTTCTGCTTCAGCGTTTTCAGCGCGCGGCTGACCGTTTCCCTCGAACAGCCGGTCATCTGGGCGAGCTCGTGGTGCTTCGGGCAAGGATCGAGGATGGCGCTTGCAGCCCCCGGCAGTCCTCGCTGGCGGACCAGACGATCCAGGCACCAGGCGACTCGCCCCAGCGAGCGGAACGTGCAGATCACCCTGAGCTGGTCGTTGGATTCACGCAGCGTGGTGGTGAGATGCGCGACGACCTTCGCGGCAAAGGCGGCGTTGCCGGCTCGCAAGGCATCGAACGATCTGACCGGGAGCTTGACGAACTGACAGTCTTCGAGCGCGACGAGCCGCGCGGAGCGCGTGGATCGGTCGAGTGAGGCGACCTCTCCGACCATATGAAAGGGCTCGATGAAGTTGAGGAGAATTTCCTGCGCGCTTTCGCCGATGAGCACTACCTTGGCGCGGCCGGACGAGAGCACGAGAAGGAAGTCGCCGGGATCCCCTTCGTCGAAGACGATCTGATTTTTAGCCCGGCGAAACGTCACGGCTGTCTCGGCTAACTGTTTGAGTTCGGCCTCTGGAAGGTCCGAAAACAGTTGACCCTGCCGCAGCAGGCTCGCGAAGACATCAGGGTGTCCGCTCATAAGATCGCACTACGGGCTGCGGGGCCGACGATGGGCCGTCGCGCGTAGCGAACGAACCCCAGCCTCAGAGACCGGCCTCGTCGAGGGTTCCCGGTCGTGCTGCCCCTACGATCCCTTGCTGTAGGTCAGCGTCGCGTTGGTCGATGGTCCCGGCTGCTCCGTGGCCCGGACGATGGTCAACGCGCCGCCGCTCACGCTCAACACATCCCTCAACTGGTTCAGTGCCGTGGTCCACGTAAAGAGGATCAGTTTGCTTCCGTCCCAGCGTGCTTTCGTCCTCCATTTGACGACCGCCGTGGATCCCGATTGCGTCACCGACGGAGCTTCCCAGATCGTGTCGCTGCCATCCAGCTTGTAGATCACCGTCATCATCCGGGCGCCATACTGCCCGCTCTCGATGGTGATCTCCGTTGCGCTCTGCTTGACGACGATCGTCGGCGAAGGAACGCCCCAGCCGGCCGATCCGGGATAGTTCGCCGGGTTGCTCGCAGAGAACTTCCACGTGCCCGAGAAGTCCGGCTTGGTCTGCGCCCAGGCCGCAGACGCGATCACCATGAGCGCGACCAGCAACAGGACGAGTCGTTTGATCATGATCGTGTCCTCCTGATGGTTCACCGGGTCGTTCCACCGGTCATCGGCATCAGCGATCGTCCCCACACCAGCTTTGTCGGATCCGCGCCGGGCTTCGGCCGGTACTTCTGCGTGCGACCGCCGAAGACCTCGGCAAGATAGAGATTGCCGTCCGAGTCCGCCGAGATCTGATGCATCGCCCAGGTGTACCCGGGCCTGGTGCCAAACTGCCCGAACGAGAACTCGGCGTGGCCGGTGAGATCGAATTTGACGATCCTGTCGGTGAGACTGTCCACGGCCCAGACGTGTTCGTCGGCGCTCATCAACATGCTGTGCGGCGCAATGTCCGGCCACTCGTCGAGGAACTTGCCGTTCACGTCGAACACCTGAATGCGGCGATTACCTCGGTCGGAGACAAAGACGCGCGGCGGCGATCCACCAACGGCGATCCCGTGCGGCGTATTGAACTGACCCGGTCCAGTGCCCCTGGTTCCCCATTTCAGCAGCGGCTTTCCGGTCTTGTCGAATTTCACCACGCGCGTATTTCCGTAGCCGTCGGCGACGAAGAAGGTGCCGTCCGGAAGCCAGTCGATCATCGTCGGGCGGCGGAAGCGGGTGAGGTCGTCGTTCTCGCCCAGTTCATCCAGCACACCGAGCGTCTGCACCAGCTGCTTGCCGTCGTGTGTGAACCTGAAGATCACATGACGCATGTCGTCGACGACCCAGACATGGCGTTCCGGATCGTACGGACTGATGTAGACCTGATGCGGCCCGCGGCCCCATTCAAAGAGCCTGTCCCACTGGTTCCACGCCTCGATCAACTTTCCGTTGCCGTCGACGACGACGATGCAGTTGACCATGTTGGCGATCGGCTGGGTGGCCGCCATCTGGTTGAAGAATCCCCAATTGCCCGGGAAACCGTTCGGGACCTTGTCGGGCAGTTTCAGCTCGCCGCGGTTTGCCAGATAAATTCGATTGGGTGACTCCGCGAACACGCCACCCTGGGATCCCCAGATGTAGCCAGGCTTCGGGTATGGGTGGGCCCACTGCGGCCAGTTTGGATCGGGGATCTCGTATTGACCGGTGATGTCGCCCGCTCCGCCTTTGGCGGAGACGGTGTCACTGCGACGTTGCTGCAGCGAAGCGGACGGGGCCATCACGATGAAACCGGCCATGACGATCAACCAGGCGTTCAGCGAAAGGGCACGTCTGCGCATGCGGACACTCCTTCAACGCGAGGTGCAAAGTGTAATACCCTTGACCCTTCTCCACCAGGGTGTTATTAAGCCGGTGGCCGACAGGGAATCAGGAGGTTTCGATGCGCACGCGGGTTCTCGTGCCCTTGGCTGCAGTCACGCTCCTGTTCGGATGGGTGCACGTGTGCGCGGCACAGGCGCCGTCCGGCACGAAATCATTCGATCCCACGATCACGAATACAGATGCCGCCATCAAGGCGGCAACCGAGGCGGCCCGCCCCGCCGCGGCGGCGGCGAAGGGCGGACAACCCGTGCGAGAGACTCCAGAGGCGGAGCGGTGAAGATGGAAGCCTTGAAATCCGTGCGAACCACGTCGTTCGTGGTGTGGGGTTTCCTACTCGCGCCGGTTGCCGCGTGGGCGCAGAGCAGCATCACCGGAGTCGTTCGCGACACGTCCGGCGGCGTGCTGCCCGGCGTCACCGTAGAAGCGGCCAGCCCCGCATTGATTGAGAAGGTTCGCTCGGTTGCGACCGACGCTCAGGGCCTCTTCCGCATCGTCGATCTTCGTCCAGGCCCGTACACCGTTACCTTCAGCCTGGCGGGCTTCACCACCGTCAGGCGCACCGGCATCGAGCTGCGGGCAGAATTCACCGCCACCGTGGACATCGAGCTGGCCGTCGGCACACTGGCTGAAACGATTACCGTGTCGGGCGAGGCCCCGCTCGTCGACACGCGGAGCGCTCGCGCGCAAACGCAGTACGCGGCCGAGACCCTGCAGTCGCTCCCGGGCAACGGACGGCTCTCGACATTGATCTCGGTCCTCCCCGGGGCGGTGTTGAACAACGAAGGCGACCGCGCGTCCGGTGCGCTGAGCGACCGGTCGCAGACCCGGTTCGCGATTCACGGGGCGCCGAACGCGCAGCCCGTCATCGACGGGATGAACACCGAGATGGCGGCCGCAAACACCGGCGTCTTCGTGTGGAATGGCATCACGTTTCAGGAAGTGGTCGCCGAGACAACCGGAATCGGCGCGGACCGCGACACCGGCGGCGTCCAGCTCAACATGATCCCGAAGGACGGCGGCAACATCTTGTCCGGGACGGCGAACTTTGCGTACACCGGCCCAGACCTGCAGAGCAACAACATCGGCGACAAGCTGATCGCGCGCGGCCTCAACACCTCAACGCAAGGCCTGGCCTCGATCAAGAAATTCGTCGAGACAGCGGCCGGAGTAGGTGGTCCCATCAAACGAAACAAGTTGTGGTTCTTCGGTGCGGCTCGAAAGAGCGTCACGCAGCAGTATGCGGCGGGCATCTATTGGAACGCGGTCAAGCAGCCCGACAGCATGCTGTACCAGCCGGACCTGAGTCGGCCCGCCCACAGCAACGATTTCTATCGGGACTACAGTCTTCGACTCACCTTGCAGGCCACCGAGAAACACAAGGTCGTGGTCTCGGGTTCGTTTCAGCACAACTGCAACTGCGTATACGCGTTGTTCCGGCCGCAGGGCGGGTCCCTTGTTACTCCGGAAGCGGCCACCATCCACGAATACGAACCGGACTTCAACCTGACCACCACGTGGACGTATCCGGTGACAAACCAGATGCTCCTCACGTTTGCGGGCGGAGCCAATCACATCACGCAGCAGGACAAGCGCGGTGAGGGTGTCGACGTCAACAGCATCCAGGTCACGGAACAGTCGCTCGACTTGAAATACGGCGCGGCGTACGGACCGACAGCGGGCGGGTCGTCGTAG
>Ga0209515_10004943_pt1 | contig 17653 bp, 18 predicted proteins | sample Subgroupgradi54m_FD_187454 | JGI IMG/M metagenome (GOLD analysis project Ga0209515, IMG submission 187454) | Subsurface groundwater microbial communities from S. Glens Falls, New York, USA - GMW60B uncontaminated upgradient, 5.4 m (SPAdes)... ...
CGGAGTTCTAACATTATCGCCGTCATGGGCAGACGAATTTTTAAGTCCGTTGTTAAATCAGTTGGGCGATCGTTTGATACTTTTGGCCAGTGATAATCTTTCAGTGCACGCCACGATTAGAATTCTTCAAGAGTCTAATAAGCGCAATTTTAAGATGAGAGTGTAGGTATTTATGAAACTAACAAAAACCAATTTCCTTATTTATAAAGACTGCGCGAAAAATGCATGGCTGAAAATTCATAAACCGAATGTTTATTTTGCGCGCACATTGTCGGTTTTTGACCAAGGCATTGTTGAAACGGGTAACGAGGTGGACGAGCTCGCGCGCGATTTATTTCCGGGCGGGGTATTGGTGGTGGGCGATGGCGGCGAATCGGAGACAAAAGAGCTCATAAAAAAACAAACGCCCGTTATGTATCAGCCCGTATTTGAAACAAATGTATATAAAATTATATGCGACATGCTAGTTTGGAACTCGAATACCAAACTTTACGATTTATACGAAGTAAAAGCTTCAAGTAGCGGAGAAAATTCCTCCGGAGGCGGATCAAGAAAAAAAGCAAAAGATGAATTGTATTCCTACGACATCACTTTTCAGTATTTGGTTTTGAACATGCTCAAAATGCCTATCGGGAAGCTTTTTTTAACCCGGCTCAATAGCGAATATGTTCGAGGGGAGGAGCTTGATATTCACCGGCTTTTTATAAAAGAAGATTTTACGGAGCGAGTAATGGGAATGGCGAATACGGTGGCCGTTGAAATGAAAACAGCTCAAGAATTTATCTCAAAGGCCGCAGAACCCCATGGCTCCTGCCAATGTATAACCCGCGGGCGTAGTGCTCATTGCACCACTTTTTCATATTCCAATCCAAATATTCCGGAGTATAGCGTGCACGATATTACCCGCATCGGCCAATCCAAAAAGCGGCTCGAAGAATTGGTGGACATTGGCATTTTTTCGATAGCAGATGTTCCGAAAGATTTTAAATTAAGTGATAAGCAAAGAAATCAAGTGGAGGCTACGCAATCGGGGAAAACTTTTATTGATAAACGGGAGATTAGTAATTTTTTAAATACCATATCTAGTCCCATTTCCTTTTTTGACTACGAAACGTATCCCTCGGCGATCCCACGGTTTGCGGGGTATCGCCCGTTTCATCAGATTCCATTTCAATTTTCCCTTCATGTTTTTAATGACGGGGAAAAAGAACCAACTCACGCGGAATTTATTTTTACAGAGAATAAAAATCCCGACGAGGCTGTTATCGAGGCCTTGCGGAACAATATTCCAGAGAGCGGAACAATTTTAGTGTGGTTTAAACCGTTTGAAATGGGGAGAAATAGAGAGCTCGCGGAGCGGAACCCCAAAGATCGCGAATTTTTGGAAGGCTTGAATAATCGGATTATTGATTTGATGGATATTTTTACCGAACAACATTTTGTGCATCCCGGTTTTAAAGGAAAGACATCTATTAAATATGTTTTGCCGATACTCGCTCCGGAATTGTCGTACAAAGAGCTTGATATTCAGGAGGGGGCAACGGCTTCGGATACGTGGAATAAAATTGTAAATAAAAAAATAAGCGATGAGGAGGCGAAAGATAAAGTAAGGCACCTTCTTGCGTATTGCGAGCGCGATACGTATGCTATGTACGCAATTTGGAAAACTCTTACAAATTTAGTTACATAAAATGCCTCAAGATAAATATTCGGCAATATGGGTATCACACTCTTCTATGGGAGATTTTTTGAAATGCCCGCGAGCCTACTTTTTACACAATGTGTATAAAGATCCGAAGACGGGGCGAAAAATAAATATTGTAAACCCGGCGCTTTCTTTGGGACATGCGGTTCACACAACCCTCGAGGCATTAAAAAATATTCCATCAGAGACGCGGATCAATCGCGACTTGATGGCGGACTTTGAGGAGGTGTGGAAAAAAGTTTCTGGCAGAATGGGCGGATTTAAGAATGACATTGAAGAATCGGAAGCAAAAAAGCGAGGACAGGCAATGATAGAGCGGGTTATAAAAAATCCGGGGCCGATCGCCAAGAAAACAATACGTCTAAAAGAAAGCCGTAACAATATGCCGCCGAATTTTTTTCTTTCGGACAAAGAAAATATTATTTTATGCGGGTTAATTGATTGGCTGGAATATGTTCCGGAGGATGACAGTATTCGTATTTTGGATTTTAAAACAGGCAAACACGATGAGGGAGAGGGTTCTCTTCAACTGCCAATTTACCTTTTGCTTTTGAATGCCCTGCAAAGCCGCACGGTTTCCGGAGCGGCGTATTGGTATCTTGACCGCGCCGACGAACCGATTGATATGGTTTTGCCTGGTATTGATGAAGCTAAAAAAAAAGTACTGGCGATTGCTTTGCGAATTAAAGAAGCCAGAGAAAAAATGGCCTATAGCTGCCCGGGCGGAGAAAAAAGTTGTTTTGCTTGCAAACCGTACGAGGCTATTTTGAATGACGAGGCGGAATATCTCGGCGTGGGGGATTTCGGGCAGGATATTTATTTCGTTTAAAATATTTAAGAATAGTATAATAAAATAAATGAGCAGGAAGACATTAATTTGGATTGGAATTTTCGTGGGCTCGGGGATCGGGAGTTATATTCCAGCACTTTGGGGCAACTCCGCCTTTTTTTCTTTTTCATCGATAATATTTTCGACGATCGGGGGCTTAGCGGGAGTTTATGTTGGATATAAACTGGGTGATTAGTATTTACTTATCCGTTCTTCGCGGATATTTTTGCACTTCGCTTGAGAGCTCTTCGTTTGAATATTTTTTGCGGGGGATTGAACGCCAGCCATAGTCGCTTGCGGAGTCCCATGGGCAGATGGAGCGGACGGCGACAAGATGAGAATCTTTTATTTTTCCGGATTCCGGGTCTCTGCGGGTGTACCAAAGTATTTGGCAATTTCTAATTTTATCGGGTAGGTCCTCTGATGAATCGAGTCGGATAAAATCGTCGTGCCCCAAATTTTCCAATTCCAACTGCATGGCGCGCATTACGTGGCCATGACAGACGGCGATGACCCGTTTGTCGGAGCATTCACGCGCAAGATGCGAAAGAAAATCCGCCTTGAGGCGCAAACATAAAAGGGGAATGGATTCTCCTCCTCCCGCGGGGTACGACAAAAATCTATCAAGCTCATATTGTTTTTGCTCCATTTCAAAAAGTTGTTTTTGCTTATCTCCCGAGAGATTGTCCATCAAAGCTTTGTCGCGCTCTCGCAATTGGTATTCAACTCGCCATTCGGCCACGGAGAGATTTAAGTATGTTGCGGTTTCTTTTGCGCGGATATAATCGGAAACATAAAACCGATCAAATGGCGTTGAGATATTTTTTTTCAGCCACTCGCCGGCGCTTTTGGCTTGCTCGATGCCTTCGTCGGTCAAGCGGAAATTGCGGCTATGCCTATCCAAAAATTCTGGAGTAAAAAAACTGTTGTCGCCTGTGCGACTTGCACGGTTCGCAAGGTTGCCTTCGGACTGCCCGTGTCGCACCAATATTAAATCGATGGGTAACATATTTCTATAGTATAATAAAATCAATGAGCAGGAAATCGGTACTATTTTCCGCAATCGGGGGACTTTTGGGAATATCGTTTTTCAAACTGGCTCCCCGGGCAGGGATCGAACCTGCGACCTTCTCGTGGTAAAAATCAGTGCTCCCGAGGCAGGGATCGAACCTGCGACCGTCGCCTTAACAGGGCGCCGCTCTACCGCTGAGCTACTCGGGAGCACTGATTTTTAAACAGCGGAGAAAAGCAAAGCTGTTTGCTTTTCTCCTCCACCGCTGAGCTACCGGGGAATATTTTCATAGAGTAACAAAAATATTTCTAAAAGACAATGTGCCGAATGGTTGATTAAATAAATAAAACAATGTATCATTAAAATCTGCTGTGAGTTCAGCAGATTTTTTAATTATGGAAATACGAAATATTGCTATTATTGCCCATGTTGATCATGGGAAAACAACGCTCACTGATGCCCTGATGCGCCAAACAGGAATGTTTGAGGTGGGTGCCAGCATGGATTCAAACGCACTTGAACAAGAGCGCGGCATTACTATTTATGCGAAAAACGCTTCGATTATGTATCCCTCGAAGGACTCGGGACGTCCCGTAACTAAAATAAATATTATTGATACGCCGGGGCACGCGGATTTTGGATCGGAGGTGGAACGGGTGCTCCGAGCAATCGATAGCGTGCTTTTGGTGGTAGACGCGCAAGAGGGGCCGATGCCCCAAACTCGATTTGTGTTAAAAAAATCTTTGGAATTGGGAATTAAACCGATTGTGATCATCAATAAAATTGATAAACCGGCGGCAAATCCACAACTGGTCCATGAGCAGGTGTACGAACTTTTTATGGATTTGGGAGCGAATGACGAACAATTGGATTTCACCACCATATATGCGATTGGAAGAGAAGGAATTGCAAAAAAAAATCTTTCAGACAATTCAAAAGATTTAACGCCTCTTTTGGACACTATTATTTCCAAAATAAAACCCGCGGAAGCCGATTCTTCAAAACCGCTCCGCATGCAGCCATTTAATTTAGGATACGATAATTATTTGGGCCGCTTGGCGGTGGGCAGGATTCACGATGGTACCATCAAAAAAGGCGGTACGGTGCTAGTTAAAAAAATATCTGGAGAAATAGAGAAAGGGAAAATTACTAAAATTTTTACTTTTGAGGGAACCATAAGAAAAGAAACAGAAGAAGCATGCGCGGGGGATATCGTGATGGTGGCGGGGCTTTCCACCATTGATATTGGCGAAACGATTTGCGAATCTGAAAACGATGAGGCGCTTCCCGCCATTACCATTGATGAACCCACCATATCGCTCCAATTTTTGATAAACGATTCTCCATTCGCGGGTAGGGAAGGAAAATTTGTAACCTCCCGCCAGTTGAAAGAACGACTCGAGCGAGAACTCGAAATCAATGTCGGATTAAAAATTGATTTTTCTTCAAATGATTTTTTCTTGGTCTACGGAAGAGGCGAGCTTCACATTGCGATTATGTTGGAAAATATGCGGAGAGAAGGATACGAACTGCAAGTTTCCCAGCCCAAAGTTATTATTAAAGAACATGATGGCAAAAAAGAGGAGCCATTTGAAGAAGCAATGGTGGATGTGCCTATGGATCTTTCGGGAGTGGTGATTGAAAAATTAGGAAAACGCCGGGGCATTATGAAAAATATGGCGCAGGCGGGATCTCAAATGCGGATCCTGTTTGATATTCCGACGCGGGGGCTTTTGGGATATCGAAATCAATTCATGGTGGATACCAAGGGGCAGGGAATACTTTCCTCCCGCGTCATTGGATTTTTTCCTTTTGCGGGAGAAATTAAAAAAACTGAAGTTGGATCAATGATATCGATGGCAAATGGAAAATCGCTTGGATTTTCTCTGGCAAATTTGCAAGAGCGGGGGATTCTCTACATCGATCCTGCGACTGAAGTATATGAAGGCATGGTGATCGGGAATTCTTCAAAAGGGGACGACCTTTGGGTAAACCCCACCAAAGGCAAACAGCTTTCAAATATGCGATCCACTTCATCAGATGAGGCTATTAAACTTACCCCGCCATTTAAAATAACTTTGGAGCGCGGACTCGAAATAATAAAAGAAGACGAATATTTGGAAATAACCCCCAAAAGCGTTCGCATCCGAAAAAAGAAATTGAAGCAATAATAAAATTACTAAACACCGAGTGTTTAATGTTTTTGGTTGACAAATAGCACATTACTGTGCTATTTTTGTTTTGGATTGAAAGGAGGGGCCATGCAGATATGGAAGTCATAAAAGACGGAAAGTTTGGCAAACCGGAAAATTGGAAAGCCCAAATTGATTGTTCAAAGAAAGATGATCACGATTCAGGGGGTTGTGGCGCTGAACTTGAAATAACGGCAGAGGATTTAATTTTGATGTACTGGAAATCTCCACTCCATAATAAATATTATTCGGCGGTGAAATGTCCGCAATGCGGAAAAATAAATTCAGTTGGAGATATACCTGGTCCGATTTTTGAAAAATTAAATACGGAGGACAATAGAAAGAACGCTACTTTCGACGGTTTTTCTGATTCGCCTCTATAATTTTAATATCCACCCCGATCTTTATCGCGGTGGATTTATTTTTTATAAAGATTATAATGAATATATGAAAAACAAATTGAAATGGATTATTATTTATTTAATTTTCGCCGCGGTTGTGTACGGTGCGGTGTACTATTTTATTTTAAATAAAAAAGGCGGGTATTCTGAAAAAATATATGTTCCACTGGTTCCGCAAGCAGCAACGGTTCCGGCAAGCAAAAATGTAGTCAGCTACACCGATGCAGGATTTTCTCCCGGAACTATTACAATAAAAGCAGGTGACACCGTCATCTGGGTAAACAATTCATCTAACCCCTTGTGGGTGGCTTCCGCAGTGCATCCAACACACGGAGTGTATCCGACCACTGGTGGGTGTTTGGGGAGCACCTTTGATGCGTGCAAGGGATTTGATCCAGGCACATCCTGGTCTTTTAAATTTGATTCCAAAGGATCTTGGAAATACCATGACCATTTAAATCCCGGAGCCAGAGGAAAAGTTGTTGTAGAGTAGAATCATTAACCAATGGAAGCAAAATCAAATTCTAAATTGATTATACGCATCGGGATCTTTTTCATTTTTGCTTCTTTTGGCGTGTGGGAAATAATTCAATCGAGCTACTGGGTTGGTTTTGTGCCGCCGGTTTTCCATACCGTATTACCGCTACCGTTCTTAGTTCAAATGCATGGGGCAGTTTTACTTTTTGTGGGGAGCGGAATACTTTTGGGAAAATTTTTAAAATTTTTTGCGGCGGCAGCCGCGGTGCTCTTGCTCGAGATCATACTTTCTCTTTTTATCGAATCCGGCGTATCGGATGTATTGATTCGCGATATTGGCATTTTTGTTTTTACGATTTCTCTGCTTTTTTAAATTATGGAAATACTGCTACAATAATATAGTAGAGAGCTTACAGGCTTTATTTGGTCGTAAATAAAGCTCATTAGTATAGATAAAGCTGATTTATTTTATATGGAAGATATGTCAATGGGGCCAAAAGTGTGCAAATGCTCGCACCATAAAATGGGTGGAATTTTTGCAATACTTTTCGCGCTTTTATTTTTAGCCGGTTACCAAGGCTACGTAACATGGAATCTGGTGAATTGGGGTTGGCCGATTATTGTGATTGTTGTTGCCCTCACCAAAATGATGGGAGGCAAGTGCAAGTGTTGCTAATTTTATTATTAGAGACCAAAACCCCGCTATTTAGCGGGGTTTTGGTCAAGTAACACAAGAATTAACTGATTTGTTATAATAATACATATATGCAGAAATTATTCATATTATTAGTAATAATAGCTTTATTTGCCAGCGTTACCGGCTTTTTAGTATTTAAAAGCAGGCTTATAAATCAGCAGCCTAGTGATACTGCCTCTACTGCATCTGTAACGGCGCCGAATATTATCAATCAAAAAGAAATCCCAAAAATAAACATGCGCAATATAGTTACACTCGATACCAATTTTGGAGAAATAAAATTTGAAACCTATAACAAAGATACTCCAAAAACTGCAAACAATTTTATTACTCTTGCCCAAAAGGGTTTCTATAATAATTTAACTTTTCACAGAGTGATTTTTGGATTTATGATTCAAGGAGGGGATCCAACCGGTACTGGCGGTGGCGGGCCGGGATACACCTTTGAAGATGAATTAAATCCTACCACTCAATCATACCAAGCAGGGTATCAAAAAGGGGTCGTGGCAATGGCAAACGCTGGCCCCAATACCAACGGCAGCCAATTTTTTATTATGCTTCAGGATACGCCATTGCCCCACCACTACACGATTTTCGGAAAAGTAATTTCAGGGCAAGAAGTGGTGGACGCAATCGGCAAAGTCAAAACTTCTCCTTACGACAAGCCCATAGAAGCAGTGGTAATGAAAAAAGTGAGCATTGGAGAAAAATAATATTTTTTTTATCGCCCTTTTTTTGGTACTTTTTTACGTACCCGCCTCCATGCATGCCGAAACTAAAATATATCGGAATCTTGGTTTTTTAGAAGGAAATATTTGGTATTCTAAAGATCCATTTTTTGCGGGGGATACCATTCGTATTTATTCCGCTGTGTATAATAGCAGTCCCAACGATTTATTGGGAACGGTAGAGTTTTATGACTATGCTACGAGTTTGGGTTCCATGGCTTTTTCGGTTGCGGGAGGAGGAAAGGTACAAGATGCGTGGGTAGACTGGGTTCCTTCAAAGGGGCAGCATAAAATTTTAGCGCGTATCACGAATGCAAAAATTTCTCTCATTGGCGGAAAGGAAGAATCCATTACAATATCAAGCTCTGAAAGCGGGAGCAGTGAACGCTTTGTGGATACTCATAACGAAATTATTCCTCAAACGGTAGAAGTCAAAGAAATCACCAAACCATTAGCCAAAGAGAGTGAAAAAATTTCTTCCGGCGGATCCATAGCTTCTTCGGAACGGGTGAACACGAATGCGATCGCGACTCTTTCAAAAAATATAATTTTATTTTCAAAACAAACCATTGATACGAACGCCAAGCGAGCAGAAGCGGCGCTTCGGCCGGTTTTAGAAAAAACAAAAAAGATGGTCATGCTTTCTGATGGGAATGGCGCCAGTATAAGTACCGATGATGTTTTGAAAAAACCTTTGGATTTCAGTTATTTTTTAGCGCTTTCGTTGGTTGCCTACATTTTAAAGAATAAAATTCTGCTGTATATTTTGGCTGCGCTAGTTCTTTTCAAAATACTGTATATTAGTTTTCGAAAATTGTTCCGCATTTGACAAGATATATTGCGTTTGCCTTTTTTACAAATTTATTTTATGTTTATAGCAACGATTGGTATCTTGAAAAATTAAATTTTGTTCATTGAAAAGGAGGTAGCATTGGAACAGAGTACGGTGGGTGACTCCAAAAAGATTTTTGTGTTGGATACCAGTGTTTTGGTGCACGATCCCGATGCCTTAGAAAATTTTCAAGACAATACGATTGTCTTGCATATCGTAGTTTTGGAAGAACTGGATCATCTGAAAAAATCCCCAGACGAAGTGGGGCAGATGGCACGGCTTGTCATCAGAAAACTTGATCAGTATCGCCAGAACGGTTCGCTATCTTCCGGTGTCTCGACTTCTCATGGCGGCGAATTGCGTGTGGAATTTTCTAATAATACTGAATTTGAAAATCTTTTGTCGGCAGGCCTTAATAAAACCAATGACAATCATTTGATTTCTTTAGCTAAGAAACTCCAATTTCAAAATCCAAGCAAAGAAATTATACTGGTCAGCAAAGATTTAAATCTTCGGGTTAAGGCAGACGCCTGCGGAGTAAAATCTCAAGATTACGAATTTGATAAAAAGGGTTTATATTCCGGCATTGTCGAGATAGATATGCAAAACGAAGAACATGATTTGGTCCACGAAATCCATACGAATTCCAAAAATATTCTATCAGCCGAGCGAGTTTTTGAATGTGCGGGGGAGATTACGGATTTTCCTCCAAATCAATGCTGTGTTTTAAAAAATTACAAAGGAAAATCAGCTCTCGCGGTTTTTAAAAAAGCGGCATCAGAGTTCAGATTAGTAAAATCAGATTTTGTCGAAGAGGCGCTGAGCCTTAAATCAAAAAAACGAGAAGTGTATCCAAAAAATACAGAACAGTGTTTCGCCTATCATTTATTAATGGACCCGAAAGTGATTTTAATGACGATGGTAGGAAAGGCGGGGAGCGGGAAAACATTGATAGCCCTTTATACCGGCTATAATCAAGTGGGAGAAGAAAATTCTCCTCACGATCAGCTTTTGATTTATCGGCCGAATATCGAACTGGGAAAATCTTTGGGATATTTACCCGGCAGTATTAAGGAAAAATTTGAACCGTGGATGCAGCCGGTACTGGACAATTTAGATTTAGTTTTAAAAGATCGGGAAAAAAATTATAAATCCGGCTTTTCTAAAAATCAAAGAGACGCCGCAACGCCGGATAATTTCAGAGATTATATTGATCAGGGATTTATGGAGATTTCGCCCATAACGTTTATCAGAGGCCGAAGCCTGCATCATAAGTTTATCATTATTGATGAAGCGCAAAATCTTACTAAGCACGAAATAAAAACAATTTTAACCAGGCCCGGAGAAGGCACAAAAGTAGTGCTGACGGGAGATTTGGATCAGATCGATAATAGATTTGTAAATTCAGAATCGAATGGGTTGGCACATGTCGTACAAAAATTTAAGGGCCAAGAAATTTTTGGGCATATCACCATGAAAAAAACAGAAAGATCGTTGTTGGCACAACTTGCAGCAGATCTTTTATAGAAATCACAACCCAGCACTCGCGAGTGCTGGGTTGTAAAATATGCTATACTTACATCATGACCGCCAGTTTATCTGACAAGAAATGTACTCCCTGTGAAGCGGGAGCAAAACCCCTCAATATAGGAGAAATTAATGAATACATGAGCCGTCTTCATGGAAAATGGGAAAAAGTGGTTTCAATATCCGACGGAAAAATTAAGAAGATACGATCGCGGTTTACCTTTCAAGATTTTAAAGAGGCAATGCTGTTTACTAATAAAATTGCCGCGATTGCCGAAGAGGAAGGCCATCATCCCGATATTTTTATTTCCTATAACAAAGTTACTATCGAACTTTGGACGCATGCAGTTGGAGGGCTTTCGGAAAATGATTTTATATTAGCAAGTAAAATTGAAAAGGTCGTTTAATATTTATATATTTAAAAATAATTTTATCATGACACAAAAAACATATAATATCGTTGTCGGGTTTATCTTTTTGGGAATGGGGCTTTTTCACATCATTCGGGTTCTCTACCAATGGCAGGCGCAAATTGGAGGGCTTTGGATTTCTTTTGGCGTAAGCGGAGTCGGCGCCATCATCGCGTTTCTTTTTGCGTTTGAAGGATTCAGATTAGGAAAATAGTAACACAGAGTATCTATGAAGATGCATAAAATTGAAAAACCGTTGATAACGGTTCTCGTATTAGTTGAAAATAAAGAATCTGTCAAACATCGGAGGTTTGACAGATTCAAAACTTTGTTTGCGCCTGCTTGTACTTGACGAGATAAAATAGTAGTTGTATCATAGATATGGATTTGAAAACTTACATTCAGGGGGGTATGTATGAAAGAAAAGACTGCGCTTTTAATCGTTGACGTCCAGAATGATTTTTGCCCCGGGGGATCGCTTGCGGTGCCTGATGGAGATAAGGTTGTTGAGCCAATAAACAGAGCAATTGAAAAAGCTAACACAGAAGGCCGGCTTATAGTTTTTTCCAGAGATTGGCACCCAAAAGAAACCAATCACTTTAAAACTTATGGTGGCCACTGGCCTGAGCATTGTGTTCAAGGAACAAAAGGTGCAGAATTCCATACAGAGCTTAAATTGCCAACTTTTCCCTTAGCAGACACTTTCATAATTTCCAAGGGCGAAAAAAAAGACGAGGATGCTTATTCCGCTTTTCAGGGGATTTATAGATTATCTAAAGTAACCAATGACTTTTATACTCTTGACTTTTATACTCTTCACGGACTTCTTCTGAACAAAAAAATTGAAGAGGTTTTTGTTGCCGGACTCGCAACTGATTATTGTATAAAGGCAACCGCTTTCAGTGCTTTAGCACTAGGCTATAAAGTAATTATTCTTATCGACGCTTGCCGGGCGGTAAATATTAATCCTGGCGATGGAGAAAAAGCAATTGAAGAAATGAAAGCCGCGGGCGCAAATATGATAACCACAGAAGAATTTTTGAAATCATAAACCAGCCTACGCCAAAAGGCTTCGGCGAGGCAAAGAAGGAGGAAAAATGAGACGACACATGTTCCAGGCCGATCGCTACCACATGACCATGGGAAATTTTTCTTTATCTGAAAACGGAAGATTGAACAAAGATTTTTTATTGGCAGAAGCTGATTCACGATTCTATGCTTCATTTCGCAAATTGCCTTTTGCTCCCTGCGTGGGGCACGATCGGCTCATAGAATATCTTTCACACACCACGGTGGACGCTCCCCGCATTCGCGACTTAAAAGATGATCGAGCAAATCTTTCTTTAATCGGCGATTATTTGGAAAAAAATCAAATTGGTGGAGTGGTACGGGCGGTTCACCCGGGAACCATTATGTTTCCGCGGGAACCATTTGCGGATATTTCCGGGCATTTTGTTACCACCCAGCTTGCAGAAATTAAATTTGAACATGCCTTTGATTTGCCGATGACTGTCGCATATCGAGCCCTTCAGATGCGCATGGCGGCGGGTACCCGCTCTTTGTCTGGTTTTTCAAATCGCCGCGATGATAGCGTGGATCGATCGGTGGATGTGGCTAAATATTCTTATATTGGGGGCTTTGACGATACATCCAATATGGAAGCCGGCCATCGACTGAATAAGCCGACGGTGGGTACCATGTCTCATGCGTTGGGCCAATCATATGTAGCGGCGGCGCAAAAAATGGATCCAAAAACCGGCTTACCAAAACATTTTGAACAAATTTGTTTTGAAAAATGGTTGGACCAGCATCCCGGTGGAACATCTTTGCTGCTGGACGCCATCTCAATTCCATCAGGTATCAAGCACGCCATAGCCGCTGCAAAAAGCACTCCAGAAAGACTACAGTCTTTTAAATTTGTCAGGATTGATACGCACCCTTTGGGTTTTTGGTGCAACTATGTTGAAAAATGCCTTCGACTGAATGGCCTCACTGAAACCAAAATCATGGCAACAGGGGACTTGGACGAAACGTCTATTCATCAAGTCATCAAGGAATGCCCGGAAGTGAGCGGATTCGGCATTGGCACAAAATTAATTTCTGAAGTGGAAAATGTTGCTGGCGTTGTTTTTAAACTATGCGTTATCAACGGACACCCGTCCGTTAAATGTTCTTCAGAAGCCAAATCAACTTTGCCGGGCAAATTGCAGGTTTGGAGATTTACTGATACAGATAATTATTATGCTTTTGATGTGATTTCCACTGCTGATATGCACGAACATTTGATTATGGCGGAGTTTGAGAAAAAGCACAAAAATCTAAAATTTGGCGAACCACTGCTCAAGGAATTTTGGATTAATGGAATGCATTACGAGCGCAGTATTCCGCTTTTGGACGAACAAAAAAGTTTTCTTCAAAAACAGCTTCCAAAATTCAGGGATTTATACCATTACCCAGTTTATGTATCAGATGAGCTCAAGGCTTTAACAGAAAAAACGGTGAAATTTATGAACACAGATTTCAACGAATATCCGGATATTGTAATGCCGGAATTGAAAAAGTAAAACAAATGACCCAAACTCGATTTGGGTCATTTTCATTTTTTGCCGTTAAAGCCTTTTATTTAAACGCGAATTTTTCTTGGAGGCTTTTGAAAAAATAATTTTTTTCAAGTTCCACAAATCTCATCAATCGTTCAGATTGCTTAATGATAATTTTGTCACCCCTTTTTAAAGCCACCATCGAGGAGCCATCAACCGAAAGCACCACATCAACCGATTCTCCGGTTTCTTTGAGAATCAATTGATTTTTCTTTCTAAAATCTTCTACTGTAAGAACTATGACGCAATTTCTTTTTACCACCACGCTCGGAGTCGGGATATTGTGATCCATGATTTCAGTTACAATAAAACATTTGATATCCGGCATGACAATTGGCCCATGCGCGGAAAGATTGTACGCCGTTGAACCGGTTGCGGTCGCGACCAATACTCCCGAGCCTTTAATATATTGCACCGGATGATTTTCTATGTAAACTCCGATATCCACTATCCCCAAAAGGCTTTGTATGACTATGTCGTTTAAGGCGTATCCGGAAAATATTTTTTTTCTGCCTCGGGCGGAATTTTTTCTGAAAAGCTGCGCGCTGATCATCATTTTGGAAATCGTCCGGTATTCCTTTTTCATTACGCTCGCAAGCCCTTTTATAAAATCTTTTTTGTCTCTGATGCTAGCCAAGAATCCCACGTGTCCCAAATTAAGACCCAAAATCAAAGGATTCCATTTCTCAAATTTTTGTGTGGCTTCTAATATTGTGCCATCTCCGCCCAATACGATTAAAAGTTGGGGAGCATCGGCTCTCTTTTTTGGGACTACGTTTGTTTCTAAAATCTGAATTTCGGGATATTGAGATTTAATCAGGCTTTTTATTTTTTTCTCCCACCTCACCGACTCTGCCATACCGGGCCTCAAATAAAATTGAACTTTTTTGAACATGGTAATTTGATTGTAGTACACCGATTGCTATTGACCGCATGATTGTTTGTGGATAGAGGGACTCTTGACAAGTTTCGCTAGTTTTGCTAGGTTGGACTTGGATGATGTTTTAAGTCCTAAATACTCAAAAAAAAGGAGCGTTCTAGTTCTATGACGAAGAAAATGAGAATGATTTGTGCGGGAGGCGATAAGACTCTCGCGGAGTGGGATACCGAAACGGTAAGTCCACAGCGACTTTCCGAAATTGAGAAGGAATTTAATGAAAGGGTGGCACAGGGCTGGCTTGCTGCCGATATCACTAATAAAAAAGATGAAATAATTCGGTCTTTTGATCCAAACGCTGAAATTCTTTTAATTCCGCGAGTCCGAGGCGGAAGAAAGTAATAAAAACGGGGTGGACGCAAGTCCACCCCTTTCTCAAAGCAGGAGGTGAAAATTGGATATTTTTTCGCATCCCGTGCAAGATGACTACGAACGGGCGAAAGATAAAGCCCGCCATCTTTTGAAATCAATTCTTCCAGAAAAATCGTGGGAAGAATTGGAAATGAAAGACGTTGTCACATATCAGGGAAAGCGCGGAGTGTATATTATCTCTCCTTATTCTCAGACGGAAATACTGGATCCAAATTCAGGAAAATGTCTCGCATACGCGTGCCTTCAACTTACTATTCCAGCTCCTACATATGATCGAATGGTAGCAGAATATATTTTGATCAAAAGTGATGAAAAAAGATACTGGAAGACTGCAAATATCTTTTCGCAAACAAGCAATGCATTTGGATTTGCCGCACTTTTTTACTTCGCGGTCACTGATATCGCTCTGTTTGTAAATTTACTGCGCACTCTATTAACCACGAGGTAAGTAACCCCGTCAGCCCTAGGCTGACGGTTTTTTTGACAAATAAAAGTATCAATGATATACTTCAATCTAAGAAAAATAATGAAAACTCCTTTTTTTATATCAATAATAACCCTTTTTTTATCGGCGTTTTTTTATGTACACGCGGCCGGTGAATATACACTTTCCGGAACTACCTATGCAAAAGTTGGGGAGCAGGGATGTTGGAAAATAACGGGACCAGCTTCAAGTCTTGAAACATTTTGGCATGGCACCAAAAATGGATCGCCCGACACCACTGATTTACTTGGTCCGGAAACGAACAGTTCGGATATGTGCTATACTTTTAAAAATAATGATATTGGCTATTTTGTTCGCTATGCGCATGTCAGAGAAGGCTCCAATCACGAAGCACATACCACTAATTATATTTCTATCAACATAGATCCCGATTATTCAAGCCCATCTAACGCGTCTTCAGGCGCTGGAGCAAATTTATCTTCTTCCGGATCCTCTAATTTGGGTTCAAGCGCTGGTGGAACTAGCGTAACCACTAATGTAGCCACGCAATCAAATACTTCCCAAAATACGGCTTCTCAACAATCTGCTTCTAACTCCAATACCAATAACACTTTTTCATATCCGACGCCGATTATTTCTATGTTAAGTAATCCCACGGCGATTAAAGCTGGCGAATCTACAACCATTTTTTGGAACACCAAAGATGCATGGTTTTGCACTGCTTCCGATGGATGGGGCGGATCAAAATCGTTGGTAGGCACGGAAACTTTTATGCTCGGAAAAACTACCAGATTTCAATTTCTCTGCGGCAATCCTTCTGCGAATGTATCTGCCGAAGTAACTGTTCCGGTATCCGGTTCCTTAAATAATTTTTCAAATTCTTCTTTTACACCATCCATTCCTCCTATTCTTAATTTTGTGGTTTCTTGTGCTACTTCTCCCCTGGTTGGAGAGGCGGGCAATAATATCATTTTCGCTGCCGGATCATCGGGCGGAATCCCCCCCGTTACCTATCATTGGAATGGCGATGTATATGGCACGGGACAAATTCAAAATGTTTCTTTTGGAATTCCGGGTACAAAAAATGTATGGGTTACTGCAGAAGATGCTGCCGGCAAAACTGCGGGCGGAGCTTGTTCGACAAACATTCAATCAGTAGCAGTCTCTCGTGTTTCAAGTAACGCTACAGCGGCAAAAGTTATTGCCAAAAATACGAGGTTTTTAACCAAGACAAAAACTTCAAGTAAAGATGATGCCGAACTTGCGCTTGCCACCGATGCGGCGGAAACAAACACTTCAACGCCAACGCAAGGTAAAGCTACCGCAACCACCGCCAAAAAAGAATCATTCGTAGCGGGGCTTTTTCCTTTAGGAGGCGACGGCCAATTGCTTTTTGTATATTTAATTCTCATTATTGTCGGTCTTGCCTCGATGGTGGTGTATCTTTTGGCAACTCGAAGGAAAATATAATACTATGAAAACAACAACTTGACTTATTTTTTAATAGGAGTATACTTAAATCCATTGTGTGTAGTAGGTATATATCCCGCCAGGGCGGGAAAAGGGTCTTCCTACGAAGCGATAATTATTAGTTTTAAGTCTAAATACGATGGCTAAACGGCTTTATGTAGGAAGTCTTTCCTATGACACGAACGACGCCCGGCTCAAAGAAATTTTTTCTGAAGCTGGCGCAGTTGCGAGCGCTAACGTTATCATCGACAAAATGAGCGGCAGATCCAAGGGTTTTGGATTTGTGGAGATGGTGAACGATGACGACGCAGACAAAGCGGTTGAAATGTTCAACGGCAAAGACATTGATGGCAGAAAAATCATTGTCAACGAAGCGCGTCCTATGACCGATCGTCCTCCTCGAAGAGACGGAGGTGGATTCGGCGGAAGGAGATTCTAAGTATTACGTAATGTAATTAGAATTCAAGCAACACCCGCGGCATCTTTGATGCCGCGGGTGTTGTGTTATACTAGCCATATATGCTTTGGAAATATTGGATAAATGGAATATTGGGGATATTCGTACTGTTACTTCCTTTTTTAGGATTTACCTTTTTTATGTATAAATTTTTGATGTTTTTCTCTGGCATTTGCATTGCATTTCTATCTTTTTGGATGATTTCAGAATCAAAAATTGCCCGCTAAATTTTACGATTATCGCTTTATGTGGAAAAAGTATTTTTTAAATAAAAATTTCAGCCTTTTATTTTTTGTCATTGTGAGTGGCATGGTTTTATTTTCTTGGTTTTGGGGAGGTTTTCCAGAAAGCGAGAGTAAAAAAATAACGGCAAAAGATACCGCATCAGCAGTACCGCCTCCAGTTCCCGTGGTTTTGCATATAAAAACTCCAAATTCAGTGCGGGCGATTTATATGACAAGCTGGGTTGCGGGAACTAAAAAATGGAGGGAAAATTTAGTAGATTTTATTAAAAAATCTGAAATCAATAGCGTGGTAATAGACATTAAAGACTATAGCGGAC
>Ga0209515_10004944_pt1 | contig 17651 bp, 16 predicted proteins | sample Subgroupgradi54m_FD_187454 | JGI IMG/M metagenome (GOLD analysis project Ga0209515, IMG submission 187454) | Subsurface groundwater microbial communities from S. Glens Falls, New York, USA - GMW60B uncontaminated upgradient, 5.4 m (SPAdes)... ...
CAGTATACTCAATGCGTTCGTCCATCGCCTGGAGGTGACGCGTGAAGGCAGGAATCATCAACGTAACCGGATATGCGGGGGTAGAGTTGGCTCGGCTGTTGGCCAGGCACCCCGAGGTGAAGCTCACCTCCGTAACGGGCAGGGGCGCGGTGGGACAGACCCTTTCGGACTACTTTCCCCACCTGGCGGGCCTGGACCTTCCCATCGAGCCGGAGCTGAGCGGGAGCGTGGACGTGGCCTTCTCCGCCCTGCCCCAGAAGGTCAGCGCCGAGGCCGTGGGGCCCCTGGTGAAGGATGGCGTCCGCGTCATAGACATCAGCGCCGACTTTCGCCTCAAGAGCGTAGCCGAGTACGAGGAGTGGTACGAGACCCGCCACCCTTACCCGGAGCTGCTGGAGGATGCGGTCTACGGCCTCACGGAGCTGTACCGCCAGGAAATCGCCTCGGCTCGCCTGGTGGCCAACCCGGGCTGCTACCCCACCAGCGCTATCCTGGCCCTGGCGCCCGCGGTGAAGGCGGGGATCATCCACTCCGACATCATCATCGATAGCAAGTCGGGGGTCTCTGGGGCAGGCCGGGGGCTTAGCCTCACCGCCCACTTCTCCGAGGTGAACGAGAGCGTCATGGCCTACTCGGTGAACGGCCACCGCCACCTGCCGGAGATCACCCAGGAGCTGCGCCGGCTTTCGCCCTCAGCAGACATCTCCGTGACCTTCATGCCCCACCTGATCCCCATGACCCGGGGCATCCTGAGCGCCTGCTACGCCACCGTGAAGGACGGCGCTCTTGCTGCGGGGCAGAAGGGACTGGAGGAGCTGCGGACCCTGTACGTCGACTTCTACCGGAACGATCCCTTTGTCAGGGTGGTGAACGCCTCGCCCATGACCAAACACACCCTGGGCAACAACGACTGCATCGTGTTCCCCAACCTGGACCTCCGCACCAACCGCCTGGTCGCCATCGGGTGCCTGGACAACCTGGTCAAGGGGGCCGCAGGGCAGGCCATCGAGAACATGAACGTGATGTTCGGCTTCCCCGAGACCATGTCCCTGGAGGCCCTCGCCCTCTACCCGTAGGTTGTCGCCTTCAGGGAGGGTCTCCCACGTCCATGCCCCCATCGTCTAGCGGCCCAGGACGCCACCCTTTCAAGGTGGAGATCAGGGGTTCGAATCCCCTTGGGGGCACCAAATAGTCAGCAAACAGAAAGGCGCACACCCATGAAAGCTTGCATCTTCCACGGCCCCGGCAACCTGAGCATTGAGGAGTTGCCCATCCCGACGCCCGGTCCAGGCGAGGTGCTCATCAAAGCCCAGGCGGCCTCCCTCTGCTTCTCCGACATCCGCGTCTACAAGGGCGAGAAGGCGGCCAACTCAGGCGTGGTGATTGGCCACGAGGCGGCGGGCGTGGTGGTCCAGGTAGGGAAAGGGGTGACGAAGGTCCGAGAAGGGGACGTCGTGGCTGTGTGCCCCGTGGTGGCCTGCGGGCGGTGCTACTTCTGCGTCCGTGGCAAGCAGAACCGGTGCGTGGACCGCTGGACGTTAGGGTATCAGGGCAACGGGGCGTTGGCCGAGTACATCCTGGCCCCCGAACCCCTGGTAAGCCAGGGCCACCTTCTCAAGGTGCCGTCCGGCATGCCCGCCGACCTGGCGGCCATGGTGGAGCCCTTCGCCTGCGCCCTCTACTCGCTGGAGGTGTGCAAGGTGCAGCACGGCGGCACCCTGGCCATCATCGGCTCGGGGCCCATGGGGCTCATCCACCTGCTCATCGCCAGGGCCATCGGGTGCGCCACCATCATCGTCAGCGATCCGCTGGAGGACCGCCTGGCCATCGCCCAGGAGCTGGGCGCAACTGCCACGGTGAACCCCACGCGGGACGACCTTCACAAGACGGTGCTGGAGCTGACCGACGGCCTAGGCGTCGACGCCGCGATCATCAGCGTGGGCAACGTGGCGGCTATTCAATCAGGGTTACGGGTCGTCCGGAAACAGGGGTTCGTGAACATCTTTGGCGGGCTCCCGCCGGGCTCGGTGCTGCCCCTGGACCCCAACCTTATCCACTACGACGAGCTGTTCCTGACGGGCACCCAGAACGCCCCCACGGATCAGTACGCCCGCGCCGTGCCGCTCCTGGCCAGCATCCCCCAGGCGCGCCGCCTCATCACGCACCGCTTCCCCATCGCGGACGCCCCCAAGGCCTTCGAGGCCCGCATGGCTATGGCAGGCCTCAAGACGATGATTGACTTCTAGCAGGGTGTTGAAAAACTCCTTCGACCATCCCCCTGACCCCCTTCCTGGCCAGGAAGGGGGTGGTTTTAGATATGGGGGACACCCCCATGCCCCTGCCAAAGGGGCTTCGCCCCTCTGGACACCCGTTTTCCGCAGCCTTCTACGGGCCACCCTAAACGAGCCGCTCATGGTTTGCCAAGCTCACCACGATCGGTAAAGCCCGCTCACCCTGAGCCTGTCGAAGGGCGAGGGAACTCTTGAGGCTCCCCTACCCACCACCCACGGGGCGGACGATCTCCAGCACGTCGCCGTCCTGGAGCGTCACGCGAGGGTAATCGCTCTTCTGAAGCACATTGCCGTTGTGGGCAACGGCCACAAACTGCCGGTCCAGCCCCCGCTCCTTGAGGAAGTCCGCCAGGCAAAGCGCGCCCTGAAGCTCCCGCTGGTCGCCGTTGATGGTCACCGTGATCACCGCCGCGCCACCCCCGTCCTCGCCCTCAGAGCCCACGCCGCCTCCATCGCCTGCTTCAGCCGCGCCGCCGCAGCCTTGGAGTCAGGGGCCTCCAGGATCGCCCCGATGATGGCCACACCGGCGGCGCCCGCCTCGATCACCTGGCTCACGTTCTCATCGTTGACACCCCCGATCGCCAGGTAGGGGATGTTGACGGCTTGTCCCACCTGTCGCAACAGGGCCAAGCCCGCTGTCTCGACCCCTGGCTTGGAGGCCGTGGGGAAGATGGTGCCCACTACCAGGAAGTCGGCCCCATCCCGCTCCGCACCCACGGCCCCCTCCACGCTGTGCACCGAGCGGCCGATGAGCACCTGCGACCCCACCAGGCGACGGACCTCTGCCACCGGCAGGGCCTCTTCCCCTAGCTCCACGCCCTGGGCGCCACACGCCAGGGCCACGTCCACCCGCTCGTTGACCACAAGGAGCGCCCGCCCGTAGGACACCTGGCGCAGGCGAAGGGCCAGGGACAGCAGGTGGCCCCCGGGCAGGTCCTTCTCGCGCAGTTGCACCACGGTGACGCCGCCCTCCACGGCGGCTGCCACTTTTTGCACCAGCGCATTCTCGCCCCAGGGCTCGCGGCGCGTCACCAGGCACAGGCATGGAAGGGAAAGCGCAGGCATATCGTTACCCTCGCCGACCGCCGATGACCCCTTCCACGGGGCTGCTGGGCTGGCCGTAGACCCTGCGGGCGATGCGGCCCGCCAGGAAGCCCTTGCGCCCGGCCTCCACCCCCTGGCGGAAGGCCTCGGCCATCAGGGCGGGGTTCTGCGCCTGGGCGATGGCCGTGTTCACCAGCACCGCATCGGCCCCCAGCTCCATGGCCAGGGCAGCGTCAGACGGCGCGCCCAGGCCGGCGTCCACCACCACAGGCACCTTGGCCTCGGCGATGATGATCTCCAACTCCTCTCGCGTGTGGATGCCCTGGCCCGACCCGATGGGCGAGCCCAGGGGCATCACCGTGGCGCACCCGATCTCCTCCAAGCGCTTGGCCAGGACGGGGTCGGCGTGGATGTAGGGCAGCACCACAAACCCTTCAGCAATCAGGCGCTGGGCGGCCTCCAGGGTGCCGATGGGATCGGGGAGGAGGTAGGTGGGGTTGGGGATCACCTCCAGCTTGATCCAGTTGGACAGCCCCATGGCCCGTGCCAGGCGAGCCACCGTCACGGCCTCGTCGGGCGTCTTGCAGCCCCCCGTGTTAGGAAGGATCGTGTACCTGGTCCAGTCCAACTCGTCCAGGATGGACCTCTTCTCGGGGTTGTCCAGGTCTAGGCGCCGGAGCGCCACGGTGACGATCTGGGTCCCCGAGGCCTCCACCGCCTGCACCATCTCCTCCACGGTGCGATACTTGCCCGTCCCCACCATCAGACGCGAGTCGAACTCCCTGTCGGCTATACGCAAGCGATCCGCCATGACGACCTCCAAAAAATAACACCGCCGATGTTGCCGGCGGTGTCGTGGCAGGATACAGCCTGCGAGTCCATCCCTGCGCTGGCATTACCCAGATCAGGTTCCGCCGGTCGCCCCGATGCATCGGGGCCTCTCAGCCTGGTCCCCCAAGCTCCCGGTGACGCGCTATTCAGTTGTCACTCACTAGCTAGCGTAGTGCACCCACCCGCAAAAGTCAACGCGCCCACGCCCACTCACAAGCTTACGCTGGCAGCAGAGACTCTATGAGCGCTTCCACACGCTGGCGGATGGTCTCCCGGATGGCCCGCACCTCCTCCAGGCTGCGGCCCTTGGGGTCCGGCAGGCCCCAGTCCTCCACGTCCCTCAGGAAGATGGCGGGGCAGGCGTCGGAGTCCACGGCGCACCCCATGGTGATGACCCGGCGGGCCTGCTCCACCATAGCGTTGGTCATAAGGCGCGGGCGCTCTTTGGACAAGTCCAGGCCAAGCTCCTTCATGGCATCAAGGACGTTCTGGTGAATGGACTCGCCGGGCTCGGTCCCCGCCGATTCCGCCCGGAGCGAAAGTCGTCGCTCCCCGGCCAGCCAGTTGAAGAGAGCCTTGGCCATCTGGCTGCGGCCCGCGTTGTGGACACAGACGAACAGGACGTCGCTCACGTTTCTCGCCCCCTTGCCGGCTTTGCACAAAAAGGCCACACCCCAATGTCACCCTGAGCCCTTCACTGTCATTCTGAGGAGCGGAGCGACGAAGAATCTCTCGTTCAGGGTAAACTCCGCGAAGGGTCTGGGGAGGGGATTCTCCTTGGTGAGGAACCCCTCTCCAGATTCTTCGCCCCGATTACATCGGGGCTCAGAATGACATTTTGTGCAAGTCTCTACTTACCAAGCGTGGGTGCAGGGTACACCCTGCCCCCTACCACACTGGCGCTCCACCCCCCAGGAGGTGCATGTGGAGGTGGGAGACGGTCTGCCCGCCCTCGCGCCCCACCTGAATCAGCTCCCGATACCCCTGGAGCCCTAGCTGCTTGGCCACCCGGTTGGCGGCCAGGAGCAAACGCCCCATCAAGGGAGCGTCCTCCTCCGAGAGGTCCTTGGCCGAGGGGATGTGTCGACGGGGGATGATAAGGATATGCACGGGCGCCCGTGGGTGAATGTCTTTAAACGCAAAACACTCCTCGTCCTGGTAGACCACCTGGGCAGGCTCCTTACCCTCCACGATGCGGCAGAAGACGCAGGTGTCCATGGGCGGTAGTGTACTATACTGGCTTAAGCAGGAGGGCGCCGCATGAGCATGAAGGTTAGCTACGATCCAGAAGCCGACGTGCTTTACCTGGCGAGGGAGGGCCAACTGGCGCTCGTGGAGGAGGTGTACCCAGGGATTAATCTGGAGCTGGACGACCGAGGGGAGCTGCTTGGCATTGAGATACTCCGGGCTTCGGAGCTGCTGAGGGAAGTGCTGGCGCCCCTAGGCCAGCGTGGCAACCGTCCTGGGCAAGGTTAAGGGGGAGCCTGATGGACTGGGCAACCATTGCAGTCTCCGTTCTTACCAGTGGGGCAATCGCTGGGCTCCTGGGCTTGTGGCTCCAACGCCGCCAGCAGACACACCAAGAGGCGATGGACAAGTGAGACCGAATGAGCCAAAGTTACCAAAGACAGATTGAAAGCGCGGAGAAACGAAGCGACACCGCGGAGGCAAACCGCCTGCGGTGGGAATACGAAGGGCAAGAGGAGGCATGGCGGGCCCAGCAGGGCGTGGCAGCCCTGGCGCCGCGCACTATCACCGTGGAAGGCGGGCCTACCATGACTACCCAGGTGTTGGAGCGGCTCAGAGGTCTTCTGAAGGCGGCTGATCCCCTCAACCCGGGCGTCCTTTCCGCCAAAGACTACCTCCTCCGAGGCAACAGCTACTACGAGGCTGGCGACCACCATGCGGCGTTGGCCAGCTACGACAAGGCCCTGGCCCCTAACCCTAACTATGCCGAGGCGTGGAGCAACCGGAGCGGCGCCTTAGGCAGGCTAGGACGCTACGAGGAGGCCATCGCCAGCGCCGACAGGGCCCTCGCCCTCAACCCTAATAACGCCGAGATGTGGTACAACCGGGGCATCACTCTTAGCGATGTGGAGCGCTATGAGGAAGAGGTAGCCAGCTACGACAGGGCCATCGAACTCAACCCCAACCATGTCAACGCCTGGAACAACCGGGGGATTGCCCTCGACCACCTGGGGCGATATGAAGAGGCCCTGGACAGCCACGACAAAGCCCTCGCCCTCAACCCCAACGAGGCCACGGCCTGGAGCAACCGGAGCGCTGCGGTAGGCAGGCTGGACCGCTACGAGGAGGCCCTGGCCAGCACCGACAAGGCCCTCGCCCTCAACCCTAACCATGCCAACGCCTGGCACAACCGGGGGGTTGCTCTCGACCACCTGGGGCGGGAGGCAGAGGCGCAGGAGTCCTTCAAGAAAGCAGAGGAGCTACGCAAGGCACAGGGGTCAGGCGGGATGCCTACGGAGTAACGCGCTCCAGGAAGTCCCGCATCGCCTTCTCGTAGGCCTCCGGCCCCAGGTTCCACGACCTCACGTGGGTTGCGCCTGGCACCCGGACGTAGGTGATCAGGTCGGGACGGGCCCGCGCCAGGGCGTCGCTATCCTCGACCGGGGTCGTCAGGTCGGCGTCGCCATGAAAGAGCAGAATGGGCGTCTTCAGCTCTGAGGTGCGACGCAGGTAGTCCAGCCCCTTCCAGTCCACGCCGAACCGAGGGCCCGAGAGGGCCTTGGCGATGGCGGTCAAGGGCGGGGGCAGAGGCAGCGCGAAGGGCCCCGGAAGGCGACGCTGGCTGGCGCCCAGGTCCACGACGGCGTTGAAGTCCAGCATGGGCGAGTCAAGAATCACGCCGCGCACCCGAGGGGCCAGGGACGAGCGGTAGAGAAAGCTCATCACGATGCTGCCGCCCATGCTATGGCCCACCAGCACCACGTCCTGGGCCCCGTGGTCCAGGGCGTAGCGCACGGCCCCCTCCAGGTCCTCCCACTCCGCCTGGCCATACCGGTAGAAGCCATCGGGGTTGGTGAGCAGCCCCTCGTCATTGCGATACTTGATCCTCAAGGACGGATGGCCTAGCTCAGTTACGAGGGGGAGCAAACGCAAGTCGTTCAGCTCCAGTTTTCCCTTGCCGTGCACGAAGATGACCCAGGTGGGCCGAGACGCTGGGGTGAACCAGGCCGGGAACTTCCCCAGGGGAGACGCATAGGCGACCTCCTCCGAATGGAGGTCCGCCACCCGGCTCGCCTCCACCGGGAACCCCAAGCTGCCTAGGCGGACCCGCTCGCCAACCGTGGGCAATACGTCCAGGGGATAGAACTCCCGCACCACCTGTCGGTCAGTGATCGAAACAATCGCCCCCACCTGCCCGTTCGCCTTCGCCCACTCCAACCCCCAGAGGCCCGCCTTGGTCCAGTTGCCGTCCTTCTTCGTCTCGGGGGTCGTCCTGAGCGTGATGAGTCCCGCTTCGAGCGCCGCAACCTCCATGTCGTACTTTGAAGGGGCGTGTTTCACCACCAACGCGCCGTCCTTCAACAGATCAGCGTAGTACCACCCGCCCCCCAAAAGAGCCACGGCCGTGAGGACCACGGCCGCCAGGATAACTGCCCGTAAGACCTTCCAGACACGCATACGCCCCTACCACCCCTCCAGGAGTTCCTTCACCTTGGCCACGGCCTCTCCAAGAGGAACGATGGCGGCGTCCTTGTCCTTTCGCCGCTTCACCTCCACCGCCTCCTGACGCATGGTGCGCTCGCTCAACACCACGCGGACAGGAATCCCCAGGAGGTCGGCGTCGTTGAACCTGACGCCCGCAGACTCCTCCCGGTCGTCGAAGAGGACCTCTATCCCCGCCCCCTGCATCTCCGCCTCCAGGGCCTCGGCCCTCTGCTGCACCACCGCGTTGTTGGCCGGAAGGGCCACCAGGTACACCTGATAGGGCGCGATGGAAGGGGGAAAGACGATGCCCTTCTCGTCGTGGTTCTGCTCGATGGAGGCGGCCAGCAGCCTCCCCACGCCGATGCCATAGCACCCCATGGTGACGGGACGGTGGCGCCCCTCGCGGTCCAGGTACGTCACCCCCAGCGTCTCGGTGAAGAAGGTTCCCAGCTTGAAGACGTGCCCCACCTCGATGCCCCGGGTGGAGTCCAGCGGGGCGTGACACCTGGGGCACCCCTGGCCGGGCGCAGCCTGGGCGATGTCCACAATGAGGTCCGGCTGGAAGTCCCTGGGGTGGTTGGCGTTCCTCAGATGGTAGTCGGGGCGGTTGGCGCCCACGACGAAGTTGGACCCCAAGCGTATGGAGTCGTCGGCCACGCTCCTGATGCCCTTCTGTCGAACAGCCGAGGCAAACCCCGCAACCAGGCCCGCCGCCCCCACCTCGTCGCCGGTGGCCAGGCGCAGGGCACGGGCCTTGAGGGCGTTCTTCAGCTTCACCTCGTTGACTTCCAGGTCGCCCCGAATGCTCGCGAAGACCATCTCCGCGTCGGCCATGTAGAGGACGGCCTTGATGGTCTTGCTGGGCGGGATGCCCAGGAAGGCCGAGAGGTCGGCGATGGACCTGATCCCAGGGGTGTGGACCTCCTCCAGAGACCGCTCCGGCTCCTGGGCTTGAGGCGGCTTGACGCCCTGGGCCCGCTCCATGTTGGCGGCGTAGCCACACTGGCGGCAAAAGGGAATGGTGTCCTCGCCTATGGGGGTGGGCAGCATGAACTCCTGGGAGTCCTTACCCCCGATGGCGCCGCTGTCCGCTTCCACCAGCATCACCGGCAGGCCGCACCGCCGGAAGATGTTGTGGTAGGCCACCACCATGCGATCGTAGCTGGCGTCCAGGCTCGCCTCGTCGGCGTGAAAGCTGTAGGCGTCCTTCATGGCGAACTCGCGCACCCGTATCAATCCAGCCCGGGGCCGAGCCTCGTCCCGGAACTTGGTCTGGATCTGGTACAGGGTGACGGGCAGGTCGCGGTAGCTGCTGACGAACCGCTTGACCAGGGAGGTGACGACCTCCTCGTGGGTGGGCGCGATGACCAGCTCTCGGTCTCGGCGGTCCCGCAAGCGGAAGAGGTTGTCGCCAAAGGCGTCCGCCCGGTTGGTCTGCTGCCACAGCTCCAGGGGTTGGAGGGCCGGCATGAGAAGCTCCTGGCCCCCCGCGGCGTTCATCTCCTCCCGGATGATGGCCTCCACCTTCGCCAGGGAGCGCTGGGCCAGGGGCATGTAGCTGTACACACCCGCCGCCACCTGATGGATCATCCCCGCCTTCAAAAGCAGGCGATGGCTGGGGGTTTCCGCATCAGCCGGGTCTTCCTTCAGGGTCTTGCCGAAGAGTCGGGAAACGCGCATGGGCGATGTCCTGGGGAGGCGCTCCGTTAGATTGTACTACCCGATGGGCGTAAGCGCTGTGAGGATTCTTAGGGGCCGTCAGTTCCAATATCGCCTTCCAGCACCACTATGGTATACCGTTCCAACCCAGGAACCTCTACCACCACATACCCATCCTCGTGTCTTATGGAAATGGGCATAGAGCCCTCGAAGTCAGGAGAGATGGCGTACCCTGAGCGGATGCCGGGCTCGCGGACCATGACCTGGATAGGGCCTTCGATCTTGGGGAAGGATACCTCAAACCCGGCTCCATAAGCGCCGCTTAGCGCCACGCGGTCCTCGTAGGGGAAACCCACGTCCAGGTGCGGATCGACGCCTGGGACGCTGGCAACGGTGGTGCCGTTGGCCGGTCGAGATCCCAGGGCATTGAGGAGGTGAATACAGAGCTTGGGTCGCCCGCCCTCGCCGCACAAAAGAGGGTTGACAATGATCTCAGAGGGAAGACTCGTCTTGATATAGGGTCGAGGCACTGCCTGGGCAATGGTGGCCCCAAGGAGGGCACGATAGAAAGGGTCGGTATAATCGGAGTACACGAACTCCTGAGTATGGTCGGGCCTCTGCTCGGGGTAACGCCTGAAAAAGGCACGCGAACCCGGATATCCGGCGAAGTAGAGCGAGCGGCCTTCTCCGAAGTCGTTCTCCACCACGGCAGGCAACACCCTATCCTCTCTGCCATAGGAGGCGAGGACATGGGCCGAGGAGGCAGCGCCCACCTCCACCACCCATTGGGTCTCCACCGGCTCAGGGCCTTCCTTCCGTATCAGATTCTCGATATAGCTGGGGGCCTCAGATTGCCAGGAGAATGGGAGCGAGTGAGGAATGACAAGGCTAAGATAGTGGACTCCCAACACATCGCTGAGGGCAAAGTCCGCCCGCTGCTCCCCTCGTTCATCGAAGAGGGAGGCCTGGTAGGTGCTTGCGAGGGTTCCACCCTGCCGAACAAACTCTCGAAGGGCTTCCACTTGGGCAGCGCTCAATGCCGCCGCGTTATCCAGGATGACCATACGATATGAAGCGAGGCGTTGAGGTGTCACGTCACCATCCAGAATGACATCGTAAGGGTAGTGAAGGTCCTGTAGGACTCTGGCCCAGCCAGCCCAGCCATAGCCCCCGTACTCCTGAGGGGCGTTCCGTGCATCGCTATACGGGTGGTGGGCCTCCTGAGGACTCCCTGGATAGGCCCCGCTCCAGTCGCTGTAGCGCGTGAAGGTTTGCCGGGAATAGATGAGAGCCACATCTGCCCCTACTGGCTGAGGGTGATTCAGCAACGAGGCGTGTTTGGCCTCCCACTGACTGAACCAGGGGAGCAGGCGCCACATCTTCAGACCCACAGTGTGGGTCAACGCCCACGTAAAGAGGTTCTCTGAGCGGGTGTCCGTGTAGTAGAGCTCTGTCACCGGCACGTTGTAGCGCTGGCTGACAGCAAGGTTGTATTTGAGCATTGCCATCTGCCAGGGCCAGTCGTAAAAAGAGGAGCGGATAGACACCTCATCTCCCAGGAGACCCGCAAAGGCCGGAAAGGTCTCATACTCACCCCTCGTAGGATTTGACAGATAGGCGAAGATGATCTTGTCTGGCGCTTTGGTCAGTAGGGCCTCTTTGAACCCCGCCGTGGCCCGGATCAACAATCGCCCCCGCACCCAATCCAGCCAAGTCTCATAGTCCGGACTTCCGGCTTCGCCCAGTGGGAGGTTCGGCTGCCCCGTATCCTCCTGATAGGCAGCTAAATACTCCGGCGCCGCACACCCGAAGCCGTTAAAGTTCCAATCCCCTGTGAACACATCCACTCCCAGGGCGCCCATCATCTCAGGGACCACATCTCGCAGGGCTTGCAGCACGGTGGGATGAAGAGGACAAACCCAAATGTGGGCTACCTGGTCGGGATTCCGTTGGTCACTCGGGACCCGATACGGGAATTCAAAGGTAGGCTTTCCCTCTCGGTTGAGCTGTGCCATGGCAAGCCACTCAGGCTTGATGGGGATGCCTTTATAGTGGTAGTCATTGGCGTTGATGGACCACACCATCTGCTGGACCATGAATCGGATGCCTCGTTTGTGGCCCTGCTGGGTAAAGTAGCGCAACACCCGGTTCTGCTGAGGGTCCTTCTGCCAATTCCACTCCCAGACGGGTCGCTGGTACAGCCTCGGATCCTCTGCGCTCACCGGAATTGGCTCGCCCAGGTCCGGTACAACCAGAACCACGTTGTACCCGTACTTCTCCAACCAATCTAGATACTGGTCTGCCTCCTGAAAGGTACGGGGCTGAATACTGGAGAAGTAAAAGATGCGGGCGTCCCACACCCAGTCAGGACGCCCCCCTGTGGAGGCGCCATCCCCTCCCATCCGACACCCTCCCCAAGTAGCCAGAAGGACCGCTACTCCTACAAGAGCCACAGCCCTCCAAAGGCGCCATCTCCCGGAAGAAGGCGCTTTCACCACGAGACCTGCCGGCAAAACCACCTCTTGGACATGCGGAGCGCTCCGTTCGCCATTCGTTTAGCCAATGGGATTCGAGGGTTGACAAGAACCATTGCCGCTGCCCGTATGGCGGGGCAGGGAGGACGGTTGCGGCCTTGGGGACAGGAGGCCTTTGAGGGTTGTCTCGCAGCCTGCTAGATTGAGGGGGCAGGATGTGGCTGGCCTACCAGACGAAACAGCGTAGCCACCAGCTCCGCCCTGTGGCTTCCCTCCGCCAGGGCAATCAGGGAGTCCAGGTCTGCGGGGGTGATGTGGCTGGGCGACCGGGAGCGAACGCTGAAGATGTGCGGATGCGGAGTGGGAAGACGCTCTTCGCTCTCCCCGATCAGCTGCTCATGGAGCCGCTCGCCAGGCCGAGGACCGGTGTAGACGATGGGGATGTCCACCCCAGGGCGTAGCCCCCGCAAGCGAATGAGCCGCCGCGCCAGCTCATCGATGTTGATCCGTTGGCCCATGTCCAGCAGGAAGAGGTCCCCCCCTTCCGTCAAGGCGGCGGCTTGGACTACCAGGCTCACCGCTTCGGTCAGGCTCATAAAGTAGCGGGTCATCTCTGGATGGGTCACCGTTACAGGGCCGCCTCGTTCAATCATGCGCTCAAAGAGGGGAACAACGCTGCCCCGGGAGCGAAGGACGTTTCCAAAACGCACAGCAGTGAACAGAGGACTCCCTTCTTGGGGGGAACTCCCCTCCCGGCCGTCTTTCCCCAGCTCCCCCTCCCTTCGGGAGAGCACGGTCCTGCTTGACATCACCATGAGCTCACCGATGCGCTTGGTGGCGCCCATGACGGAACTGGGGTTCACCGCCTTGTCCGTAGAGATGAAGACGAACCGCTCTGAGCCGTGCTGGGCAGCCATCTCCGCCACAATCCAAGTCCCCTTCACGTTGGTCCTCACCGCCTCGTCTGGGTGCTCCTCCATCAACGGGACGTGTTTATAGGCGGCCGCGTGGAACACCACCTGAGGCCGAAACGCCTCAAAGAGAGCGCGCATCTTCTCCCTATGGGTCACGTCAGCCACCGCGGAGACCACGTGGGACGCTCCCGTCTGGGCATACTTGGCCGTCAGCTCGACCTGAAGCTCGTAGAGTCCAGACTCGTCCTGGTCCAGCAGCACCAGCTGTTCTGGGCCGTACGACAAGACCCGCCGGCACAGCTCCGAGCCTATGGTTCCCGCAGCGCCTGTGACCAACACTCTTTTGCCTTGAACAATGGCTTGGCAGGCCCTCTGGTCCACGGACACCTGTTCGCGGCCCAGCAAGTCCTCCGGAGTCACATCGCGAAGAAACCCCCCGCCCTTAGCGCCCTGCATCAGGTCTATCAAGCTGGGAAGGACCTGGACGCGAGCCGCGGTCTGTTCGCACAGGTTGAGCAGTTGCCGGAAAGAGTCCCCTGGGATGTTGTGGATGGCCACCACCACCAGGTCTACGCGATGACGGTCCACCAGCTCCCGCAAGGCGTTGCGGTCTCCCCACACCTTCAGGCCGTGAATACTAAGTCCATGCTTGTTGGAGTCATCATCCACAAAGCCAACCAGATCGTAACCCCCTTGGTCCGGCTCAAAGAGCATCCTCCGCGCCAGGAGTTGGCCCGCCTCGCCCGCTCCCACGATGAGGAGCCGCTGGCGTGGGGCGGAGGCTCGCCGACGGCCGAGCCGCCACCGCCTGGGCAGCTCGGTCCACACCCTGCTCCGATACCGCAGGCTTACAAAGCCCACGTAGACGCCCATGGCGGTGAACAGGACCACAATTGGGGGAACAGGGCGCCCGCCGGGCCAGAGGAGGTCCGCGATAAGGAGCAGCGCCGTGCTGGAGGCTACCGACTCTACCAAAACCAGGGTTTCCCCTGCCGAGGCGTATCTCCAGATGCGCTGATACACCCCAAACAGGACGTTGATTCCCCAGTAGAGAAGGACCGCCACAAGCCCAAAGGCCAGAAGGGGAACCAGCTCCATGGGCTGGGTGATTGCATACCCAGCCTCGGCAATGGCCAAGGCAAGCACCACCACCAGGGCATCCAACATTCCCCACGGAACATAGCGACGCAGAAACCGCTCCAGGCGCACCATCATGGCTGACTGTCCGTAGGGAGCGGTCGATGCCTGCGGAAGAGCACAAGAACAGTCCGCGCCACCAGGGCCAAATCATAGGCAAAGGAGCGCCGCTGCAGGTACTCCAAATCCCTCCTGAGCTTGTCCGGAAGGATGACGTGCAGGTACACCTCCTCTGGATCGGGGCTCGTCGCCAGGAGGGCCTCCTCATGGCGGTAGGCCAGGGTGGCTGGACTCACCAGGCCCGGGCGCACGGACAGCAGCCGCTGCTGCTCCTCCGTATAGTCAGCCACGTACCGAGGGTGCTCAGGCCGAGGCCCGACGATGCTCATATCGCCTTTCAGCACGTTGAGCAGCTGGGGCAACTCATCGATCTTCGTGGCCCGCAAGAAGCGGCCCACGCGGGTGACCCGAGCGTCGCCTTTGGCGGTGATGTCAGGCCCGCCGCCCGCCTCTTCATGCACCATGCTCCTGAACTTGTAGATGTGAAAGATGCCGCCACCCTTGCTCACTCTCAGCCCTCGATAGAGGACCGGGCCAGGGGTGTCCAGCTTGATGAGGAGGGCCATCGCCCCCCACAGGGGCAGGGTCACAGCAACGGTGATCAGCGAGACCACCAGGTCAAATCCCCGCTTCAGCGCCGTTCCCCAAGGCCCAGAGCCTCTGGCAGGCTGAGATTTCCCAGGCTGCTCAGAAGCATTGCGTTGATGGTGCGGCTCTTGGAGGCTGTTCAATCCTGCATCACCCTTATCGGCGATAGCGCCGGACTACCTCGCTCACCGCCTCAATAACATCGTCCACGTCCTGGTCGCTCATCCCAGGGTACAGCGGCAGGGACACTATGCGCTGGTACTCGCGGAAGGCCACGGGAAAGCTGGTGGGCTGGTAGCCGTACCTGTCCCGATAGTAAGGGTGCAGGTGGATGGGAATAAAGTGGACGCTTGTCCCGATGTTCCGCGCCCGTAGCTCTTGAATAAAGCGAGCCCGATCTATAGTGAGCGTCTCAAGGTTGAGCCGCAGGACGTACAGATGCCAGGCATGCCCAATCCCTGGCCGTTCCGCCGGTGTTTGCACCTCTTCCACTTCAGAGAAGGCTTCATTGTATCGGTGAACGATCTCTTGCCGGCGCCGATGGAACCCAGGCAATCGCCGCAGCTGGTGGAGGCCCAGGGATGCCTGAATGTCCGTCATGTTGTACTTGAACCCTGGCGCCACCACCTCGTAATACCAGGAGCCCTCGGCGGAGTACCGTTTCCAGGCATCGGCGCTCATCCCGTGAAGGCTCAACACCCGCGCCTTTTCCACCAGTTGGGGATCACCCGTCAGCATGCCGCCTTCACCGGTCGTCATGTTCTTGGTCGCGTAGAAGCTGAAGGCGGTGAGGGTCCCCAGCGTGCCCACGGGCCTTCCCTCGTAGTGGGCAGGCAAAGCATGGGCCGCGTCTTCCAACACGGCCATCTCATACCGGGAGGCCAACTCCAGGATCGCTTCCATGTCACAGGGGTGGCCGTACAGGTGGACAGGCATGATGGCCGTTGGTCGCAGCCCACCAGCCAGGCCCCTCTTCCGGGCCACCTCCTCCACAGCCTCCGCCAAGCGTGCCGGGGAAAGGTTCAGCGTGTCCGCCTCCACATCCACCAGAACCGGGGTAGCGCCCACGTGCTCAATGACGTTCACCGTTGCGGCAAAGGTAATAGCCGTAGTGAACACGGCGTCGCCCGGCCCGATCCCCAGAGCTGCGAGGCCGGTGTGGAGCGCCCCGGTGCACGAGTTGAGAGCCAGGGCAGCAGGGGCGCCAATGAAGCGGGCAAACTCCTCCTCCAAACGATGCGCCTTGGGCCCCGTGGTCAGCCACCCGGAGCGCAGGGTGTCGGCCACCTCTGCGATTTCCTCTTCACCCAGAAAGGGTTGAGCGAGGGGAAGAAAGGTGGACCGCATCGGCATTGCTCCTAGCGCCAGATCGCCAACGAAAACATCTCTGGCGGGACCATGGAGGGCTGTCCCGCATAGAGCCGCTGAATCTTCCGCCGTCCCACGCCCCGGACCTCTGGACTCCCCCTTTTCAGCAGCCTGTCAGCTATCGGGAGTCCCGAAGAACCTCCATCAGGGCGTTTGCCAGCTTGGTGGGATCGTGGCGGGTCCGCCGAGCCTCATCCACCACGTCCGCCGCCACCACCCGTCCTGGAAACCCATCCACCACGTCCGGGGCCGCTATGGCCGCCTGTCCCCAATCCACAGGCAACGGCACGACGTTGCTGTTCACCAACAGGTGCGTTACCGCCACGCCCGAGTGTTCCCGAAAGGCCTGCCAATGGTGGACCACCCCATAGCCATCCGTTTCGTGCGGCTGAGTGGCCACGTTACACACAAACACCTTAACGGCAGGAGAGGCGTCCAGGGCCTCCCGCATACCACGGACCAGGAGGTTGGGAATAACACTGGTGTACAGGCTCCCAGGCCCTATGACAATGAGGTCGGCAAAGGCGATGGCCTCTACGGCCGCCTCGTTGATGGTGGCGTCCTCGGGGAAAATGGCCACACGCCGAAGGCGCTCCACCGCGCGGCCCACTGCGGACTCCCCCTCCAGCCGGCGGCCCGTGACGGTCTCTCCCTTGAGCACCAGGTTCACCTCGTCGGACACCGGCACCACCCGACCCGAAAGCACAAGGATCTCACCGGCGGCTTCCAGGGCCTCCTGAAACCCTCCTCGCAGATCGGAGAGGGCAGCCAGAAGAAGATTCCCCACGCTGTGACCGTCCAGTGACGAGCTGCTCCGAAACCGATAGCTGAAGAGATCCTCCATGAGCGGCTCCGCCTCGGAGAGGGCCACCACACAGTTCCGCGCGTCCCCCGGAGGCGGGATACCCAACTCAGCCCGAAGGCGCCCGCTGCTGCCTCCGTCATCGGCAACGGTGACGATAGCCGTGAGGTCGTGGGTAACCTGCTTCAGCCCCCGCAGCGTCGTGGACAGGCCCGTGCCACCCCCAATGGCTACGATGCGTGGCCCCCGGCCCTGCCGGCGATACCGGTCCAGCGTGGCAAGGACACTTATCTGTCCTCGCCCCTGGGAAGCACCGAGGACAACAAGTCGGTAGACGCGCATGGCGCCCAGAGCCATGAACCCGCCCCCAAGGATAAAGAAGAGAGCGCCTCTGGCCAGGGGGGACAGTTCAGCCAAGGTGAGGGTGCGAAGCACCCCCAGGACGTTGGGGCTGATGGGCTGGGCCGTGGCGAAGGCCAGGCCCAGCGCCGCGAGCACCATCCCCACCCCCATAACCAGGAGCCACCGCTTGAGCCCCAGCCCAGGCCGCAGGAAGAGGCCAAACCGACGAAGCGAGGCATTCGAAGCGTTCACGAGGCTTGAGGGGTCCTTTAGTGGGTTGCCACACGATGCTTGGAGCGAAGGGCCCAAGCTACCGCCCTTGCAGCGTCTGCTCACGTTTGCAGCAGCAGGCCCCTACCGCCAATCCATCCCTCCCCAACCACCACCCTTTTCGCGAGCGCCCAACAAGCCCAGAACACCACCGTGCCCTATCCAGCTTGTGCGAAGCGGCGCCTCAAAGAGATGCTTT